>Ga0105240_10003968_pt1 | contig 22847 bp, 15 predicted proteins | sample KBSC54metaG_FD_80426 | JGI IMG/M metagenome (GOLD analysis project Ga0105240, IMG submission 80426) | Corn rhizosphere microbial communities from Kellogg Biological Station, Michigan, USA - KBS C5-4 metaG | ecosystem: Host-associated > Plants > Roots > Rhizosphere > Soil | place: Michigan, USA... | reverse complement strand
GCTACCGGACCAAGCGCCGATCGGATCTGCGCCTTCGCCCGGCGATACGGAGATCAGACGGTCGTGATACTCGCCTCCAGATTCCCGGCGCGTGAGGAATCGGAGTTCCACTGGGATTCAACCGGCGTCCTGCTTTCGCCCGATGCGTTTGGACCGATTCTGCGTGACGTTTTGACAGGGGCTAAATTCGGGGTTGATGGCGGCACGCTCCACCCGGCAGAGGCGCTGAATCAATTGCCCGTCGCGATACTCGTAAGCGAACTGGAGTAGCATAGCTCCATGAAGCTGACCGGACACTTGTCGTTTCTCGCGGCTCTCATTGGATGCGTTGCGCTTCTGCCCGGTCAGCCGCCCGCCGGCCGGGGTGCGGGCGGAGGTCGCGGCCGAGGGCCTGTATCAAATTATTGGGCCGTAAAAACCAGGGCCGGTGTCTACATTCCGCCGAATAAACCGTTAACCAGGCTCGCCGATCTCAAGGCCAAACACCCAGGCCAGACCAACTGGAGCGAGATCGTCGTGAAAGATCCCGAGGATGTTGCCGAATACAACTCCGCGGCCCCGGGCACCAAATATCAGCGCCGCCTGCATCCCGATACCGGAACCTTCATGGTCATCGTGGATGGCGAGCTTCACTTCGATATTGAAGGGCAACCGCCCATCGTCGCCACAAGAGGCTCGCTGGTCAACATCCTCAGGACCACGCCGTTTTCCTACGAAGCAGGTGGCGACAAGCCTGCGCTGTGGGTCGAAATCAATCCACTCAACTACCAGACCGTTTACCCGGCGGAAGGTCCCCCGCCTCCGGCGCCGCCAGGAGCAGAGGTGGTGAAGGTCTCATTCGGTCGCGCGCCTTCGGCTTATGCGGCCCCGAACATTCCGCACTGGAACCTCTTCGAAGCGGCGAAAGCGGGGCCGCCCGGCGGTTACCGTTCCATTCAGGATCATCTCTTCGCGAATCCGATTTGGGGCTACGCCGACCCGAAGGATCCCGCAAATCCGAATCGTGACAGTCCCGCCGGCGGTGGTCGCGGTGGCCGGGGCGGCGCTGCTGCCGGACCGTTTAATCCCAACTCTGTTTTCGGCCACATGCATCCCGGTCCAGCCGAGTGGTGGATCGTGCAATCGGGACAGGTAACCGGACGTTTTGAAAACACCGGCGAATTTACCGGCAGCGAAGGTGACATCCTCTATGCGGCCCCCATGACCTGGCATCAGATGGGATTCAAAGGCCCCGGCCTTTCATGCCGCCTTGCGCTGGGCGCATACGACTTCATCAATATGAACAACACGGGGGGACAATAGAGCGCGGATTGTGCGTATGCGAGTTAATTCATCAGTCCGGTGCGCGGGCTACTGTTCCGTCATCGTTCCCATCGGCGCGGCCCTTTTTGTCCTTCACCTGACAGCGCAGGCGCCCCCGCCAGTTTCAGAAGGCAATGCGAGTGCGGCTTTGTCCAAAGCGGTTGGGCCGTTTCTCCGGCAAAACTGTCTGCAATGTCATAACGCGGGCTTCCCCTCGGGAAACGTGGATCTTGAACAATTGCTCGCATTGCCGGATTCTTTATCGCTCCGTCACGACGTCTGGCAGAACGTTGGGTATCAGATTCGGACAGGCGCCATGCCGCCGCCCGGAGCGGCCAAACCTGCCAGGGCGGATGCCGATGCGGCGCTCGAATGGATTGCTAAAGCAATTGCCGCACCGGCGGCCGCGGTCGCTCCGCCGGTGACGCGCAAGCCCGATCCGCCCACCACAGACTGGCTCACATTTAGTTACGATTCGGAACGAACGGGATGGGATCGCGCGGAAACAAAATTATCCAAAGCCACCGTTCCGAATCTGCAGTTGCTGTGGAGACTTCAAACCGACACTGTGCCGGTTCCCACCAATCAGTATGAGACGCTCACCGATCCGGTGGTAGCCAATAACGTCCCCACACGCGACGGCCCCAAACAGATCGTATTCACGGGCAGCCATGACAACACGCTCTACGCCATCGACGGCGATAAAGGCACGGTCTTGTGGAAGAGGAGTTATCCGAATTCCGAAAAGCCCCCGATAGCAGCCAGCCGCAACTGCCCGAACAACATGAATGCCACCCCGGTAATCGACCGGAAGAGTGGAATCGTTTATTTCCTGCCTAACGATGGAAAGCTGCGCGGCGTGAGCATTATCGATGGCGAGGATAAGTTTCCGGCCACCAGCATTGTGCCGCCGTACTCGCGTAATTTCAGCTTGAATCTTTCAGACGGGCGGATCTTTACGTCCACGGCGCGCGGCTGTGCGAACGCGATATCGGAGGTGGTTGGTATCTCGGTAGGTTCCCCGGATCACGCGATTTCTCACTTCTATCTCAGTCCGGGAAAGGCGTCGGGACCGTGGGGGCGCGGCGGCATCGTGCGGACTCCTTTCGGCTGGCTGGCCCAGACAGCCGATGGGGCTTACGATCCCGCCGCCGGCCGTTGGGGCAGTTCCATCGTCGGCCTGAACATGCGGGGAATTCTGACCGATTCGTTCACGCCTGCCAATCAGGAAGAGATCGATGCCCGCGATTTCGATCTCGGCTCCAGTAGCCCGGTGGTATTTCCCTTCGATGACCGCACGCTGGTAGCGGCCGCGGCGAAGGAAGGCGTAATTTATCTGCTGGATGCCAAAAATCTGGGCGGCAAAGATCACCGCACGCCGCTCTACACCTCGCCTCGTTATTCGAACGATGCGCTGACATTCTCTATGAACGGCATGTGGAGCGTCATTTCGACTTATGTGGACGCCCAGGGAAAGCGCTGGCTGCTCGCGCCCTTCTACGGTCCGGCGGCGAAGAGCACAGCCGGTATGTTCCCGAAAGTCCATGGGGTCCCGGTCAATGGTGAACTGATGGCTTTCACGGTGGAAGGGACTGGCGCTCATCCAACCTTGAAGCCGCGGTGGATGTCCGCCGATCTCGATTTGCCCGGTATCGCGGTCATTGCGAATAATGTGGTTCTGATCGAGGCGAACGGCGATCGCGCGGCCACTCGCCTTCCCGGCGGTCGTGGACGCGGAGGGCCGGACGGTCCAGGTGGTTTCGGAGGAGGGCGAGGCGGCCCTCCCCGGCAGATTCCCCTTTTGGAAGTGAATCCCGCCGAACCGGGCTATGAACGGGACGCTGCCTGGCGCGCTTCGCAACTGAAGCCGTTCGAAACCGGTGGTCAAAAACCCGGTGCGCGCTTCACAGGCGGACGGGATACGATGCACGCGGTGCTCTATGCATTAGACCCGGCGACCGGCGACGAATTGTACTCGAGCGGCGAGGTTATCGATAGCTGGAACCATGATGGGAATTTGGCGGTTTCCGACGGAAAGGTTTTCCTCACCACATGGGATGCGAGGGTGTTTGCGTTCGGTTTGGAGAAGAGATAGGTAGTTATGTCGGGGTGGCCAGTGGAATCAACCAGGTCCGGATGGCGCTTGCGTTCTTTGCGTCTTCGCGGCTTCGCGAGAAATTAATCTTGTTCTGACGGAAAATGCCATCGCCAAAGAGATTGTCGACGCAGCCTTTCGCATCCATACAACCCTCGGGCCGGGCTTGCTGGAATCCGTCTACGATACGGTCCTCGCCTACGAACTGGGCCGCAGCGGTCTTCGCGTCGTGCGCCAGCAGCAGATACCGGTCGTTTATGAAGACGTCCGCATCGATACCGGATTCCGAGCGGATCTGATCGTCCAGGACAAGGTAATCATCGAAGTGAAATCCGTCGAGAATCTGGCGCCGGTTCATAAAAAGCAACTGCTGACTTACCTCCGTCTCGCAGACAAGCGCCTGGGGCTGCTCATCAACTTTCACGTGCCACTCATTAAAGACGGCATCTCGCGCGTCGTCAACGGTCTCGAAGACGATCCTCACGCAAAGTCCCCAAGCCGCAAAGATACCTCGCAGTAACCGCGTCAGCTTCTCCAAGACTACATCCAGTGTTTGATCGCCCGGCGGAGATACCTATAGATATGGCGTTAATGCGAAATATCTCTGCGCGAATAAAGCGCGTATGCCAGCGCGAATGCCGCAAATGCAATCCCGCCGAGCACGTACAGGCTCTTTGCCGGCAGAGCCGAGCCCATCACCAGTTCAAACGGCGTGTAATACCGAAACGGTGAAAGCCACGCGATGGAATCCGCCGGTTTCCACGCCCTGCCAACGTAGTCTGTGAGGTAGGCGGTCAGCGCCAATAACCCCGCGATCGCTCCCGCGGAACCTCTGCGGCGGCACGCGCAGCCAATCGCCATCGCAATCGCCGCCCAGCAAAGCATCAGCAATCCCAGATTCATTGCCAGCAATCCAACCAGCGCGGCAGATGGCCAGGCAGCATCTTTCGCTGCGAAAGAACTCAGACCAATCCACGTGCCGAGAGCCATCATGACGAGCAGATAGACGATTGCGATCGTTGCCGCCAGGATAGACCGCGTCAGTACCCAGTGCCTGGCTACCGGCCGAGCCAGCACAAGATCGATGAACCCGCTCTCAATCTCCATAATCGGAATCGTCGCAATGGTGACGGAAACCGAAACCAGAGCCCCCATCACAACAGGATGGAAGTATCCCAGGCATACGATCCCCTTGAAGGTCAGAAACGCAACAAACGACGGTCCCAATATGTCGCGCGCAAATGCAGGCACCAGATCGCCCATTTTCGCGAACGAGTTGGAAGCTTGAATCGAATTGGCCTGGAGAATAAGAACAATCTGGAAACCCGCCAGCAGCCCGCCTGCCGCAAGCAAAAATTTACGGACGCGGCGAAGCAACTGAACCACCAGCGTAAACAGCACGGTCATTCGGCGCCATCCCGGTAATACTTGACCAGCACATCTTCGAGCCTCGCTTCTTCCACTGCAAGATCAGCAACAGGAAAAGCCGCCAGAAACGAAGGCAGCGAACCGAGCGGCCCCGTCACGCGAACAATCCAGCGGCGGGGTTCCGCCTCTACCATCTCGTAACCGCGGGGCAGGGAAATCGGGACGGCTACATCCTGCCCGAACACGACGCGCACGCGCCTCGATGCCAGCTTCCGCGCGTCTTCCACGGTCGAGAGGAAGACCACCTTGCCCTTGCGCACCATGGCGATGCGGTCGCAAACCCGCTCTACTTCGGGAAGCACGTGCGAAGACATAAAAACGGTGCGCCCGCGATTGCGCGCATCGGCCAGCAATTCATAGAAAGATTCCTGCATCAGCGGATCGAGACCTTCCGTGGGTTCATCCAGAATCAGCAGCGGCGGGTCGGCTTGAAACGCCTGAATCAGGCCGAGCTTTCGTTTCATGCCGGTGCTGTACTCGCGCAGCTTTCTCGAGAGATCGCGCTCGGTTAGCTCGAAGCGCCTGGTCAGGTTATTTCGGTGCTCCCTCGAAACGGACTTGCCTCCGATTCGCTCCAGAAAGACCAGCAATTCGTGCCCTGTCAAATCGGAATAGATTCCCATCTCGCCTGGCAGATATCCAACCGCGCCGCGCGCCCGCAAGCTGTCTGACTGACAATTGTGCCCGAATATGGAAGCATGGCCTGAGGTGGGGCGCAACAGGTCTAGCAGGATTCTGATGGTGGTCGTCTTGCCCGCGCCGTTCAGCCCGAGAAATCCAAATACCTCACCGCGTTTAACCTCCAGGTCGAGATGATCGACCGCGATGAGTGTGCCGTAGCGTTTGGTCAATCCACTGATCGAGACAGCAGCGGAGCCAGTGAGCACAACAGGATTCTAACGCACACCGCGGGCAACTTCGAAACGCGGGCCTTTCGAATGCGAACCTCCTGGCCTGAAACGCCATTCCGCATCCCGCGTCCTTCATACTATAAGCACCGATGCCCCGCGCCATCCCGTTTGTTTTATTGCTCTTTGCGTGTTTTGAAAACGTGTATGCACAGCCCGCCGGCTTTCCCATCCTTTCGATTAACGCGGAGGGTTCCAGGATTCTCACGCCCGCCGGAATTACGGCGGCATCGGGCTTGAAAATTGGCGAAAAAGGCGACACGCCCACCTTCGACGCCGCACGCGATCGTCTGCTCGCGACTGGCTACTTTGAAACCGTCGCGTATAAATTCAAGGCCTCGGAAAAGGGCTCCGGGTACGACATCTCATTCGAAGTTCAGGAGATGCAGCCGCTCTATCCCATTGTGATCGAAGCCCTTCCTGTAACGGTTCCCGAAATAACCAAATGGCTTCTCCAAAAAGACCCGCTATTCACGGGTAAAATTCCCGGCACCGAGCAAGTGCTCGCGAGAACTTCCCGCGAGATCGAGCAGTACCTCGCATCGAAGGGTCACTCTGCCAAAGTCGGCGGGAAGATCGTGCTTGCGGCGGCCTCTCACCATGAGGCGCGCTTCACGCCCGCCGAAGGCTTGCCGAACGTCGCGCTCGTGACGTTCGAAGGCAATAAAGTTATCCGCAATACTGAATTACAAAATGCAATCGCGGCGGTGGCGTTCGGTCAGCCCTATACAGAAGACAATTTCCGCCTGCTGCTCGAAAATCAACTGAAGCCCATCTACGAAAAGAAGGGTTACATGCGCGTGAAATTCGGAAAGCTGACCACCTCGCCGTCGGCTCAGGTGAAGGGTATCGACGTGAAGGTCCCGATTGAAGAGGGTCCGCAGTACAAACTCGGCGCTGTTACGGTTCGCGGCGCCACGCTGAACGGCGAAGACCAGACCAGGCATACGCTCCGCGTCGCGAAGGTTCCTCCCATGCCCGTCGTCGATTTCGATCAGTTACGAACCGCCGCCGTCCGAGTGAAAGAGGACCTGCGGCATCAGGGTTATCTGGACGCCGATGTGACAGTCGACCGTGACATCAACGACGAAAAGAAAACGGTGGATGCGTTCTTCGTTCTCCTGCCTGGAACCCAATACACTTTCGGGAACCTGGAAGTTAAAGGTCTGGGGCTTGATGGCGTTGCCGCCGTTACTAAGGCGTGGGTGGTCAAGCCCGGCGAACCGTTTCCGGCGGAGTATCCCGAATACTTTCTGAAGCGTGTGAAAGAGGAGGGCTGGTTCGATAATCTGGGAGAGACGCGCGCCGAACCCGACATCAATGCCGAGACTCACACCGTGAACGTGACGCTAAATTTCCGGTATGAACACGGCCAGAAAAAGAAAATCCCGGAGCCCGGCCAACCTGGCCCTGGTGAGCCCGGTCAACCTCCGCTCTGGCAGCCGTTCTAAACGAAGATGCTGACCGCGATCACCCGCGCCGTGAGCCAGTCTCTTGGGAACTGCGAACTGACCTGGCAAGCGCGCGAGCCAATCGACATCGAAGAGGCCCAGGCCGAGCATCGCGGATATGAGCACCTTCTCGAATCGCTGGGAGCGCGCGTAATTTCTTTGCCCGCGCTCGAAGAACATCCCGACGCGGTTTTCGTGGAAGACGCGGCTATCGTACTTGACGAAATCGCCGTGATCGCCACAATGGGCGTTGAAAGCCGGCGAGGCGAGCGCGACAGCGTGGGCGACGCCCTCTCTAAATTCCGCAGCCTGATTTACATGCGAGGGCCCGCAAAGCTCGAAGGCGGTGACGTGATGCGGATCGGCGACGAACTCTACGTCGGGCTTTCCGCCCGCACCGATGAAACGGGAATGGAGCAACTGGCCCACCGGGTTCAGCCCTTCGGCTACCGCGTGGTTCCCCTGAAACCGCGGGACTGCCTGCACCTGAAGTCCGCGTGCTGTTTTATCGGAGACGATACAATCCTCCTCAACCGGCAACTTGTGGACACCGAACCGTTACATCGTTACCGATTGCTCGACGTTGCGCCTTCCGAACCGAATGCCGCGAACGCCCTGCGCGTGAACGAAACGGTGGTTCTGCCGTCCGCCTTTCCAGCCACGGCCGAATTGTTGGAAAACGCCGGGTTCCATGTGGCTGTGGTAAATATCACAGAGTTGCTCAAGGCGGAATCTGGCGTGACCTGTTCCAGTCTGTTGTTCGATGCCTAACGAAGCTACCATGAAACGATGCGCCTCGCTCTCATCGCTCTGGTATTACCTGGTCTCTCGTTTTCACAACTGATTCCGGCCGGTCAGCCTGTGCCCAAAGGGCCAAACCCGCCCGTCGTCTTCCTCAACGGGTACCAGGCGAGTTGTACCGGCGTCGATTTCGCCGGCACCTTTGGCGCGGCGGACAAGCTCCTGCAGAACAACGGCCTTGTCTCCCTGTTTTTTGATAACTGCACAGTTGCCGGCAAGCCCACTCTCGAAGGCCTCGGCATTGCGTTCGGCCAATATCTCGCAGCGCTGAAATACACCGACGGCACTCCGGTCACGCAGGTGGACGTGGTTTCACACAGCATGGGCGGCCTGATTGTCCGTTCGTATCTTTCGGGCAAGCAGGACACCCCAACCGCGAGCTTTCTGCCCCCGGCATCGGTGCCGATTCGCAAGGCGGTTTTCCTCGGAACGCCGAATTTCGGCAGCCTGGTAGCCGGCCAGCTGGGCTCCGATAAACAAACGGCGGAGATGTCTCTTGGCAGCCAGTTCCTGTTCGACCTCAACACATGGAATCAGGGCACTGACGATCTGCGCGGAATCTCCGCGATTTCGGTCGCCGGCAATATCGGCGGCAGGGAGTCTGGCGTTGGGCCGGGCTTTGACGATGGCGTAGTCGCGCTCACCAGTGCATCGCTCGGGTTCTACCGGCCTGGGGTCACCCGAATCGTGCCCGACTGTCACACCACGAACTCGCTGCTGATCCTTGCGGGATTCTGCCCTTCAGGCGCTCCCACTCTGGCCTCGCTGAGCACCGACCCGAACAATCCGGTGGGGCAAATCCTCTTGTCTTTTCTCGCCGGCACAAATACCTGGAAATCCGTAGGCGAAGCCGCTGAAACAAACTCGTTTCTCTCAGGCACGGCCGGACTTGCGGTCCAGTTGCGCGATACGGACGATGCCACCATATCCCTCATTGGCGGATCCATCACAAGCCTTACTCCGGCGGGCAAGCTCACTCCGAATCCGGCGAGTGGAATCGATACGACAGAGGCAGTCCCGGCCGGTAAGACGGACCTGCAACTCACTCCTTTGAGCGGCACAGCGACGAATGCGAGCATCGCGACCATGGCTGGCACGGTGACTCCGGCGATCGTTAAACCGGGCCCGGCGATCAGCCCGAAAGGTGTGATTCCCGCGGCCGGTCCGGCGCCTTTCCCGTACGATGTCTCGCCCGGCGCATACGTATCTATCTACGGCACGAATCTCTCCAGCGCTACGCAGACCGGATCGATTCCATATCCAAATCAACTCGCCGACGTGCAGGTGTTGGTGAACGGCTCCGCTGCCCCGCTCGTGTATGTCAGCACGGGGCAGATTAACTTTGTTTATCCGAATGTCGCAACGGGCCTGACGCGATTGACCGTGAAGACTGGCGCGGGGCAGAGCAGCGTGAATGTCCGTGTCGCACCCGCTGTTCCGAGTATTTTCCTGCTGGATGCAAACGCGACCGCCGCCGCCCGAAATGCGCTGACGAGCGTGGTAGTTGGCGCGTCGGCCCCGTTGCGCGCAGGAGATTTCCTGTCGCTTTATCTCACCGGCCTTGGCGCAACCAACCTCGTCAGCGGACTCGATTACGCGCGAACCCAGCCGACAATCACCATCGGCGGGCAGAACGTGGACCTGCTGTATGCGGGAAGGTCCCCCGGTTTCGCAGGCCTGGATCAGATCAACTGCCAAATTCCGGCGGGAATTGCGGGCGCCGCCGTTCCGGTGATTGTGACATCGGGCGGACGGGTTTCGAATACCGCATTCATCGCGATTCAGTAGCCGGCCAAAGCTGCAAGCGAGGTTTGAGAAAGCACTACCGCGCGATAGTGCTCTCGAATAGCGCCTATCGCTTAATATCGGGAAAGGAGAAAACTCGATGAAATTGGCGAGAGCTGCGCTGTTTTTTGCACTGGGGTCGGTCGGGGCATGGGCACAGATCAATGTGGGCGCACAAAAGCCCGAACCCAATGTGCCGTTCACTATGACTACGGTGGCCACCTTTAAGCTCCCCTGGCGAATAGCCTTTCTGCCCGACGGCCGCATGCTGATTACTGAAAAGGTGGGGCCTGTTTGGCTGGTCTCTCAGCAGGGCGAGAAGATTCAGGTGGAAAATACGCCCGCCGTCTATTATCAGGGTCAGAATGGCATGCATGGCGTCTTTCTCTCACCGCATTACGCCACCGACAAGAGCATCTATCTCACCTATGCCGAGCCGGGTGACTATGGAGGAGGCCTCGCGATGGCCCGCGCCAGGCTGAACGCAACCGCGACCTCGGCCAAGCTCGAAAATTTCGAAGTACTGTGGCGCCAGATGCCTAAGGGCAAGGGCGGGCAGGAGGGCGCGCAAATTGCCTTCTCGCCCGACGGACAACTTCTGTTCCTCGCGGTGGGGGATCGCCAGCGCATGACCCCCGCTCAGGATCCGGACCAGCCCGAAGGGAAGATCCTGCGCCTTACGCTGGACGGCAAACCAGCGCCCGGTAATCCTGGCTTCGGCAAGACCGGCGCTGCCACTATTCCTCTGATCGATCCACCCCGTGACACAGAAGCAGCCAAGACTGCGAAGGTGGTCAGCACTTATACGTTCCCCGGCCCGAACCTGACGCCGGCTGAAACGTGGGCCAGTGGCGTCCGCACCCCGTACGGCCTGGCTTTTTCGCCCGCCGGCGAATTGTGGGAAGTGGAACATGGCCCGGCCGGTGGCGACGAGTTGAACCTGATCGAGCGGGGTAAGAATTATGGCTGGCCGCTGGTTTCCTATGGCGAGAATTACAACGGAGTGCCCATTCCCAAGCCCGACACACGGCATGAGCTGGCGAAGCCGGCGCTCTATTGGGCGCCCGTAATTGCGCCGGGCAATCTGATGTTCTACCGAGGCACGCGGACCTTTCCGCAATGGAACGGCAACGGCTTTGTCGGCGGGATGGGAACCAGGACCCTGAACCGGTTCATCTTCGACGGCCATGGCGGCGTCAAACCCGCCGAGCGCTGGGACGTGGGGAAGCGTATTCGCGATGTGGAACAAGGTCCCGATGGCTCGCTCTGGATGCTCGAAGATGCCAATCCCGGCGCGCTGATCCATGTGATGCCGAAATGATCGCAGCACTTTAGCATCACGCCGCCCGAAAGCCGCGCGACCGATTATCGGTCGCGCAAAGGCTGTGTCCGGCGTATTGGGCGCGCGAAAGCCAGCCCCCGAAATCTCCCATTAGCGCCGCCGGAACCTTCGCCGCCCCTGGAAAGCGGTGGCGTCTGGTCTCGGTGCGTGGAGATTGCCGGACGGTATGCCGGCCCGCCCCGCTATGATCGCCGACTCCAATTCTGGATCCTGCCGCTTTCCCATATCAGTCCCCGTTCAAAAGCGATATTTCAGCCAGAGGTTCAGAACTCGCCCGCCGCGGAACTGAATGTCCCGGTTCATAAATCCGGGGTCCAGCAAGTCAGTGGAAACAACTCCTGGATTCGGGTGGTTAAACGGATTGATGCCTTCAGCCCGGAATTCCAGTTGATGGTGCTCCACGTGAGGTATGGGGAAAATGCGCTCCACGGAAAACGCATAGTCCTGTGTCCAGTCATTGACGAATGTATTTCGTCCCAGATTTCCCACACGCCCGTTCACCACCACATACCGGAACTGGTTCAGCGTCCCGGCCGCGCCGGTGTTGAAATCAACCAGTGAGCCGTTGGGCATAAGCTGACCAACCCCGCTAATACAAGTAGGCGAGTTCAGGCAGGTATCGCTGTAGTTAATCGAAGCGTTTGGATTCCCCAGGTCGGGCCTGTCATTGGTGCTTCGCAAATCCTTGTTTTCGTCGAATCCCGCCAAATGAATCGTGTCGGGCGCGCCGGTCTGCAATTGCGCCGTGCCACTGATGGTCCAGTTGCGGACCACATAGTTCAGCGCCCTCTGATAACCGCTGCCGGTGGCGCGCCACGGAACGGTATAGACCCACGTGAAAGTTCCGCGATGCCGCCGGTCAAATGCGGAAGGGCCGCGCTCGCCACGTATATTAAAGGCGTCCTGCGGGTAGGAACTGCCGCCCGTCGTGGTGAAGACTTCCGAGCCGTCGTCAATCGACTTCGACCACGTGTAAGCCACCTCGAAGAACAGGCCGTTTCGGAATCTGCGGGTCAGATCCGCCTGCAACGCGTGATAGGAGGAATCGCCTCCATTAGTGCGGGCGCCGATGGAGCCGCGCGCCGGATTCAGACGAACGCCGCGAACGCCGGGATTCAATTCCTGATTGATAAACAGCCGGTTCGAGCGCGTCCCGACGTAGGCCACCGTGACCAGCATGTCGTACCGAAGCTGGTGCTCTACGTTTGCGTTCCATTGGTAGGTAAGCGGGCTCACCAGCCGTGAATCGATCACCGAAACGCTTGCAAGAGGATTCAACGTAGGCGTCACGGCGGACACCAGCCCCGAAGCGCCGCTCAGGCCGCGTCCGCCGGAGGGCGCAACCACATTCCCGCCGAGAGTGTTCGGGGCGCTGCTCGCCACGTTGTCCTGAATGTTGGTGAAGTACCCGTCGTAGAAAACTCCCGCGCCGGCGCGATAGACAGTTTTACCCGCGCCCGGGTTGATCGCCACGCCGAGTCTGGGCCCCCAATTATTGTTATCTGTCTTTTGCTTAACTCTGGTTGCGATCGGGTCGGTGAGAACCGTGGCCCGGTTCACCGCGGGATACTGCAGGAAATTGAACGGCGCGGAAAAATTTTCGTATCTTACGCCATAGTTAATGGTGAAAGTGGGCAGAATCTTCCAGGTATCCTGAATGTAATAGGCTTGCGTGGTCTGTCCGAAATCCACATTCGGGCTGCCGAACTGACGCCCCGCATTACCCGAGGGTCCGGTGAAATCGTCCAGGAAATTCGCGAGGCCCGTACAAGTGGAGAGGCCGATGGCCGCGCAGCTGCCGCCGCCCACATAAGATATGGTCCCTCGCGAGTTGAAAGGAATGGCGTCGCTGATTGCCAGGTGGTTGATGTCAACGCCAAGCTTAATGCTGTGGCTGCCGGAATTCCATGTAAACGCGTCCTGATAACCCGTCGTGTCGTGTCCCCGGCCCTGCGGAAATGTTGACGACGTGCCGCCGAACGATGTGCCCGAGAACCCCGCAACCGTCAGATTCGGCCCCAAACTTACCTTATTCGTGGAGAGGAGCCCGAATGTGAAGTCGATCTGCTGAAACGTGAACCGCGCTTCGTTCACTTTCGCCGCACTGAAAACATGCGTCCAGTAGGCGCCCAGATTGCGCGCCGGTCCGCCCTGAAATGTGTCCTGAGAAGGCAGCGCGGAAGGGTTCGCAAACAGGTCGGGCGTGAGGGTGCTCTGCGTTCCGATGTAACGGACGGAAAAGGTGTTGTTGTCGTTCATCTGATAGTCGCCCCGCACTACAAATTCATAGCTGGGGTTCTGCTGCGTGGTCGCCCGCGTGAGTTGGCCAATCGGGATCAGGCAAGGGCTGCCCGGGGCGCCGCAACCAGCTCGCGTTCCCACATTGATAGTCCCGGTTTGGTTCTGCGCCACCAGGCCGCCCAGGGAGTTCAGCAGAACAGCGGCATTGGGCGTAGTGGCTGAGATCGCCTGTAAATTCGCCACGCCCTGAGCCGTTGGAATGCTCAATTCGCTGCCGGTTTCACTGCCATAGATTCGGTGCCATTGGCTGCTGCCGAACAAAAACAGTTTGTTCCTGATAAGCGGCCCGCCTGCCGCGAAACCGAAAGTGTTGTCCACATCGCGCGGCTTTGCCGTGAGCCCCGAACGTTTTTCTTCCGAAGTCAGAGCATTCAGGGCCGAACCCGTATAACGCTCCCACAGGCTTCCGTGATAGTTGTTGGTTCCGTTCTTATAAATGACGTTGGTAACTGACGCGCCCCCGCGGCCAAATTCCGGCGCATAGGAATTCTTCAGAACGGTCACTTCCTTGATTGCCTCAACATTGTTCGGCTGCAAAGCCTGGCCGCCAATGCCCTGATCGTTATTGTCGAACCCGTCGATCAGAAAGTTGTTAGCGCGCGGACGAAGACCGTTCGCCGAGAAACCCGAGCCGTTCGTAAAAGCATCGCGGTTTTCCACCGAAGCCACGCCCGGCTGCGTTAGCACCAGGTCGATGGGATTGAGGCTGTTGATAGGAAGCTTCTCAATCTCAGCAGTGCTGATGCTTCCGCTCAGTTCGCCGCTGTCAGTCTGCAACTGAGCGGCCCCTGCCTCCACGGTCACCGTTTGCTCCGCGGGGCCCACGTCCAAAGTCACGTTTTGGGAAGTAATGATGGAAGCCGGGACGTTGACGCCGTTTACTTCCTTCCGGCTAAAACCCGTAGCGGTCACCGCCAGCGAGTAAACGCTGGGCGTAATCGCGTCGATTCGATAAGCGCCGTCCGGCCCGCTTTTCACAGTTCGCGTTTCTCCGCTGAGCGTGTCTTTTGCCGTTACCTGAGCGTTGGCAATGGCCGCGCCGGTCGGATCCAGAATAACCCCGGAAAGCGTACCTTTGCTGGTCTGCGCCCAAACCGGAACAACGCTCAGGACACAAAACGCGAGTAACTTCCTGCTAAACAAATTCATTCTTGAGACCTCTTTGCGGGAAGGTATCAGCAAATGAATTTCCTTAATACCGCAAAGCTGTGGCGGGGCGTCGCTCCCCGGTGGTGAGCGACGCTTTTTTCGGGACGAAGATCACCCCAGCCGGCCTCGTTCGCGAGGCTGAAATCGGGTTTCGGCAACGCGGACCCAATCCGTCCACCTACTCGTGTCGTACCAAACACCCGCGCTCCCGCGCATAGACGCGCACTGTTGCACACCCGTTACCCGAACGTGTTAGAGTGAACTCCAAAGCGAGGGCTTCCATGAAGGCGCGCGCCACCAGTCTGCACCTCTTTTTCGTACTGATCCTGTCCAATGCCGCCCTCCTGCGGGGTAGTGATGCCACTGACCGGGCTAACAAATTTGAAGATGCCGGTGACTCCTCCGCCAGCCGCGATGTGTACGTTCAGGCGCTCAAAGCCACGCCCAATGACGGTGAACTTCGAACCGCGTATGCCGGCTTCCTCGAGCGCTATCACGACGCCTCGGCGCGCGATGAATATCGTAAAGCCGCATCAATCTGGAAGAAGGACAACCAACCGGCTCAGGCGATAGCCTCCGCCCGCCGCACGGTTCTTCTCGATCTCGTTGCCGGCGACCGCGCCGCCGCCGAAGCCGATCTCGCCGAATATAAGACGCTGGGCGGCACCGACCTTCAGTTGCCGTCGCCCGCCGCGGATGCCGCTAAGCGCCCCACCGTATCCATCCCCGGCCCACTGCGTTCGTTTGCGCGCATGGCCGCAATTTCAGGGGATTCTTCTCCTGAAGACGTCTTGCCGGCCCTGGCCCGCAACGTTGTCACGAACGGATTTCAGGCCTCGCGCAGTAACGAAGAACTGGAGGAAACGGAATATCTCAAGCTCGTTCATCGCTACCTTTCTCAAGCGCGCGAACTCGATAAGCTCGCCGGGTCGGACAAGATAATCAAAGTTCCCAATTGCGAATCGACTCAGACCAACGATTTGCTGCGCGTCCTCGGCTTTCGCATGCGCGGCGGTTGCGGCGCGGAAGTAGTTCTCGAAACCGTCAACGCTCCCCGTGCCTTCCTCGCGACCGATTCGGGCTTTCCTCTTGCTCAGCTCGAACAATCCCTGCGAACCGACAAACCGTTCAGCTACGACTTTCACCCCACTGAAGTCCCGGTCCTCTATACCGCGGACTATTGGCTGAGCGCTAAGGAGAAGGCTCAGGGCGACTTCATCGATGCCTTTCTGTCTGACCCCGGCCTCTGCCGCTTCTATCTCGGCTTTTCCAAACTCGATCCCGAAACGGCCGAAGAGATGAAGCGCGCCAGCACGCCGCTGCGCCTTCGATCGTTCGCCAGCGTGCTCGATTTCTTCGGGGGCAATTTCGAAATTCGAAATGGCAAGGCCGTTCTCCCTGGCGGGGCCAAAGCCGCGCCAGGTTGGGCTGAACTCACCGGCGCTTCTCCGGATAAAGGCGCTGAATTTTTCGAAAAGCTGATGATTAAGGACGATGGCTGGCTGGCGAGTCTCTATGACGCCCTCGCCCGCATTCACGGTCCGGTGCAGGAATATCTTACGGAACCCGCCCGCATGAAGCGCTTCTATGCCGCCGTCCGCGGGAAAATTACCACTCCCGGCCCGGCCCGCCCCGTCTTCCGGTCTAACGCCGACATGATGCTGCTCACCACGCGGCTTCATATCGATGCGGATGGCAAGCCCCACATTCCTGGCAGCATTGATGTTTGGCGCGGGCTGTTCGCGCGCAATCCCCATGGCCGTTATGATGCGAAACTGAGCAAAGCTTCCGCGGCCTGGAAAGACCCCGACGATGTGCTCGAAGCGCTGTTCGCTCTGAGCCGCAAGCCCGTCGACAATGAGCCCCTCAAAATCTTCATGGCGCTGACCGATATCGATCGCGGTCGCGCTCAGCCGCTTGCTTCCGAAACGGTCGACCGCCTGGTGAAAAGCTGGACCACCTTCGGAGCCCAGTACACAATTTTCAGCGATGCGCCTTCCCTTACAGATCAAACCATTCTTGCGTGGCTCGATACCGCCGAAGCCACCGACAAGGGTCACGATGTCCGGCTTCGGCAGGAATCGATTGCCATGTTCCAGGGCCTCACCGGAATTTGGCAAATTTTCTGTCGTCAGGGGAGCATATCGGTTTCAAAAGCCGATGAGGCTCTTGCCGGCATCTCGCAGCCGTTCCTTAACGTAAAGAACAGCCGCGAACTGTTCGATGCCGGCCGTCAGGGTCTCACGCTTCTGGTTCGCGAAACGGGAGCTGCAAAAGGGACTCTGCAGGACCGGATCCTTGGCCTGCTCGCCGGAGGGCAGCACCTTGATGAATCCGAGAGCCGCGCGACTTTGGTGCAGGACGAGCAACGCGTTTTCGAATCGCAGAAACTCCTGCCGGCGGACCTCATTTTCGAATTGGCTGACAATCTGGAAGCCGTCAGCAAGGGCGAAAAACTAAACGCTCAACTCGCCGGACGCATGGCCGCCCGCGTTGCCGACATCCAGCTGCCGCGTAATGCCATGACCGGCGCCGAGAAGAACGCGATGGCGTTCGGCTATTACGTCGACCGGCACATTGATGACGAGCGCAAACTCAACTTCCGGGCGATGATCGACAAGGCCTCCAAGGATAAAGACCCGGATCGTCTCAAGGATATTCGTGGCACGCTTGCCCCCACTCTGCGCGACACCATCGTGGGCTACAACTACATTCATTACGCCCCGCCCGGCGCACAAATCCTGATGACGAATCCACTGTTTGTGCGCGGCCACGATTTCATCGGAATGCAGGGCGCGAACCGCAGTTGGCGCGTGACTGAAATGTACGGCACGGGCTGGCCGTCGAATGCGGGCGGACGCCTCGTCGGTTCCCTCGCCGGTCTCGCTTACGCCCTCGCGGAAGCGGAGCAGAATTTCCTCGTCCCCGCTCAAACACAGGCTCTGATATGGGGAGATCTCGTGCCCCAAATGATCCTTTCCGCCAAGGCTCCGCGCTTCTGGGGAGTGAAACCTGTGCAGATGCACTGGGTGGGCCTGAATATGCGCTTCGCGGAGGATCAGGTGGCGGAAGCGTCGCTCAATCCCGCGGTTCGCGAGGATGTCTTCGGCGCCATTGAAACCGCCGCCAGCCCGTGGCGCGCCGCCATGGTTCGCCGCGCGATTTCGAGCGGAGACGCCAAAGCCGCTATCGACTATCTGACGCCTTCCGAGCTCTATAACGTCGCCCGAACGCTGTCGGGCAAAACCGGTCAAAATAGCCCGGTGGCTCGCGAAATCGCTCATATCCGCGCGATTTCGGCGGAGGATGTGAGCCCCCGCGAGATTTCGCGCGCCTGGGGAACTCCGAAACCAACGCTCGCCAATTCCTATCGTTCCGAACTTCTCAACCTGAAGACCTTCCCCACCCTGATGGGATATTCGAGTCGCATTATGGCCGAAAGCTGGGAGTCCAACCTGCTCTACTGGGCGGAAGTCGGCGACGAAATTGGCATCAAACCTGCCCAGCTAAACGTTCTTGTTCCGAACTGGACTCAAAAAGTGGTCGAAAGAATTTTCGCCTCCCATCTGGAGGACTGGCCGGCGCTCTTGAAGAGTTTGCGTTCGGTAGGCGATGATATACGGACACAGAACAACAAGAGTGCGACTGCCGCTAAAGCGGGTACGGAGTAGCTAAACGCATGAAATGGAAAATTGCTCTCTTGGGAGCAGCGGTTGCCACGGGAGCGGGAATCTGGCTGTTTGCGCAGGAACCACCCACTCCCGTCTTCAAGACGAAGGTGGACCTGGTCGTTCTAACCTTCACAGTCACAGACAGTAAGGGCAAATACGTTAATAATCTGAAGCCCACTGACTTTAAGATCCTGGAAGACGGCATCCCGCAGAAGCTCGCCACTTTTGCGGAGGGCAGCAAACCGCCTCAGCAAATTCTGACGGATGGCACCATGCGCCCCCTTCTGCCAGGCTCCATCGAAGCGAAACAAGCCGGCGGCATCAGCGGCGGTGATGCGTTCGTGGGCACCAACGTTTTCGTTCTGTTCGACACCAGTAATTTCATGTACCGCGGCTTCGTCTATGCCGAAGACGCCATAGCCGATTTCGTTCGTGGACTCGATAAGGCGGACTCTGTAGCCGTCTACACCTTCAGCCGCAATCTTTCGCGCGCCGCTAACCTCACAGGCGACAGGAACGACGCCATCATGGGTCTGCGGAAAGCCGTGGCCGGCGACGATACAGCTCTCTACAACGGGCTCCTCCTGACTCTGCGCGACGCCGCCAAAGTGCCTGGACGGAAGGTCGTGATCGTGTTCTCGAACGGACCCGATAACGCCAGCATGGTTGCGCCCGACGATGTTCGCGCCGTTGCCGAGGACGAGGGCATTCCGATTTACGTCATCTCCACCAACGATGTGAATAAGGACCCGATTTCCAGCAGCGTCTTCCGCCGCCTTGCGACCCGGACCGGCGGCAAAGCTTATTGGGCCAAGACATGGCAAAAGCAGGTCGAGGCCTTCGATCAGATTCGCGAAGACCTCGGCAACTCATATTTCGTCACGTACTACCCGGCGCCCAATCCGAATGACGGTTTCCGGAAGATTGCGATCCAGATTCCGAGCGACGCAGGCAAGCATTATCGGGTGCAATCCCGGCCAGGGTATCGGCCGCGGGCGTTTTAGATACAATTCGCCGGTTACTCCACCCGATCTTTCGCCTTTGCTGACGCAACGGTCTGCCACTGCATGTTAGAAGGAGAATCGGCGCCGCCGCGCTCCAGCGGAACCACATGATCAACGACGTAACCGGGACAGGCGCCCGATGTCTTCCTGGTTGAGGGGCAGGGATGAGATTTCTCGAACGCGCGCCTGGCCTTCGGGCTTCTCGAGATCCTCCCTTTGGAGTCTCGCGCGCAACTCGCGCATTTCGAGCTCCGGCTTACTGCCCTCGCGGCAGCAGGACCTGAACTCCGGGCGAATCCCGAGGCAGACACAGCGAGTACAGCAAGCATCACAGCGAAACAGCGCATGGCTCAGTATGCGTCGCTTTTACCGAATCCGCAAATCCCTGCCGCTCATATCCTTCGGCTGCTTCTCCCCCAACACCCCAAGAATGGTCGGCGCCACATCCTGTAAAGCGCCGCCCTGCCGCAGGCTGTCCCCGGAATCGTCCACCAAAATGAATGGCACCGGATTCGTCGTGTGATACGTATGCGCACCGCCCGTCACCGGGTCGATCATCGTCTCCGCATTCCCGTGGTCCGCCGTAATCACCCATCGCCCGTTTTTCTCTTTTAGCCGCTGCCAGATACGCCCCAGGCATTCGTCGATCTTCTCCACCGCGCGAATCGTCGGCTCCAGTTTCCCGGAATGCCCCACCATATCCGCGTTCGCCAGGTTCATGACGATCACGTCGAAATCCTTGCGCCCCATCGCATCGAGCACAATCTCCGTCACGCCATCAGCGCTCATCTCGGGCTTCAGATCGTAAGTCGCCACCTTGGGGGACGCCACCATCTCGCGCTCTTCACCCGTAAATGGCTTTTCGATCCCGCCATTAAAGAAGTAAGTCACGTGCGCGTACTTCTCGGTTTCCGCAATACGCAGGTTCTTCCAGTTCAGTTCCTGGCAGACATAGCCCATGATGTTGTTCAGCGGCTCGCGCATCAGCACGCTCGGAACGTTCAGGCTCTTGTCGTACTCCGTCATCGTGAGGAACTTCAGCTTCCCCGGAACCTTCGCGCGCACCGGTTTTTCCAGACTGGCGCTCGTGAGCGCCTCGGTCATCTCGCGCCCGCGGTCCGCCCGATAGTTAAAGAAGAAACAGGCATCGTCTTCGCGAATCAGCCCCACGGGCTCGTTCCGCGCATTCACCATCGTCACAGGCTCAACGAACTCGTCGGTGATGCCGCTTTCGTAAGACCGCTTCATTACCTCAACCGCATCGGTTGCCTTCTCGCCCGCGCCCAGCACCATGGCGTCGAATGCCTTTTCGATTCGCTCCCAGCGCTTGTCCCGGTCCATCGCGTAATACCGGCCAGAGACGGTCGCTATCGTCCCCGTCCCGATCTCGCGCATTTTCTTCTGCAACTCGCGAATCCGGTCGATGCCGCTGTCGGGCGGCGTATCGCGCCCATCCATGAAGCAATGAACGAACACCTGCTCCACTTTTTCCTTCTTCGCCATCTCCAGCACCGCGTAGAGATGTTCCTGCAGCGAATGGACCCCGCCGTTGCTGAGCAGACCCATAATGTGCAGCCGCCTGCCCGCCCGCGCATGACGCATTAAATCCTTCAGGAGCGGATTCTCGTAGAACTCACCCGACGCGATCATCAGGTCGATCCGGGTGACATCCATGTGAACAACCCGGCCCGCCCCAATGTTGAGGTGGCCCACTTCGCTGTTGCCCATCTGCCCTTCCGGAAGTCCCACCCAAGGGCCGGAAGTCATCACATGCGTATTCGGAAAATCCCGCAGCAACTGGTCGTAATTCGGCTTGCGCGCCATCGCAATGGCGTTCCCCGCGACGACCGGGGAAAATCCCCAGCCGTCCAGGATCGTCAAAATCAGCGGTTTATTTCGCGACATTTACTGGCGGAAAGCCTTTCTGCCAGGGAACTTCGCGGCGGAGCCGAGTCGCTCTTCAATCCGAAGCAGTTGGTTGTACTTCGCAATGCGGTCCGTGCGGCTTGCCGAACCCGTCTTGATCTGCCCGGCGTTCGTTGCCACCGCAAGATCCGCAATAAACGGGTCTTCCGTCTCGCCCGAACGATGCGAAACCACTGCCGTGTAGCCGTTCTTGAACGCCGTTTGCATCGCGTCCAGAGTCTCGCTCAAAGTCCCAATCTGGTTGACCTTCACCAGAATCGAATTGGCCGTGCCCGATTCGATGCCGCGCTTCAGCCGCGCCGTGTTCGTCACGAACAGATCGTCGCCCACCAACTGCGTGTTCGAACCCATCGTGTCGGTCATCAGTTTCCAGCCATCCCAGTCGTCTTCGGCCATGCCGTCTTCGATCGAGATAATCGGGTACTGCCGGCGCCAGTTGGCCCAGTATTCCACCATCTGTTCGCTCGTCCGCCTGCTCTTGTCGGACTTCTTGAACACGTACATGCCGTCCTGGTAGAATTCGCTCGATGCCGGATCGAGCGCGATGCTGATCTGATCGCCAGGTTTGTATCCCGCCGCCGTAATCGCCTCAAGCACCACTTCGAGAGCTTCTTCGTTCGATTTCAGCATCGGCGCGAAACCGCCCTCATCGCCAACAGCCGTCGAATAGCCGCGCTTCTTCAGTACCGTCTTCAAGTGGTGAAACACTTCCACGCCCATGCGCAGCGATTCGGAAAACTTCTCCGCGCCATGCGGCACGATCATGAATTCCTGCATGTCGACCGAGTTATCCGCGTGCGCGCCGCCGTTGATAATGTTCATCATCGGAACGGGCAGCATGCAGGCGCTCACGCCGCCCAGATACCGGTAGAGCGGGGTCCTTTGCGACGCGGCGGCGGCGCGCGCCACTGCCATCGAAACAGCCAGAATCGCATTCGCGCCCAGATTACTTTTATTCGGAGTGCCATCGGCATCGATCATTGTCTGATCGAGTTTCGCCTGATGCGTGGCGTCATGGCCCTGCAAAGCCGCTGCGAGGGGGCCATTGATGTTGGCGACTGCCCGAAGCGTGCCTTTCCCTAAATATCGGTTCTTATCGCCATCGCGCAGTTCGGCGGCTTCATGCTCACCGGTGGAGGCTCCGCTCGGCACGGCCGCGCGTCCCACGCTGCCATCTGCCAGGAATACCTCGGCCTCAACCGTGGGGTTGCCCCGCGAGTCGAGCAGTTCAATTCCGCTGATTTTAATGATCGTTGACATGGTCTCCTGCTATTATGCCAACCACCCTCTTTCAGATATCCGAAGTCTGAATGCTGCCCGGGCCGGAAAAAACAGGGGCTGGCTCGAAATTGAGCGAAGCGAGCGAAATCGCAACCACTTAACTTAACTGGTTCCCGGGCGGAGTCACCAGCAGTATGCCCCGGCCTTTCAGTGCTGCAACGTCCGCGTCTTAACTTAAAACAATCCCGGCCCCTCTTGGCGGCGTTGCGCCTTTGCGAGGGGCTCTTTGATCCTGTCGGGCTATGGCAGCTTACTTAACGGTGACAGCCAAATTAAAAAAATCGCCCGAATCAAATCAATAACCTACAAGCAATCCACGCCGCCGGCCCCAAATCCACATGCTACTAATCGGCTGAGGAAGAAGCCATGTCAATCTCAGACGCGCAGCAAACAGCCAATCGCG
>Ga0105240_10003965_pt1 | contig 22862 bp, 19 predicted proteins | sample KBSC54metaG_FD_80426 | JGI IMG/M metagenome (GOLD analysis project Ga0105240, IMG submission 80426) | Corn rhizosphere microbial communities from Kellogg Biological Station, Michigan, USA - KBS C5-4 metaG | ecosystem: Host-associated > Plants > Roots > Rhizosphere > Soil | place: Michigan, USA... | reverse complement strand
CCTTCAGAAACACCGTCACGATGCCGGTGTCCTGGCACAGCGGGCGGTGGCCCTCGGCGGCCATGCGGGAGTTGATCAGGATCTGCGCCATCGCGTCTTTCGCCGCGGGGCTTTCCTCGCGCTCATAGGCGGCAGCGAGATTGGTGATGTAGTCGACCGGATGGTAATAGCTGATGTACTGCAGGGCGTCGGCAACGCTCTGGATCAGGTCTGCTTGCTTGATGGAGGTCATGGCGGCTGCTTCGACGGGGTGGGGAAACGCACCGCCAGGCGGCACGCATCCCCCTATTGTGCCGCAATTGCCCCCGGGCTTAAAAACCGGAGGGCTGCTCCAGGCTGCCGATCAGCTGACCCGACGCGCGATCAGAAGCGATATTCCGCAGTCAGGGTGTAGGTATCCACCCGCGAGGTTTCAGTCAGGGGCCCCGTGTACTGGCTATAGGGCACATGTGCTCGATAACGATCGTAGTTCACGCCAAGACCGAATGATCGGTTGATATCGTACCCCACGCCCACTCCTGCATAGCTGCCCATACCGCTGACGTTTTCCTTGCTGGTGGAATACTTCTCCAGTGGCTGTCCGATGATGTGCTCCCAATAATATCCGTGACTCAGTTCGTGATTCGTGGACCTGAAAAATCCCCCACGCGCCGAAACATAGAAGCCCATGGGCAGCGCATATTTGACGTTTGCACCGAGCATGAAGCCGTCGATGCGCTCCGATAGATTCTCCGAGCCCGTAAGATGCGCCCAAAATCGGTCCGAGTGCCCCATGTTCGCGTAGCCGGCTTCCGCACCGTAGGTAAAAGCCCCCTCTCCCCATTGATACCCAAAGCGCAACGCCTCGGTCTGGCTATGCCAATCGGTGAGGTTCACATAGGGCTGTGGACGGTAATTCGAGCCACCCAGGCTTGTATTTACAAAGAAACTGTCCGCATGACTCGCGCCGGCGACCAACATGAGCGCCATGGTGCAAAAGAGCTTCCTGCTGTCCATATTTCCCTCTCTATAGATGTGATGGATGTTACTGTTCCGACGCGCATCCTGCGCGAATTTGAAAGAGCGAAGGGAACGGCGCCACGCGGGGCTTGCCGCCAATCGAGCTAACCGCCATGCTCGGCGGAAGTTCCACCCAATGAAGATTCCATGAGCGAACCCTCGACCTCTGGCGGCTATATCCGCCGCCTCAGCCTGTGGGACGCCGCCCTGATCGTGGTCGGCGGCATCATTGGCGGCGGCATCTTCCTGAATTCCTACATCGCTGCGCAGCGCACCAGTTCGGGCATCGCCCTCTTGCTGGTCTGGGTGGGTGCGGGCGTACTGACCCTGCTGGGCGCGCTTTGCTATGCGGAGCTTGGCGCCCGCAGGCCACGCGCCGGCGGCAGCTACGTTTATCTTCGCGACGCCTTCGGCTCGCTGGCCGGCTTTCTGTTCGGCTGGACGATGCTGCTGGTGATCTATTCAGGCTCCACCGCCGCCGTGGCAACGGGCTTTGCCACCTACACGGCAGCCGTGTTCGACCTGCCGCCCACGATCGTTCGCCCACTCGCGGTCGGCGGCCTGGTCTTCATCATCGGTATCAATCTTTTCGGCCTGCGCCTCGGCGCGCAGATCCAGAACCTGTTCACCCTGCTGAAATTGCTGGCGGTGGCGATGCTCGTCGTCTGCGGCCTGGTGTTTGCGGGCGTCGGCAGCAGCAATGCATTGACCGCCGATCCCACGCACAGTGGCATGGGCTTCATGGGCGCGGCGCTGCCAGTGCTGTTTGCCTACAGCGGCTTTACCTACCTCAACAATCTTGCCGGCGAGGTGCGCAACCCGCAGCGCACCCTGCCCCGCGCCCTGCTGCTGGGCATGTTGCTGGTGATCGTCGCCTATGCGCTGGTCAACATTGCCTACCTGGCGGTGCTCGGCCACGCTGGGCTCGCCAACAGCCCCACACCGGCGGCCGATGTGATGCGGCACGTCGCCGGCCCGGTCGGCGCCAAGCTGATTGCGATCGGCATTGCCATTTCCACGCTGGGTTTCTGCAATATCACCCTGGTATCGGGCGCACGCGTATTGCAGGCCATGGGCGAGGACGGGTTGTTCTTTCGAGGCGTGGCCCGCCTGCACCCGAAACATCACACGCCGAATGTGGCGCTGATCCTGCTGACGGGCTGGACCATGCTGCTGACCATTACCGGCAGCTATGGCCAATTGCTCGACTACGCCACCTTCGGGGACTGGCTTGCATGCGCGTTCGGCGTGGCTACTGTTTTCTGGTACCGCCGCCACGACGACGGCCATGCGCCGCTGGATTTCCGCGTGCCGGGCTACCCGTGGCCGCCGATCCTGTTTATCGCCACGGTCGGCTGGGTGATGGTGCAAAGCCTGATCAGCAGCCCGGTCAATACGGGCATCGGCCTGCTGATCATCCTCGCCGGCATACCCGTGTACTACGTCTGGCGCCGCCTGTTCAGCCCCACTGAACCCTAAACCCGGCTATCGATGCCAAAATAGGCGGATTCGGCGAGGAGAATTTGGCAATGGCGGTACCGGTACAAGCCCAGGGCGCCCCCCCTTCACCTAGCGGCAGCGGCACCATTGCGCCGGAAAAAGTGCGTGAAGGTATCGACCTGGACATCAACGGCGAGCGTTTTCGCCATACCGGCGACCCCAAGATGCCGCTGCTGTGGTATCTGCGCGACGTGCTTCAGCTGACCGGCACCAAGTACGCCGGCGAACACGGCAGCGGCAACGGCGCGGACCTGGTACTGGTCAACGGCAAGCTGACCCCGGCCATCGGCGTCACGCTCGAAGAGCTGCTGGGCAAAGAAGGCAAGTCGGAAAAAATCGCCAAGGTGGTCACCGTCGAAGGCCTGGCCGACGCCACGGGCAAGCTGCATCCCTTGCAGCAGGCATTCATAGACGAAGATGCCATCGGCTGCGGCTATTGCACGCCTGGCTGGCTGATGGCCAGCAAGGATCTGCTCGATCGCAAGCACAACCCATCGGAAGACGATATCGACCAGCTGCCCAACCTGTGCCGCTGTGGTTGCCAGACACGCGTACGCCGCGCCATCAAGCGCGCTGCGAGCGTGATCGGCGGAAATAAATGATGAGCGACAAATATCCACTCGCAGACGACGGTCAGTCGCGTCGCCGCTTCCTCAAGGTACTTGCCGGCACGGCCGGCGCACTGATCGTCGGTATTCCGTTGATCGGGGCAACCGCGGAGGCCGCCGATGCGCCGTTTCCGCTGTCGATGCTCGGCGACACGCTGTACGGCCTGGGCGCCTATGTGCGGATTGACGCCGATGGCAAGGTCCTGATTGGCGCACGCGATCCAGATACCGGCACCGGCGTCGCCACGGCACTGCCGCGCATCATCGCCGAAGAACTCGACGCGGACTGGGCCCAGGTCACGGTGACCGGGTTGGGCCTGGGCGTGGAAAACAGCAACGAGCAACCGCGCTGGACCTACGGCCGCCAGATCGGCGGCACCGGCGACTCGATTCCCGCGGCATGGAACGATCTGCGCCAGGCCGGTGCGCTCGCTCGCTGGCTGCTGCTGCAAGCCGCGGCGCGCCAATGGGGCCTGCCGGCCGAGCGTTTGCATACCGATAATGGCCAGGTGGTATCCCCGGATGGTCGTCGACTCGGTTTCGGCGGTCTTGCGCAGGCCGCCGCGAAAATCGCGCCGCCGTCGCAGGCCGTGCCAACCAAGGCGCCCAATCTGTATCGCCTGATCGGCCAGCCCGTGGGCGATGTGGACGCCTACGCAATGGTCACCGGCCAGGCGCAATTTGCCATCGACCAGAACCGCGGCGACGCTCTGGTGGCCTTGTTGGTGCGCTGCCCCTGGCCGGACGGCACGCTGGATGGCTTCGATGCAAACGAGGCCAAGGCGATCAAGGGCGTCGTCGACGTCATCGCATTGAAGCCCGAACCCAACCAACCCCTCGGTGCAACGGTGTATGCGCCTGCCGTGGCGGTGGTTGCCGAGAACACCTGGCTCGCATTGCAGGCGCGCGCCAAGCTCAAGGTCAACTGGAAACCCGGCGCAAGCCAGGGCGAAAGCAGCGCCGTGCTGGAGCAACAAGCCACCGACCTGATCAACGACAAGGATCAGGCGCCAGCCGCGCGTGTGCGCGACGATGGCGATGTCGTTGCGGCAAACAAGAAAGCTGCCCGCCGCCTCGAAGCGGTCTATGTACAGCCCTGGCTTGCGCACGCTACCGCCGAACCGATGAACTGCATGGCGCGTATCGACAACGATCACGCAACCCTCATCGTGCCGACCCAGGCGCCTCAACGCGCATGGGCGGTAGTGCAGCGCCTGACCGGGCTCAAGCCCGAGCAGATCGATATCCAGGTACCGCGCGTGGGCGGCGGTTACGGCCGCCGGCTGGATCACGACTACGTTGCCGAGGCGGTGATGCTGGCCAAGGCCGTAAAGAAGCCGGTGCGCCTGCTCTGGACGCGCGATGACGATCTCACGCACGACTACTACCGCTCGGCCAGCGTGACCAAGATCAGCGCCGCGCTCGACCACAAGCGGAGCATCCTGAGCTGGAACCAGCGGGTTGCTTCTGCCTCGGCGCTCGTCGGTCGTGGTGTGCAGGATCAACGACTATGGACCTCCGAAGTCGACGCGAATCAGTTACCGGCAGGGCTGGTGCCGAACTATCGCTGCGACTGGTATGGGCTGAATTCGTCAATGCCGCGCGGCCCGGCGCGAGGCATGCCACAGTTGAGCAACGCATTTGCCGTCGAAAGCTTCGTCGACGAAATGGCGCATATGCTCAAGGAGAACCCGCTCGATACCCGACTGCGCCTGTTGGGCGAGCCGCGCCAGATTCCGCTGCAAGGTGGGGGCACGCTCGATACGGGTCGCCTGATCAACGTACTCAAGCTGGTGGCCGATCGCATCGACTGGTCGCGCTGGTTGCGCACCTTCAATGGCCTGGGCATCGCCAGCTGGTACGTCAATGGCGCCTATGTCGCACATGCTGTCGAAGCATCGCTGCAAGGCCAGAAGCTCAACATCGAACGCGTGGTCTGTGCTGTCGACGTCGGTCGCGTGATCAACCCGATGGGGCTTGAGGGCCAGATCACCGGCGCCACCAACGATGCCTTGTCGACGGCGCTCAACCTGGCCATCACCTACAAAGAAGGCCAGATCCAGCAGCGCAACCTCAAGGATTACGCACTGGCCAGCATGGCGCAGCTGCCCGACAACATCGAAACCATCATCGTCCCGGGCGAAGATCGCCCGCCCACCGGCGCCAGTTTCCTGGCTATGCCCACGGCCGCGCCGGCCTTGGCCAATGCGGTGTTCCGCGTGAGTGCAGTGCGCGTCAGGAAGCTGCCGTTGATGAGGGAATTGCTGCGGATGCTTTGAGGGCGGGGGAATCCGCTCGCTGCGCGATCTGTAAATAGTCAACAGCCAATAGTAGAAAGCAAAGAGCCGGCACGTAGCCGGCTCTTTTGTTTTTCTGTTCACTATTGACTGTTTACAGCTCGCGCAGCGAGCGAATTCCCCTCAATGAAACTGATCGCTGGCCGGCACCCAACTTGTCCCTGTTGATGCCGGCTTCGGCTTGGCAGGTTCCACCGGCGTCAGCTTGTCATTCAGGCAGCTTGGCGGAATCGGACCGCCGGCAACGCGCGCATTGGCGCAATCGACGCCGTTGTCCAGACGTATCGGCGCTGCCGGTACAGCAACGCTTGCGGCAGGAGCAGGAGGCACCAGCGGGTTGGCCGGTGCGAGCTTCATTTTCTCGTACACCTTGTCGTCGACGGGCTTGGGCGGCGGATCGCCGCTGCCGCAACCGAACAACGCCATCGGGAACAACGGCATGACCACGCACTCCACGCGCACGCCAGGCGCCACGTGGAAGGTATGGCGCACGGTGGTTTTTTCCACCGCATGTCGCAAAGCGGTATCGACCGAGCTCTCGCCTTCGGGTGTCCAGTCCTTGTCGAAACGTGTTGCTTTGTAGCCGAGGTTGGGCGTGCCATGCGACATGACGTTGGTATCGCCGTGCGGCTTCAGCTGAGTGTATTGACCGATCACACCTTCGCTGCTGTTTCCTGGGCTGCCGGCCGTGCCCTGCCCCTTCCCTTCACTGCTGAAGGCGCCCTGGCTGTTGCCGTTCCCATGCACGGGAAGATTGAGATTCAACCCGCGCTTACCGCCTCCCGGAGATGGCGAGGTCTCCGCCGAAGTCTGCCCCGGTGTGGCGGTATCGCTACCCTGCGGCGTGGCGTTTGGCGCCGTACTCACGTCGGAGCCGCGGGACTCCTCGGATGTGTTGGCCTGCGCCGTCGATGCCGTGTCCGCTTTCGCGCTCTCCGCCGCCTTCTGATCGGCAGCGCTACTGGCCGTTTCGTTCTTTGTCGGCGCTTCATTCGGCGTCGGCGCGAGGCTGATCTGCGGACGTGCGACGGTCGGCTTGTCGACGGCCACGGCTTTGGACGGCGTTTCCAGTGGCGGCGCCTGCGGTCGTTCCAGGCTTGGTTTGGCCTGGTCGGGCAAGGGCACGGCTTCGAGTTCCGCCTCGGCCACGCGGATCGACGGCGATTGCACCTGGGGCTGTTCGCGCGCCACGGTAACCGGCTTGCTGGTGCTGTTTGACGGTTGCAGGTTTACCGTGGGCGCCGGCTGTGCGGGCGTCGGAATGGCCGCCATCTCCGGCACAGGCGGTGCGGCCGGCGTCTGCGCGCGCTCCACCTGGCTGATACTCGGCGGCACAGGCTTGGCGACGGCATTCTCCACCGCGATCGCCGGCGGCGTAACCGCGGGCGCCGACTGGGACGGGACTTCGGGCATGGCCACCGATGGTGGCGTCAGCAAAGGCTGATTGCCTTCCGCCTGCGCTTTGCGCACCGGCTCGGGCTGGAACTTGGGTGGAACCGGCGGCGCGGTGGGCGGCGTTTCCAGTGCCACCTGCGGTGGCGGTGTATCGACCTTGATCGGCTGCAGCTCCGGCGTCGGCGCAGGCTTGGGCAGGGTCACCGGTGGCAAGGGCGCAGCGACGACCTGCGGCTTGGGTGCACTGGGCTTGTCCACCGCGATGCTCGGCGTCTCCAGTGCCGGTACGGACACCGGCCTGGACTCTGCGTTTGCACTCGCCGACGCGCTGCTTGAGCGCTTGTCGATAAGCTTGGTGGCGACCCTGCCCTTGTGCGGGGGCCCGATTTCCTTGGGCGGTGTGCCGCGTACCGGCGGAGGGGGCGGCGGCGGTGGCTCGGGCTCCTGCTTGGGTATAAGGCGCACTTGCAACGCATTGTTGTCCGACTCCGGCGGCTCGAGCGGATCGTAGGCCGGCCCCAGGATCACGCCGACCATAAACGCCAGGTGCACGAACAGCGCGCCGAATAGCGCAGCGATCCGCAGCCAGCGTTGACTTGGCTTTTCCTGCCGTCGCCGCCGATAGACAGACGCACCCTCGGCAGCCTCACGCGGTGAAGGCAGTGCAATACGGGCAAGGCCGGAATTTTTGTCGGGAGGCGTCGCGGACATCCGGTTAGTGTACCGGGCCGGACGCTTCGATCACTTCTGTCCGTCGTCCTCCGGTGCATCCGGATGGGCGTGTTCACGCCGTTCTGCATCGACGGAACGATTGGGCGTATCGATCGGGCAGCCGTGCGGCAATGCCTTGCCCGCACGGTAGATGGCAATGCATTCGCTTTCGCTGGGCGGCTTGGGCGCATCGGGCATATCGGCCAGCGGACTCGCCGGCGCCATACTCAACCGCTCGTCGCCTCCCTTGGCCGACGGCTTCGGTGGCGGATCCTGGCAGCCGGTCAGGAAGGTGCACTTGAGATGGATGCCTCCCGGCAGGCGCACATCGTGCGGCTTGGTGACTTTCTCCACGACATTGCGCACGGCGGCCCCACCCAGCGACTCATTGGCGGGTGGGAAATCTTTGTCAAAACGCGTGTTTTGTACCTTGATTGGGTTGCGGTGCTCCATCACCTGCGTATCGCCTTCAGGTTTGCGCTGCACATATTCCGGCGCTGGCGCGGTACCGGCTGCGGCAGGCGCGAGGATGGGCTGGCCGCTCTTGTCGAAAAGCGTCAACGTCGGCTTGGCCGCGGGCTCGGGCGTTGGGGACGGCTGCGGCGTCGGCAAGCTCACCGTCATCGCGTTTTTTGCCGGTGGCTCGCGTACCGGCGCCGGATGCACGACATGCGGTGCCGCCGAATGAACCGGTGGCTGTAACGGCGGTGGTACAGGCAGATCGGGCAAGGCTTGCGAGCGCACAGCCGGAATCAGCCGGACCTGCAAGGCGTCGTCCATATAAACCCGCTGCGCCTGGCGCGATGCGCGAACCTGCATCTCGTGCCAGGTAAAGGCAGCAAAAATCAGATGCAGCACCAGTACCGTCACCAGCGCCCACCACAGACGCCGGCGATCGCGCACGGGCTCTCGCCAACGCATGCGGCGCAGCAGCTCGCGGCTGGAGGCATCCAGCGGCGCCAGGCCGCGAGAACGCTCATCTTCTATCCAGCGATGGTGTTCGATCTGTTGCGATGGTTCGATGGGGCGGCCCTTGGTGCTTTGCTTGGTAAGTGCGGCGGCGGTGGCGATTCGTGAACGCCGACTTCACACAGACCGACAATGCTTCAGTCGGTTCCCCTACGCCGCAATGCAGCTTGACCTAGGCGCCCAACCGCTCAAGTCTAAGCGAACGGTGCCAAGCGCCGTATCCCCGCCATGACCGCCCCCGCGTTCGACACGGTGGACGACCATGACGGCCCCGTCAGCCGCAATGCGGCGCGTGCGGTGCCGCTCATGCCGGCCGTTACGCATGCGTCGCCTCTGCCAGAGGAGGGACGTCGTGTCGTACAACACGGAAAACATCCGCAACATCGCGCTCACCGGCCATGCCGGTTCGGGCAAGACCACCCTGTTCGAAGCCCTGCTGCACGCTGGTGGCGTGATTCAGGCACAAGGCTCCATCGAACGCGGAACGACCCAATCGGATACCGACGCGCAAGAAAAGGCCCGTGGCCACTCCATCGACAGCTGTATCGCATCGATCGACCGCGGCGACTGCCATATCAATCTGATCGACACTGCCGGCTATGCGGATTTTCGCGGCGGCACGCTCTCGGCTTTCGCGGCCGTCGAAACCATTGCCATCGTCGTCAATGCCGTCAACGGCATCGAACATGGCACGCGCCGCATGATGGAGCATGCGCGCGTACGTGGCCTGGCGCGCATGCTGATCATCAACAAGATCGACTTCGACGGCGCACGGCTGGAGGCACTGGTCAATGCGCTGCGCGAGGAATTCGGTAGCGAGTGTCTGCCGATAAACCTTCCTGCGCTCGGCGGCAAACAGGTGCTCGACTGTTTTTTTCATCGCAAGGGGAGCACGGACTTCTCCTCGCTGGCGCAAGCGCATCAGCAGATCCTGGACCAGGTAGTCGAGGTCAACGAAGCGACCATGGGCGCCTATCTCGATGCGGGCGAAGACGCCTTGACGCCCGAACAACTGCACGATGCCTTCGAGCAATGCCTGCGCGAAGGCCATCTGGTGCCGATCTGCTTTGTGTCGTCCCGCAACGGCGCCGGTGTCGCCGAACTGCTGGACATCATGCAGCGGCTGCTACCCAATCCGTTCGAAGGCAATCCTCCGCCATTCCTTGGCGATGACGGCAAACCGATCGAGATCGCCACCGACCCCAACCGCCATGTCGTGGCCGATGTCTTCAAGATCATCAACGATCCCTTTGTCGGCAAGCTGGGCATCTTCCGTGTATGGCAGGGCACGATCCGCCGTGACACGCAATTGCTTGTCGACGATGGTCGCAAGCCGTTCAAGGTCGGGCATCTGTTTCGACTGCGCGGCAAGAGTCACGAGGAAATCGATGTCGCTATTCCCGGCGATATCGCGGCGGTGGCCAAGGTGGAGGAAATCCACTTCGATGCCGTGCTGCACGATTCGCATGACGAGGATCGCATTCGGTTGTCGCCGCTGGCCTTTCCGCAGCCCATGTATGGCCTGGCCCTTGAACCCAAGCACATGGGTCAGGAGCAGAAGCTTTCGCACGCCCTGTTGCGCCTATCCGAAGAGGATCCCTGCCTGCATACCGAGCACCACAAAGAGCTCAACGAAACGGTGGTACTCGGGCTGTCCGACCTGCATCTGCGCATCACACTGGATCGCATGAAAGACCGCTACGGTGTCGAGGTCGCCACGCACCCACCACGCATTGCCTATCGCGAAACGATCGCCACGCATGCCGAAGGCCATCATCGGCACAAGAAGCAGACCGGTGGTGCCGGGCAGTTCGGCGAGGTATTCCTGCGCGTGGAGCCGCTCGAACGCGGCCGGGGCTTCGAGTTCGTCGACGCGGTGAAAGGCGGCGTCATCCCGGGGCAGTTCCTGCCGGCCATCGAAAAAGGTGTGCGCCAGGCGATGGAACACGGCGCCATTGCCGGCTACCCGCTGCAGGACCTGCGCGTCACTGTGTACGACGGCAAGTATCACCCGGTCGATTCGAAAGAAGTGGCTTTCATCAGCGCCGGGAAAAAAGCCTTTCTCGACGCCGTCGGCAAAGCACGACCGATCGTGCTGGAACCGATCGTCGACGTCGAGGTATCGATCCCACAAGCCAATGTCGGTGACGTAACCGGCGGCCTCGCCGGCAAACGCGCACGCATCATGGGAACCGACGCGTTACGCGGGGACGAGCTGGTCATCAAGGCGCAGGCACCGTTGGCCGAACTGGTCGACTACCCGACCGAGCTGAAAGCCATGACCGGCGGTCGCGGTCGCTACAGCCTGGACCTGAGTCACTACGAACCGGTACCGCCGCCGGTACAGAAGCAGCTCACCGAATCATGGAAGCCGCACCACGAGGACGAATGACGACACGCGCCATCACTCCGCCACGCACCAGAGTGATGGCGCGATTTTCATGCGGCCAGCAGATCAATGAGAGCCTTACCGAACGCCGGAATGTCATCCGGCTTGCGGCTGGTAATCAGATTGCCGTCACGCACCACTTCCTTGTCCTCCCATTTCGCACCTGCGTTTTCCAGATCCTTGCGCAGCGACGGCCACGAAGTCACGGTATGGCCCTTGACCTGATCCGCGTCGATCAAGGTCCACGGGCCATGACAGATCGCCGCAATCGGCTTGCCGGCCTGGCCGAATGCACGTACCAGCGCAATTGCCTCCGGCTTGGTACGCAGCTTGTCCGGATTCATTACGCCCCCAGGCAGCAGCAATGCCTGGTAGTCGGCGGCATCGACATTTTCGAGCGATTGATCGACCTTGACCGAACTCGCCCAGTCACCCCCTTTCCAACCCTTGATTTCGCGGACATCGCCGGGGGCGATCACATCGACAGTAGCGCCCGCTTCTTCGAGCATGCGCTTGGGCTCGGTCAGTTCCGAATATTCAAAGCCATCGGTAGCGAGTGCGGCGATCTTGCGTCCGGCGAGCGGTTTGTTGCTGGGCATGGCGGCAATTCCTTGGGATGGAAGCGGCCACCAGTTTCACCAGGGCGCGATGCAAGGCACGTGTGGAGCGCGTTAGCCGCACGTGATGCACGGTTAGATTGCGATGCTTCCTACAAGCGACCATCCCGCTTGGCAGCCAGATAGCGCTCGATCAAGCGTCCGGACAATTCGTTGCAGGTCACGTCAAGCACCGCCACGCCCTCGCGCCGCAACTTTTCGTGCATCGCCTCGCGCTCGGCCAGATAGCTCATCGCAGATGCGCTGCGCACCGCCGATTCGACGCTTTCGCCAATTTCTCCGGCAGCCTGATCCAGGGCCATCTCACGCAGGCTGACTACCAGCACGAGGTGTCGACGCGACAACATCGAGACGGCCATGCGCAGCTCTTCGTCGTCTTCATCGCGCACGTTGGTGATCAGCACAACGAAAGCACGACGGCGTTGATGCAGCTGCAATGTGCTGGCCGCGCTGACGTAGTCGGTCGCCACGGGCTGCGCCTGCAGGTCATAGCCGGCGCCGAGCAGCATATCCATGCCGCCGCTACCCTGTTGCGGCGGCAGCCAGCGCATGTCCTCGCCGCTGCACGCCAACATGCCCACCGCATCACCCTGGCGCAGCGCGATATAGGCCAGCGCGAGCGACGCATTGAGCACATGATCGAAATGCGAGAGGCGATCGTCCTGTGCCAGCATGCGCCGACCGCCATCGAGCAGCAGCACCACTTGCTGATTGCGCTCGTCGCGGTATTCGCGGGAAATCGGCCGACCGATGCGCGCCGTGGCTTTCCAGTCGATTTTGCGCAGGCTGTCGCCGATGCGGTAGTCGCGCAGCTCCTGGAACTCCGTGCCATCACCGCGACGGCGCTGCAAGCGCGCACCAACGCTGCGCGACGCTACCTCGACGCTCAGGCCTGCCATCTCGGCGAGCGGCGCAAAATTGGGATAAACACGCAGGCTTGCTTCGTCACCCGCGATGCGCCGATGCGTCCACAAGCGCCAAGGCGAACGGAGTCGTACATGGCAACCGGCAAAACGGAACTGTCCACGGCCGCTTGGCGACACGGCGTAGTCAAGCGTCATCTCACGGCCGGGAGCGATACTCAACCGGCGCGGCATGCCACGCACCGGCCATTCGCCTGGGTGCAGGTCATGCAGATCGAAACGCTGCGTGCGCCGCGCCGCGGCGCGCACTTGCAGGCCGACTTTCCACTCACTGACCAGAGGCACCACCGGCGGCAGCTCACGTACGATCCTGGGGCTGGGTTCGCGATAAAGGCGCCAACCGTCGATTGTCGCCAGCAGCACCAGCAACGCGCCGAACGCCAGCCACCACAGCAACGGCAGCCAGCCAATGCTGACCAGAACGCCGATAGCGGTCCAGCCAAGCAGGATTCCCAACAGCGTCAGCCCCGGTCGCATCATTGGCGCGGCGCAGCCACCTTGTGCAACAGCGCCTTCAACACGTCATCGGCGCGTTGCCGTTCGATCAAGGCTTCGGGCGCCAGCATCAGGCGATGACGCAACGCTGGGAGCGCGACGGCTCGCACATCGTCAGGCGTGACGAAATCGCGGCCATCCAGCACCGCCTGCGCGCGTGCCAACCGCACCAGGGCGAGAGCCCCACGCGGGCCCGCACCGCCGATCACGCCCGGCCATTCACGCGTCGCGCGCGTAATGCGTACGGCGTAATCCACCACCGCCGGGTCGACATGCAGCGTCGCCACGCCCTGCTGCAATGCCTGCAACTCCTGCAGGGCCAGCACCGGTTCGACGCGCGACACATCCAGGCCGGCGGCAATACGGCCGCTCAGCACTTCCTCGACCATGCGCTTCTCGTCATCGAGCGAGGGATAGCCGATCACCACCTTGATCAGGAAACGGTCCAGCTGTGCCTCGGGCAACGGATAGGTTCCCTCCTGCTCGATCGGGTTCTGCGTCGCCACCACCATGAAGGGTGCGGGCAACGGGAAGCGACGGCCTTCGATGGTGACCTGGCCCTCCTGCATCGACTCGAGCAAGGCCGCCTGCGTTTTCGCCGGCGCGCGATTGATTTCGTCGGCAAGCAACATGTTGGCAAATACCGGACCGCGGCGTATCTGGAATCGCTCAGCCTTCGGATCGTAGACCGCGTGGCCGGTGACATCGGTGGGCATGAGGTCGGGCGTAAACTGGATGCGCCCGAACGTGCAGCTCACCGATGCGGAAAGTGCGCGCACGAGCAAGGTCTTGCCCAGACCCGGCACGCCTTCGATCAGCACATGGCCGGCGGCAAGCAAGACCAGCAGCACTTGATCGAATACGTCGCTCTGGCCGATGAAGGCCCGCGCGACCTGCTCGCGCAACGCAACCGTGCGCGCAGCCAGTTCACTGAGCGGCAATGGCGGGAGAGTCGATTCGCTTTCGGCGATAAGGGCGGTGTCAGTGGTCATGGGCGGCTCCTGAGTCGTGCCAGGATGGCAAGACTGTCGCGAAACGCCATGGCGTTCGCGGGTGTCTGGAAGGCCCGCGCCAATAGCGCGGGATCAAGGCGGTAACGTTCGGCAAGGCGCTCGTAGAGCGCATCGCCTTCGAGCGTGACGCAAATAGGGTCCATCCGGCGCACGCGCGCCAGCACGGTGCGGCAGGCCATGCTGTGCAGGGTGTAGCCGTTGTCACGACGAAACAGGAACTCGCCAGCGGCCTGAACGTGTTCGAGCAACGCGCGTCGCCGCATCGGCGGCAGGGGTATCACCGGCCCCAGGCGCTCGCCGCGTGCCATCGCCCAGGCGATCAGCAGCAACGCCGAGGCAAGCAACGCTGGCCACCCCTGCGTCAGCAGCTTCATCCAGAACGACGTACCGTCCAATGCGTAGACCAGGTAGACATGCCCTTCGCCAAACCCCGGATCGAGCAAACGCCGTACGAAACGCTGTTGCGCCTCGCCGCGCAGGTATTCATTGCTCAAGGCGTTGAGACTGCCAAGCAGGCTCACCGTGCCTTCATTGACCTGAAAGCGCAGGAAAACATATCCGTCTTTGGCATCGCCGACCGATGCATCGATATCGTGTTGGCTCAGGGGTCGAAGCCGCGTACCGCAAAGCTCGAAGCTGTCGCTCTTGCCATCGCCGGTGACAATCCTGGTGCAGCTGAAGCCTGCACTCTTGGGCTGGATCAGCTTGAGGCGTTCGAATAATGGCGTATGCGTGGCGACCTCGGCCGACCCCGGCGACAGGATCAGGTGGCCGCCGTTACCTACCCATCTGGCCAGACGTTCGGCATCGTCATTGTCGATACGCGTGAGGCCCGCACCAAGTACCAGGGTATCTCCCGACTTCAGGGGAACCTGCATCCGGTTCAACGTCGTGACCGACTTCGCCGGCACGTGCAATTGTTCCAGCGTGCGTTGCAGCGCAAAGAACCGGTTGTAACGCGCTTCGCCATGGGCCGGCTCGTAGGTGTCTACTTCCTTGCGCTCGTACGCACTGAAGAACCACAACGCGCCCAGGCCGATTATGGCAATCGCAACAAGCACGAAGGAGACAACGGTACGATTCATGCCACCCGCTCCGCCTGCGCCGGCCAGCCGATCAACAGGGCCTCGACTTCATGGTCACTCGGAAAGCGATCGGCATACGCGGCGTACTGCCAGGTCCGCACGATGGCTACGGCACGCTGGCGATGTTCTTCGTTGTCCAATGCACGTGCACGTCGCAAACATTCGGCCTCGGTGGCGTCTTCGGGCACGCCGCTATGGGATGCGGCGGCAACTTGCTCCACGCAACCGCGATACAGCAGGGCAAGTGCCTCGCGTCGTTTCCCACCGCGCCACAACATGCGCGTGACACCAGCCAGGTCGTTCGGAAGCGGAGCTTCTGCCGATAGCTCAGTAACACTCGTATGCAACTTCTCGCTCAGCTTGCCGTTTGACCGGGTGCGTACGCGCAGGTGTCGCGCCGCGAATATCGCCAGCATGACAACCGCCACCGCCAGCAACGACCACAGCAGGATATTGATGCCGCCCGCAAAGAGGTTGCCGGTAATAGCTGTTCCCGCGCTCACCGTCTCCCGCCTGGGCTGATCGGCCTGTTGGCGCAGTACCCATTCGAGCTTTTTCACCGGCTGCGCGAAACGCTTGTCTTCATAGGCCTGCGACGCGGCTCTGCTGAATGCGCTGTTGCCACCTGATCTCAACGGATCGAAGACCTTGTCAAGCTGCACGCTTTGCTCGGGCTTGGCCGGCTTCTCGTCGGCAGCGTGCGACATCTGCGGAAAGGCTACACAGGCAAGCACCAGCGCCAATACGCGCCCGGCATTCATCAACCGATGGCGCATGCGGCGAAAGGCGAGATCGATGTCCCACGCTTCAAGCTGCGTGCGTCGCGTGAGGTAAAGGCCAAAACCCGAAGCCACGTACCACGGCTCGATGACGCTCATGGCGAAGTAGCCGACGATGGAAACGAAGATCGACAAGCTTTGCGATGAATCCTGTGGGTTGTGGCGAAACAGGCCGCCGAAGGGATCGGAAACCAGCTCGCGCGGCACGAACAGCGCGATCAAGAGGAACACGCTGAAGAACAGCACCAGTTCCAGTTGCAGGCAGCCGTAAGTGAGCATGGTGGCCGAACCGCTGATATTTCGGCGCAATACACGCCAACGCGGACCGCGCTGCTGGCCAGTCAGCCCTTCGAGCAGCTCCAGTGGCAGGCGTAGCGCGCGCTGGGTATCGAGGCGGCGCCAGCTCAGCGATGCCCAGGTCCCGCCCCAAGGCATTTTTCGCTGGCCGCGCAGCGTTTCGCGCCAGCCCGGTGCGCGGTCGAATACTGCGCGTGACAACACGAATACGGGCAGCCGGTCGAACAATGGCAGCAGCCACCACAGCAATAGCAGGCCCAGCCAGGGCAACCCTATCAAGGAGCCCAACACAATGCAGACAACGGCAATGGGCAGCGTAAAGGCGAACCAGGCCGACCACACCGCGACGGCATGTTCGCGCAGCATGGCCACGCCCAGATCGACCGCCTCGCGCGGCGTGCGTGGACGCAGGACGACGCCGATCCGCTCAAGCTCCATCGTCGCTCCTCGCTCCGCCGCGCCATAACCACAACACGACGAATGCCCACAACAAAGCGGCGCTGCCGTACTTCAGCCAGTCGGGAAACGCCGCCACCGACGACCAGAACGCCTCGATGAATGCGGCCACTACCAACATCGCAAATGCACCCAACGCCAATTGGGCGCCGACCCAGCCGGCCGCAACCATCGCCGGCCCGCGCCGTTGCCGCCCCGGCGCCAGCAAGGTCAGCCCCAGCCGGAGTCCGGCACCGCCCGAAATCACGATCGCGGTAAGCTCGAACGATGAGTGCGCGACCACGAACCGCCAGAACGGTGCGCCATAGCCGATGTTGTCCAGGTGCCCAGCCAGGGCGCCGAAGATCACTCCGTTGGTCGCCAGCACATAGACTGCACCGATGCCAAATACCAGGCCGGATGCGAACGTGCGAAACGCGATGCTGACGTTATTCATGATGTAGTAGCCGAACATGCCCAGATCGGTACCACTGCTTCGACCGAGATGTTCGTTGCCCGGGTCATACATCTGCTCGAAATCATTCAACTGCGTGCTGCCGAAGACGTTGTGCGCAAACTCCGGCCTGAGCGTCACCAGCACGAGGCAGAACAAGGCCGGCAGATACAACAATGCTGCGGCCAACGCCATGCAGCGCCACTCCTTGCGGACCAGGCGCGGAAAACCGGCGACGAGAAACGTCGCCGCGCGTTGCCAGCGCGGCGCAGGTGGCCGATAGAGCAAGCGATGGCCGCGATCGACGATGCGCTGCAGGCGCTCGGTAACTTCACGGCTATAACCGCGTGCACGTGCCAGGGCCAGGTGATGGCATAGACGTCTGTACGTACCTGGAAACGATACCGCCTGGGGTGAACGCATGGTCGGCTGGGGACGCATTTCCACCTGCCGCAACCAGGCTTCGAGCTCGTCCCATTCGTGGGTATGCAATGCGACGAAACGTTCCTGCTTCATGGCCGCCCCAGCAGATAGTTTGCATAGGCAACCAGGCGCCGCACCCCGGCGTCGCCCAACTGTCCGGTCAAGGGCGACAGCAAGTCGGCCAGTTCGCGCTGCCGCTGCGGCGTCAACTGTGGACAACGTTCGGCAAAGTCGACGATGGCCGCCTGCTCTTCGCTGGACAAGCCGACCGGAGGAGCCTCCGCAGGTATGGCAGGCACCTGCGTCCCGCCATGAAGTTCGGCGGTGTGAATGACCATGCTGCCGGCGATCACGTCGCCGATCCGACGAGCATGCGGATCGATCAAGGTACTTGCCAACCCCACGCCATAGACGCCGGGGAGGATGTCCACCACACGCAGCAGGTTTCGAACGACCGACGGCACCAGCGTGATCGGGGCGCCATCGGCACTGACGACGCGCAGCGACATGGCGCGCTTGCCCAGGGTCTGTCCGTTGAACCATACCTCGCAAACGATCGAGTAGATCCAGGTCAGCACAAACATGATCAAGGCGCCGATGCCCATGCCGGCGCGGCCGAAGATGGACAGCGGGATCATCACCGCCCAGAACGCTGCGGCGCGCACACCAAAGTCGATCATCCACGCCTGGGCTCGCGGCAAGGCACCCGCTGCGGGCAACCGCAAAAACACGCCTTCGGGCGTCTCGATCTGGCGGATGGTGTCGAGCATCAGGCGGCGATCAATCGTTGATCACGATGGAATCGGCGAACACATCATGCAGGCAGCGACGCTCCGCGCCGAAAATCATCAGGCTGTCGGCCAGGGCAATCAGCCAGCCGACGAAAGGAATGCGGCTCAATATGCTGATCGGCAATGTACGCAGGCCGATCACACGGCGCAGCGAAATGCGTTCCCCATCCGTACGCACGATTTTGATGCCCACGATACGCTTGCCCATGGTCTGCCCGTACTTGTGCAGCATGACGCAATCGATGACTACGATGACGCAGAACAACACCGCCATCAGGATCGTCACCAGTCCAAGGCCCGGCGATTCGACGCCCGTATGCGCAGGTATGTGCCTGTGGCTGTATTGCGAAAAGATGCCCCAAAGGAACGGCGGCAGGAACGCGATCATTGCGATCAGGATATCGAGCAACGCTGCGCCCAACCGCTTGCCCCGGCTCGCCTTGCGCGCTTCAAGGTCAAGCCCGTCGAACGCGACGTCATCGACGCGCGATTGCGGTGCCGCGTACGGATTGACTTCCATGAATCCCCGTTCCCTCGGTGCGCTCATGTGTCCGGCCCCCACGGCGAACACTTGAGCGTCGAGTATAGGCCGGTCGTTTGCGCCGCTTCAATGCGGCCTGCCGGCCCTTCCCGATTTACTTCTGCGCACTTATCCCGGCTTGCTTCTTCGGGTTTACTTTTTCTTGGGCTTGAGCATCGTGCCGATGCACTTGGGCGAACCGCAGCGGCAGGCCCAGACTTTCTTCAGGCGTGCGGTGTGGGGCATGTCCAGCACGATGCCATAGTCGTAGGTGAGCTCTTCGCCGGGCTTGATCTTGCGGATCGCCTCGATCACCACCTTGTCCTTGCGCCGATCGCCGCTCTCGCTTTCATCGATCAGCGCCTGGCAGTTCGGGTCGCAGCTGTGATTGATCCAGCGCGCCGTATTGCCCTTGCGATTGGCGTCGATGATGTACTCGTCGTTGAGCGTGAACAGGAACGTATGTCCCGTCTCACCGCCATCGCCGTACATCTTGTCGGCCTCGGCATCGGTCATCAGCGTGCCTTTGTATTCGATGACATGCTCGCCTTTGGCGATGGTGTCCACAGCAAATACGCCATTGCCGTGAATCGGCGAGCGGCGGGCAACAATGCGTCGGGTCATGAACGTCCGGTCTGATCTTGAGGGAAGTCCGAGATGATGCCCTAGATTGGGGAGCGAGTGGAGAGGAACGAGCCTAGGAGTGAGTGGAGAGGAGTGAGGAGTGAGAGAGAGCCTTAGAGCCTTAGAGCCTCGAGGCTTCAGGGACCTGGGCGCTCTTCTCTCACTCCTCACTCCTCACTCCTCTCCACTCACTCCTAAGCTCTTCCGTGGAGGAGCGGGGGATGAGAAGGCGCATCCAGGCCTTGAGGGAAGCCCTTCTCTCACTCCTCACTCCTCTCCACTCACTCCCAGCTCTTCTGCTATATTCAAACAATCGTTTGAGGCCCGATTTCATGAAACGAATCCTCCGCCTGATCGCCCTGGGTGCCCTTGCCGCCGGCCTGGCTGCCTGCGGGCCGCCTAAAAAGAGCGTGTTTCCGCCGACGGTGACGATCCAGGAGATGAAGGTACGCCCCGATGGGCAATGGCAGCTCACAGTGCGCATTCAGAACAACAGCTACGGCAGCATGGATTTTCATTCGGTCGACGGCGAGCTGAAGGTGGCCGACGGCATTCCCGTACGCATCCATGCCGGCTTCGACCTGGACATCCCCGCCTTTGCCGGCGACGTCACCACGATCAGCGTGCTACCCACGGCGGACATGACCGCGGCCATCAAGACCCTGGCCGCGAAGGGTAGCTCGGGCTCGCTGGCCTACTCCCTCGCGGGGCGCGCCAATGCCAAGCCGGAGCAGGAAAAAGAATCCCGCGATTTTGCTTTTCACGGAAACGACTGGTTCTCGCCGGTCCCCGGCATCCCCAATACCTATCGCTGATGCGGTAGCACCGATCACGTACCCAAGCTTTCGAGGACTTACTGTATGACCATCTACAAGGCTCCGCTCGACGACCTGCGCTTCGCTCTTTATGACGTCCTCGGTGCCGAGCAGAAGCTGACCGCTCTGCAAGGCGGCGACGGCCATACCCGCGATCTGCTCGACGCCGTGCTGGAGGAAGCCGGCCGCCTGAGCGAACAGGTGCTGGCACCGACCAACGGCCCGGGTGACGAAGAAGGCTGCCGTTACGACAAGGCCACCCAGACCGTCACCACACCGAAGGGCTTTAAAGAAGCTTTCCGCGCCTTCTCCGAAGGCGGCTGGGCCGGCCTGACCCAGGCGGAGGAATTCGGCGGCCAGGCGTTGCCCAATGCGCTTGGCACCGCCACGATGGAAATCTTCCAGGCCGGCAACCTGGCGTGGAGCCTGTACCCGCTGCTGTCCGAAGGCGCCTGCCACGCGCTGGAAATCCATGGCACCGACGCGCAGAAAGACGAGTTCCTGAAGCCGATCGTCGAGGGCCGCTGGACGGGCACCATGTGCCTGACCGAACCGCAGGCGGGCTCGGATCTGGGCCTGCTCAAGACGCGCGCGGAGAACGGCGAGAACGGCAGCTACCGCATCAGCGGCACCAAGATCTTCATCAGCGCTGGCGAGCACGACCTGGCCGAGAACATCATCCACCTCGTGCTGGCCCGCCTGCCCGACGCACCGGCCGGAAGCCGTGGCATCTCGATGTTCATCGTGCCGAAATTCAAGGTAAACGGCGACGGCTCGCTGGGCGCGCGCAATGCGGTCGCCGCCGGCGCGATCGAGCACAAGATGGGCATTCGCGGCTCGGCTACCTGCGTGATGAATTTCGACGGCGCCGAAGGCTTCCTGATCGGCCAGCCGCACAAGGGTCTGGCCGCGATGTTCACCATGATGAATGCAGCGCGCCTGTCGGTAGGCGTGCAAGGCCTGGCCCTGGCCGAGCGCGCGCTGCAGAACAGCCTGAACTACGCGCGCGAACGCTTGCAGTCGCGTGCGCTGTCGGGCCCGAAATTCCCGGACAAGCCGGCCGATAACCTGTTGGTCCAGCCGGATGTGCGACGCATGCTGCTGACCCAGCGCGCCATCGTCGAAGGCTCGCGCGCCCTGCTGCTGTACACCGCGTTGCAGACCGATATCGAAGGCCGTGCCAAGGACGAAGCCGAGCGCAACAAGGCCAGTGAGCTGGTGGCCTTCCTGATCCCGATCGCCAAGGGCATGGTCACCGAGCTGGCGCAGGAAAGCACCAAGGAAGCGCTGCAGATCTACGGCGGCCATGGCTACATCGCCGAGAACGGCGTGGAACAGTTCGTACGCGACGCACGCATCATCACGCTGTACGAAGGCACTACCGGCATCCAGGCAGCCGATCTGCTTGGCCGCAAGATTCTTCAGCTGCAAGGTATCGGCTTCAAGCATTTCCTCGGCGAAATCGCCGGTTTCTGCCAGCAGCACGCTAGCGACGAGTCGATCCGCCCGCTGATCGGCCAGCTCTCGGTCATCGCCAAGGAATGGGGTGACATGACGCTCAAGCTCGCCCAGCGCGTGCAGGGAAATCCGGAAGAGCTGGGTGCCGCCGCCGTCGATTACCTGTACTACTCCGGCTATGCCGCCCTTGCCTACATGTGGGCACGTAGCGCCGCAGCAGCCGGCAGCCTGTCGGCAACCGCCAGGCAGGCCAAGCTGGACACCGCGAATTTCTACTTCAGCCGGATCCTGCCGCGCAGCCTGATGCACAAGGCCGCCATCGAAGCTGGCGTGGATACCCTCCCAGCGGTGGCGTAACAAAAGCTGACGTCCCTAACGCATACCCCTGCGTTCGGGACTTTCGCGAGACGCTTTGAAAGGTGTAGAACCGGGTCGTCCCTCAACGCTGCCCGGTTTACCCATGAGCGATACGACGTTTTTGATTCGCCTGGCCGAAGACGACGACGATTTCATCCTTGGCCTGGTTCCCCGGTTCGTCGATTTCCCCCTGCCTGCCTGGCGCCGCCGCCACGAATGCATCGATGGCATTCGCAAGGACCTGCTGCGCCATCTGGAAGACGAACCCGCCAATAGCTACCTGTTCATTGCCGAAGACGAGGATGGCGAACGTGTCGGCTTTGTCCACCTGCAAAAGACGCAGGATTTCTTCACCGGTCGTAGCAACTGCCACATTTCCGATCTGGCTGTGGTGACGGCGCATGAAGGGCGCGGCGTGGCCAAGGCGCTGCTGGAACATACCCAGGAGTGGGCGCGCGAACACCGCTGCCAGTTGATTACCCTGGCGGTGTTGCCGGGCAACGAGCGAGCACGGGCGCTGTACGAAGCGGCAGGCTTCGGTACCGACCTGGTCCGCATGGCCAAGCCGGTGCATTGAGCCGCAAACGAAAAGTGGCGCCGAAGCGCCACTTTCGTTCAACCAGGGACGACGAAGACGCTTAGTTCTTCGTCGCTTCCTTGGACTCGCGCGAATCCAGGCGCTGGGCCGCACGATCGATGTTGGCCAACGACAGCAGATGCGAGTAGATCCAGCCGAACACGCCTTCGCGCAGGAACTCGTGGGCGGTCTTTTCGTCCAGCTCGCGCAGCTTGTTCTCGTTGACCACGAACAGGCCGTTCAAGTTGATCGTCTTGCCGTCCTTTTCCAGGCGGATATTGCGCGGCTCGAGCAGGTCGTGCTTGCGCAGCTGCTGCATGAACCACTGCGT
>Ga0105240_10003964_pt1 | contig 22862 bp, 18 predicted proteins | sample KBSC54metaG_FD_80426 | JGI IMG/M metagenome (GOLD analysis project Ga0105240, IMG submission 80426) | Corn rhizosphere microbial communities from Kellogg Biological Station, Michigan, USA - KBS C5-4 metaG | ecosystem: Host-associated > Plants > Roots > Rhizosphere > Soil | place: Michigan, USA... | reverse complement strand
GTACGTTCTATTTCTGGCGTGCAGCGAAATACTTCGATCTCGAGACGAAGGCTTCCAGGGTCTGAGCCGTACCCGGCGGGACGTCCCCTTCACGACGGCAGGGGCTCGGCCGACACGGAATCGACCGGCGTTTCCCCGGGCAGTCCCCATTCGGCCCAGGAGCCATCGTAGACGGCCACGTCGTCCTTGCCGAGGAGATGGAGGGCGAAGGCGAGCGCGCACGCCGTGACCCCGGAGCCGCAGGTCGCGATGACGGGGCGCGTGAAGTCGAGCCCCGCTTCCTCGAACAGTCGCCGCAGTTCGGGCTTCGGGCGCAAGATGCCGGTCTCGGCATCCGTCAGCAGGTCCGAGGGCAGGTTGAGGCTGTTCGGGATATGGCCGCTCCGGCGTCCCGGCCAGCTCTCCGGGGAGGTGCCGTCGAACCTGCCCTTCGGACGCGCGTCGATGACCTGCGCGACGCCCGATCGCAGGTTGCGCAGCATGTCTGCCCTGCTTCTGACCTGGCCCATGCCGGGGACGGGCTTGAAGGTGCCGCCGCCGGGACGAGCGATGCTCCCTTTTTGGACGCTTCGTCCCTCGGCACTCCAGCGCCGGAACCCCCCGTCGAGCACCGCCACGTCCGGATGCCCGAACCAGCGCAGGGTCCACCAGACCCGGCCCGCCGACATCAATCCAGGGCGATCGTAGACGACGATGGCGTCGCCGGCCGTGATCCCGAGTTCGTCGATTTCGCGGGCGAAGGTCGGCTGGTCGGGCAGCATGTGTGGCAAATCGGTCGATCGGTCCGCCACGGCGTCGATGTCGAAGAACAAGGCCCCCGGAAGGTGCCCGGCCTCGTAGCATTCCCGCGCCGTCGGTACCGCGCCCGGCATGCAGTACGTCGCGTCCAGTACCTTCATACGCGGATCGTCGAGCCTCGTCGCCAGCTCGGCCGTCGATATGAGCGCGTCATCCATCCGGCAGCACCTTTCCGGGATTGAGTATCGATGTAGGATCTAGTGCGTGCTTGATCATCCTCATGACGCGCACCGCCTCGCCGTGCTCGCGGTCCATATAGCCGCGCTTGCCGGTCCCGACGCCGTGTTCGCCGGTGCAGGTCCCGTCCAGCGAATGCGCGAGATCTATCAGCCGCGCATTGACGTCGGCGATCTCGGCCAACTCCCGGGCGTTGCCGGGATCGACTGCGAAAATCACATGGAAATTGCCGTCTCCGACATGGCCGACGATCGTCGCCGGAACCGCGGTCGCCGACAACGCCACCCTCGCCCCTTCGATGCACGCGGCGAGGTTGGCGATCGGGACGCAGACGTCGGTCGACCAGCCCCGCGCGCCCGGGCGCAGGGCCGTCGTGGCATAGAAGGCGTCGTGGCGAGCTTTCCAGAGGGTCGAGCGCTCTTCCTGGGTGGACGCGGTCCGGAAGCCTCCCCCGCCGAACCCGGCGACGATCTCCGCGACCCGGCGCATGTCGTCCGCCGCGGCGACCGGAGACCCGTGGAACTCGAAGAGAAGCGTGTCCGCCACCGGGTAGCCAGTCCTGCTGAATTCGTTGACCGCCCGCATCTGGGCTTCGTCCATCAGTTCCACGCGTGCGACGGGGATGGCCGACTGGATGACCGCGACGACCGAGCGTACGGCGCTCTCGAGATCGGGAAACGAGCAGGCGGCCGCTACGATGGAGTCCGGCACGCCATGCAGGCGAAGGACCGCTTCGGTCATGATCCCGAGAGTCCCCTCGGAGCCCACGAACAAGCGCGTCAGATCGTATCCCGCCGAGGATTTGCGGGCTCGTCCGCCGGTGTGGATCACGCTCCCGTCCGCCATCACCACGGTCAGCCCGAGCACCGCGTCCTTCATCGTGCCATAGCGTACCGCGTTGGTGCCCGACGCGCGCGTCGCCGCCATCCCCCCGATGGTGGCGTCGGCGCCCGGGTCGAGCGGGAAGAACAGGCCGGTATGTCGCAGCTCGCGGTTGAGCTGCACCCTCGTGACACCGGCCTGGACCGTGCAATCGAGATCCTCCGCGCTGATGCGCAAAATCCGGTTCATTCGCGTGAGATCGATGCACAGCCCGCCGTGCACGGCCGACACGTTGCCCTCGAGCGACGTGCCGGCACCGAAGGCGATCACAGGCAGGCCGTGTTCGTGGCATTTGCCGACGGCCTCCGCCACGTCTCCGGTCGTCTCGGCGAAGAGCACGGCATCGGGCGGCATTCCCGGGTGATAGGATTCACCGCGCCCATGCTGCTCGCGAATGGCCGCACCGACCGCCAGGCGATCGCCGAACCGTTCCTGCAGTGCCAATACAGCGTCGTTCATCGCGACCTCGGATCGAGGCTCGGCACCGTGACATCCTTCTTCCGCCGACCGGCGTCTCCACCTACCGATAGTGGAACGCGACCGTCGCACCGAATGTCCGTGGCGCTTCCTGCCTCTGGTTGCCGCCGACCGGCGCCGCACCGATCGACGCATTGTTGAAGTATCGTTCGTCCAGGAGATTCTTCACCCAGACCTGGATATCGACGGGTCCGTCCCGGGGCGACCAGGTGACGCTGCCGTTGACGATCGTATAAGCCTTCTGCGGAACGAGGTTGGCCGGATCCCAGAAGAAACCGCTGTTGTACTGGACACCGATCGTCGACACGAACTTGCCGGCCGTCGTGGGCAGCTCGTAGCGCGCCGAAAGATTGCCCACGAATCGCGGTGTCTGCTGGGTGGTCTTCCCCTTCGCGTTGACCGGTGCCCCGAGGGCAACTCCGCTCAGCGTATATTCCTGGTAGTTGGGATAGTCGGTATAATGCCCCTCCACCCATGCGAGTCCGCCGCTGAACCTGAGCCTGCTGGTCGGGACATAATCGAGGCTCGCCTCCAATCCCTTGATGCGTGATCCCGCGGCATTGGCGAGGATGGAGCCGCCGGGCGTGGAAATGTTCACCTGCTGGTTGGTATAGCGATACAGGAAGCCATCCACGTTGAAGCGCAAGGTGTGGTCGAACCATTCGGTCTTCAAACCGACCTCCACTGCCTTCAACTTCTCGGGCTGGAAGGCGTTGCCGGGCCTCAGCAGATTGTATCCCCCGCTCTTGAAGCCTGTATTGTACGAGACGTAGCCCAGTACGTCGCGCGAGAAGTGATGGTCGAGCGCGATCCGGAACGTCGGCCGCTCGATGCTCTGCTTTTGGACGAGACCCTTGGCCGGGTAGCGAAGCATCTGGTCTTCCGTCGAATAGCGGACCCCGCCGGTCAGGTTCGTATCGGAGCGAAGCGCAAGCGTTCCCTGTGCGAACGCGGCAAGCGACTGGGTTTCCTGCTGATCGAAGGCTATCGCCACCTTGCCGTTCGCCAGGAAGGGATCGTATCCACCCTTCGACTTGTAGAAATAGCCGCCAAAGACCCAGTTGAAGATCGAGCTATGCTGGTTCTTGAACCGCAGCTCCTGCGAGTAATTGTGGAATTTCTCGAAGAGCGTGAGATCCGACGCGGGCGCGGTGGACGTGTCCTGGTCCAGGGCCGCGAAGCTGCGGCTGGCCCGGTAGGCCGTGATGCTGGTGAGCGCGAGCGGGCCGAAATCCTGGTCGATCTTCAGCGACACGCCTCCGGTCCGTGTGCGGCTGTAATAATCCTCGTCGGTGTTGGTGTTGAACGCTCCGGGATAGCTCGTCGGCGGCACGGCACCGGCCGCTGTCGCGACCGATCCCGGAATTCGCTGGAACGCGCTCGTGTTGGCGAGACGCGCATAATCCGCCGACAGCCGGATCTCGGTGTTGGTCGGCAGCGTGAAGAGCCACTTGTTTCGCAGCGAGATGTTGTGACGCGCCAACTGATTGACGTAGGAGCCGTCGAACAGGTTGCGACCGAAGCCACGTCCCTGGTTTTCGTACAACGCGGACAAGCTCGTCGCCACGTTGTCCCCGAGGCCCGTCGAAGCGTAGGCGGAGGCGCTCAGGTAATCGTAGTTTCCATAGGTGACCGACGCATCGAGATGGGGCGATTGCACGGGATCGAGCGTCTGGATCTGGATGACGCCGCCCGTCGCGTTGCGTCCGAACAGCGTGCCTTGCGGTCCGTTCAGCACGTCGATCTGCTTGATCCCCATCAGGGTGAAGACGTTCGCCTGGGGCGCCGCCATGTAGACGTCGTCCACGTAGATCGCGACGGGCGATTCCGACGTAGGGTCGATCAGGCGCGAACCCACGCCTCGTATGTAGAGGCTGGCGGTGTTGACCGTCTTCGTGAAGCTCAGGCTCGGCACGGCCTGGGCGAGTTCCGCAGTACTGGTGATGCCTTGCTGGGCGATCGCGGCGGCCGACATCGAGGTGACCGCGATGGGAACGTCCTGCAATCGCTCGCTCCGGCGCTGCGCCGTCACGATGATCTCGTCGAGCCGGGGCGCCGCTATGCCGGCCGGCCTCGATCCCGGCGCGTCGGCGCCGGCTGGGGCCGGCACCTGCGCGAGCGCGGTGCCGGGCGCGCAGATCAATATCGCAGCGGCACTGCGGAGCAATGCCGTCCGAAGTGCATCTTCGCCCGTCGCGCGGCCCGCCTCCCGCAGCCAGGCGTGCCGGCTGAAGAGTGCCGAGCCGCCGCTATCGAAAGGCTGCGACCGACCGATGTGCGCGGGACGCGCTCCACCCGAGGCAGTTCTGGGCAACCGCATATCGAAACCTCCCCGTGGCCCTCGTCACGATCCCCGCGACTTCTCCGGTCGCAGGCCCGCGGGCTCGACGTCGATTCGTAGGCGCGTCTTGCAGACGAGTCAATGAAACGTTTCATATATGGCATATTACGAATCGTCATCACGCTGCTGGGCGAGGTTGACCGGCCCTCCGCAGTTTCTGCAGGAACGAACCGAATGGGGCATCGGCGAGACGGCGCCTTCCCGGCAGGCTCGTCAGAGGCGGTCGACGGGGAGTTTCAGATAGACCGCTCCATTGCGCTCGGGAGAAGGGAATCCACCGGCTCGCATGTTGACCTGGATCGAGGGCAGCATCAGCCTCGGCATGCCGAGGGAGGCGTCGCGGCGCGTTCGCAACGCGACGAACTCTTCCTCGGTCACGCCGTCGTGGACGTGCACGTTGCCGTCCCGCTGCTCGCCGACGGTCGTTTCCCAGGCGAAGCATTCACGGCCGGGACCTCTATAGTCGTGGCACAGGAAGAGACGTGTTTCCCGCGGAAGCGAGAGTAGACGTCGGATCGAGCGAAAGAGCGAATGCGGATCGCCACCTGGAAAGTCTGCCCTCGCGGTACCGGAGTCGGGCATGAACAGGGTGTCGCCGACGAACGCCGCGTCGCCGACGACGAAGGCGACATCGGCGGGCGTGTGACCCGGAACTCCGAGCACGACCGCATCGATCGAGCCAATCGCGAAACGATCCCCGTCGTCGAACAACCTGTCGAACTGCGATCCGTCGCGTGCGAACCGACGCCCCTCGTTGAAGATCGTGCCGAAGGCCTTCTGGACGGTCGTGATGGCCCGCCCGATGCCGAGGGCACCGCCGAGCCGCTCCCTGAGATACGGGGCGGCGGTCAGGTGGTCGGCATGGACATGGGTCTCGAGAAGCCACTCGACTCTCAGGCCTTCGCTTCGCACATGCTCCACGATGCAGTCGGCCGAGCCGTGGCACGTCCGGCCGGACGCGGCATCGAACCCCAGGACACTGTCGATGATCGCCGCGGCACCGGTGGCAGGATCATGGACGACGTGGCTCGCCGTGAAGGTCGCGTCGTCGAAGAAGGTCCGCACCACCGGTCCGATGGCCCGCGAGCCGACGACGGTCGTGATCGCGACGTCGAGCGGGCCGTCGGGCATCGTGCTCTGGCCACTAGAGCGAGCCATATCCGCCATCGACCGGAACGATGGCGCCCGTGCAGTAGCTAGCCGCGTCGCTGGCGAGGAAGAGGACGGCGGCGGCCACCTCCTCCTGCCGGCCGAAGCGCCCCATGGGCGTCATGTCCATCCAGACCTTCGCCCACTGCTCCACCTCCCCGCCGATCTCCGCCGGGTCGGTCATCGGTGCGGCGATATAGCTGGGTGCGACGGCGTTGACCCGGACGTTGCGTGATGCAAACGCGACGGCAAGAGACTTGGTGAGCGTGTGCACGGCGCCCTTGCTGGTGCAGTAAGGCAGCGGGTTCTGCGGACGCAGCCCACCGAACCCGGCGAGCGAGCCGACGTTGACGATCGAGCCCGAGCCTCGCGCCACCATGCGCTTGCCGAAAGCCTGCGCGCAGTAGAAGACCGCGTCGACATTGACCTCCATGGTGCGCTTCCAGGCCTCGACCGTCGTCTCCAGCGGATCCATTACGAGGACGATCCCGGCATTGTTGACCAGTATATCGATCTGCCCGACGTCCTCGGCCAACGCCTCGACCTGCTCCGCCTTCGTGAGATCGGCCTGCCGTGCATGGACGAGATGACCGGCCTCGGTGAGGGCTGCAGCGGTCTGCTGAGCGGTCTCGCCGTCGATGTCGACGACGACGACCTCGGCTCCCGCCTCTGCAAGAGCGCGGGCGATTTCCGCTCCGATTCCGCGGCCACCGCCGGTCACCAGAGCCCTGCGGCCGTCGAGACGAAACCTCTCCAGATACATTCTTCGACTCCCTCTCCTGCTCCGTGACACTCTCGGCGCCCGAAGCCCGAGGCAACAGCCTGGCGGCGGATGCTTGGCGACGGACCGGCACGCCGTCCAGCCCTCGCTGCTATCATTCCGCCGATCGTGTTGCAATGAAACGTTTCATTGAGTAGAAAGCCGTCCAGATGTCCCGCAACGTGCCGACAGCTGAACGGGACGCTCCCGGGGATCGGTAATCGAGGAGTAAATGTCGATCGTCCCGGGGCGAAGCGACGTCGGTCCGGTGGACGCCACGACCGAAAGGCAAAGAACAAGAGAGGGTCGATGATCGAAGGGCTCATGCAGCATACTCCCCTCATGATCGGGGACGTTCTGCGCCACGGTGCAACAGCTCACGGCGACCGGGAGATCGTGTCGCGCCTCGTCGACGAGCCCACCTGGCGATACGACTATCGGGGTCTGCGGCGTCGCGCGGGCCAGGCCGCTCGTCTTCTCGCCCGGCTGGGCATGTCCCCGGGAGACAGGATCGCGTCGCTCGCTTGGAACACCCACCGGCACCTCGAGCTCTTCTACGCCGTACCTGGCTCGGGCAGCGTCCTCCACACGGTGAATCCCCGCTTTTCCGACGACCAGATCGTATACACGATCAACCACGCCGGCAGCCGGATCATCTTCCTCGATGCATGCTTCCGGCCTCTGATCGAACGGCTGCGCTCCAGGCTTCCATCGATCGAGCGCTACGTGCTGCTGGCGGCGAGCGCCGCGGAGGGTGCCGAGTGCTACGAGGACCTCATAGCCCTGGAGGAGGAGAACTATCCCTGGCCGAGCTTCGACGAGAACAGCGCCGCCATCCTGTGCTATACTTCCGGGACGACCGGTGATCCCAAGGGCGTCCTCTACAGCCATCGGTCGGTCGTGCTGCATGCCCTGGCGAACGGCCTGCCAGGGGCATTGGACCTCTCTCCTTTCGACTGCATGATGCCCTGTGTTCCGATGTACCACGCGACCGCTTGGGGCATGCCGTACATGGCAGCCATCAATGGCTGCAAGCTGGCCATGCCTTGCGACCGGATGGACGGGGCGAGCCTCCAGGACCTCATCAAGGCCGAAGGCGTGACCTTTTCGGGAGGCGTCCCGACCATCTGGACCATGTACCTCGATCACCTCGCGCGCACGGGCCAAGACAGCGGCACGCTCGATCGCGTCATGATCGGCGGCTCTGCGGTGCCACGTGCCATGGCCGAGCTCTTCGAGGGCCGCTACGGGGTCAAGGTGCGCCAAGTATGGGGCATGACCGAGCTGAGCCCGCTCGGCGTCATCTCCACGCCGACGCCGCGGACCGCGCGCAACGGTACCGAAGCCGAAAAGGACCTGTTGTGGACGCGCCAAGGGCGCATGCAGTTCGGCGTGGAGGTTCGCATCGTCGGGGACGATGGCGAGCCGCTGCCCCATGACGGCCAATCGCCGGGTGCCCTCCAGGCGAGAGGAGCGTGGACGATCCAACGCTATTTCCGGGCCGAACAGGACGCGACATACGCTGAAGAATGGTTCGACACGGGCGATATCGCGACGATCGACGACAACGGCTTCGTGCGCATTACCGACCGCAGCAAGGACGTCATCAAATCGGGTGGCGAGTGGATCAGCTCGATCGACATCGAGAACCTCGCGACTTCCCATGCCGCGGTGAAGATCGCGGCGGTCGTCGGTGTCCGCCATCCCCAATGGGAGGAGCGTCCCATCCTCGTCATCGAGCGGCACGACGGAGCGGGGCTCGGCGAGCAGGAGATTCTCGATCATATCGCCCCGAACATCGCGAGATGGTGGTTGCCCGACAAGGTGATCTTCGCATCGGTGCCGCTCACCGCTACCGGCAAGATCGACAAGAAGGCCTTGCGCGAGCGCTATGGCGAAGAGCTCGCCCTGACGTGAAGGACCGCCGGCCATCGGAACGGCGGACGTCGGCTTCCGTCGACGAGGCTCTTCTGCGAAAGGCCGACTCCGCCCGGTCCGCCATCCTCGCGACTCCGCGGGCTCGGCGCGGCCGAGCATGATCGGACGCGGCAAATTCCGGCGAGACAAACGGTGCGGCTGAACCTTCCTACCGGTCTGCTGCGAAGCTTCGTCACGATCGTCGACACCGGATCCATGATCCGCGCGAGCGAGCATATCGCACTCACCCAGTCGGCGCTCAGCCTCCAGATGAAGAGGCTGGCGGACCTCCTCCAGCAGCAGCTGTTTCGTCGGGAGCAGGGCGCGCTCAGCCTGACACCCGCCGGCGAAACCCTCCTGATCCATGCGCGCGAGATACTCGAGCTGAACGACCGGGTCGTCGCCTCCCTGGGCGCGGGCCTCAGCGGACCGGTGAGGATCGGCATGGTACAGGACTTCGCCGATGCCATCCTTTCGCGCGTCCTCAGCCGCTTCAAGCGCCTCAATCCGAGCGTGAGGCTGGAAATGCGCGTGGGAACTTCGACGGACTTGCGCGACTCGCTTTGCTCCGACCTGATCGACATCGCGCTGTATCTCGACGGCGACCGAAGCGAAGATACCGTCGCGATGGCGAACATGGCCTGGTATGGCGACGAACAATTGTTGGAAGAGCCAAGCCTCCCCGTCGCGCTGATGAACCGGCCCTGCATCTTCCGTGAGGCGGCTCTGGCTGCCCTCGATGCGACCGGCATTGCCTACAATATCGCGCTCGAGACCCCGAGCACGTCGGTCCTGAAGGCGGCGGTCAGCTCCGGGCTGAGCGCAACGTGTCGCACCGCCGCTCTCATGGGTCGGGCGTCACGATCGCTTCCGATCGTCATGGAGGAGCTGCCCCAGGTTGCCTACAATCTTGGCGTTCGGCGCGGCAACGGACCGATCGTCGAAACCCTGACGGCACTCATCAGGACGGAACTGGAGGAGCTTTGAATGCGCGACCATATCGGAGCAGACTGCAACGCCGCGCCTTTCGCGGGATCGCAGACCGCCCCGCAGGGCGGCGAAATGGCTTCGCCTACCTTTTGTCCGGGTCGCGCATCGCGGGCCCCTTCGCTTGCGCCCCGCTCAGCGACCTGAGCGCTCAGCCCTGCCCTCTTCGCCGCCAAGCCACAGCGGAGCGCCGTCCTCCGCCGCGACGGCGCGCAGGACGGAAGGCCGCTCGAAATGCTGCGCCATAGTGCGCGTCCACGCCGGGTAACGAACCGTATCGATTTCGAGCTTGGCCGCCCAACGCCAGACCACGAGGACGAACGCGTCGGCGAGACCAAACCGGTTACCCACCAGATTGCCGTCGACCAGGCCCTCGTACAAAGCCTCCAGACGGTCGAGCTGATCTGTGAAGGCGGCCCGCGCGGGAGCTTTCAGCTTGTCCTGGACATCGGTATCACTACTGAACCGTTCGCCGCGGAAGGTCAGCGCCACGCCGAGATGGAAGGTCGACGAAAACCGGCTCAGATACTCGTACGTCCTTGCCAGCAGCGCGGAATCGCTCGGCAAGAGCCCCGCATCCGGGTAGCTCGCGCCGATATAGGCCAGGATGGCAGCGAGCTCGGTCAGGACGACGCCGGGCGCGCGCAGCGCCGGCACCCGGCCGAGCGGATTGATTTCGAGGAAATCACCGCTGCGCTGGTCGCCTCGTGCGAAATCGAGCCGACGGAGCCTGTAATCGGCTTGCGCCTCTTCGAAGGCGACGATCGCGGCGAACGCGCATGTGCCAGGCGCATAGAACAACTCTGGTGACATACGAACTCAAGCTCCCAAAGATATCCGTCCACGCTGAGGATCACCATGACGAACGAGCATGAGCTGCCCGCGGAAAAGCGTCTTAGTCAAATGAGTAGTATTCAGCTCGCACTTTTGTTGTCGTCATGCGGACAGGATCGCGAACATGAGAACCGCTTAATTCGGGCAACAACAATCCTCACTTGACCTCCGCGAGATCATGGCCCCACAGCTGTTCGTCGACATTCCGAGGCAATTCGAACGATGGACACGCGTGGGATCGCGAGCCCCCAGGAAAGTGCAAGGGGATGCAGCTCGATGGCGGGCGCGACGATGAACTCGCGGAGGTTGCGCGATTTCGTCGTGTCGATGACGAGCCTCGTCCGAGACGGTTCCGATGAGCGATCCATCCTCGCCGGCGGCGTGCCGCTGCTCGCCGCACTCGTCGCCGACGACGACTGGCTTCCCGATACCTATGCCGCGGCACATCCCGACCACTATCAGCAATATCTCCTTCATTGCGACGGCGCCCGGCGTTTCTGCGTCGTGAGCTTCGTATGGGGCCCGGGCCAGACGACGCCGATCCACGACCACGGCGTGTGGGGAATGATAGGCATGCTTCGAGGAGGCGAGACGGGGGAACGCTGGGGCTTCGACGCTGCGGGCGAGTTCGGGCGGCATGGGGCGACACGTCTCGAACCGGGCATGGTCGAGCGCGTGTCGCCCCGCCTCGGCGACGTTCATCGGGTGTCGAATGCCTTCGAGGACCGGGTTTCGATCAGCATCCATGTCTATGGCGCCGACATCGGCGCGGTCGAACGCCGGATCTACGACGAGGCCGGTACCTCCCGACCGTTCGTGTCCGGTTATGCCAATGCCGAGCTCCCGAATATCTGGGGAAGAGGGACTGAGATTTGACGACTGCAGTCACCCCGCAGGCCGTCCGGGCCATGCTCCTGCTGCGCACGGAGATCGCCCTGCTGGACCTTCGTGAAGAGGCTGCCTTCGCCAAAGGCCATCCGCTTTTCGCCTCCCAGCTCCCGATCGGCCGGATCGAGGACGAGGCCTATGAACGCCTCCCCCGACGCGACGTCCCGATCGTCGTCTACGACGATGGCGACGGGCTTACGGACGAGGCCGTGGAGCGTTTCCGCGCCATCGGCTATACCGACGTACGCATCCTCGAGCAGGGGCTGGCCGGCTGGCGCGCTGCGGGCTACGAACTGTTTCAGGACGTGAACTCCTATTGCAAGGCGTTCGGGGAGCTGGTCGAGCACCGCCGCGGCACGCCATCGCTCGGCCCCGAGGAGGTCGATCGGCTCATCCGCGATCGAGCCGACATCCGCGTGCTCGACGTCCGTCGCCCTGACGAATATGCGACGATGAGCATTCCGAGCGGAACCAGCGTCCCGGGCGCCGAGCTCGTGCTACGCGCATCCAGTGCCGCCCCGGCCCCTGAGTCGATGATCATCGTCAATTGCGCCGGGCGGACACGCAGCATCATCGGCGCCCAGTCACTCATAAACGCTGGTGTCCCTCACCGTGTCGCGGCCTTGCGCAACGGCACGATCGGCTGGACGCTCGCAGGACTGGAGCTCGCGACCGGCGGGAACAGCATGGCCGGCGAGCCGTGCGAAGCCGCGGAGGCCGAGGCCCGCGCTCGAGCTCGCAAGGTCGCATATCGCGCCGGGGTTCGGCACGTCTCCAGGGACGAGGTGCGACACCTCGCCGGGGATGAGTCGCGCACTCTGTATCGCTTCGACGTGCGCACGGCGGCGGAATATGAAGCGGGCCACCTTCCCTGCTTCGTGCATGCGCCGGGCGGCCAACTCGTCCAGGAATGCGACATGAGGGCTCCCGTTCGCGGAGCTCGCATCCTGCTTGCCGATCCCCGCGGGGTTCGCGCCGACATGACGTCCTCCTGGCTCGCGCAGATGGGATGGGAGGTCTACGTTCTCGACGACGACTGCAACGACGCGCTGGAAACAGGCGCTCCGGTTCGACCGCGCCCCCGCTCTCCAGGCGTTGTCACGATCGACGTGGCGCAGGCACTGGCCTTCCCCCGGAACCGCATCGTCGACATCTCCGACTCGCGAACCCACCGCAGCGGGCATGTTCCCGGCGCACGCTTCGCGAAGGCATCCGAGCTGGGTCGCGTACTCGCCGCGGTTCCAGGTGCCGATCCCATTCTCCTCGTGTCCGTCGACGGCGCGCTTGCCGGCTTCGCCGCAGCGCGCCTGATTGATCCCCGTATCCGCGTCCTGGCGGGCGGGACGGCGGCATGGCAGGATGCCGGCCATCTTCTGGAGCGAGGTCTCGACGACGCGTTGAGCACGACGGACGACGTCTACAAGCGCCCCTACGAGGGCACGGACAATGCCACCGAGGCGATGCAGGCCTATCTCGACTGGGAATATGGCTTGGTCGACCAACTCGAGCGCGACGGCACGCACGGCTTTTTCGTGATTTGACCTCCGAAGCAGGACGGTGATCCACTCGGTTTGCCCTATGCGCACGACCCGGCGATCATGTGAGCGATGTCGGTCTCATCCGCGGGGTCAGCCACTGGTCCGGCCGATGCGCTTCGAATGGCCTGGGCAGTCCCTGGCCGTATGCTCGGCCTTGTCGGAACCGATCAGCCGATCGACAATGCGAAAGGTCGGCAGCTGCGTTTCCTCGAAACTCTCCGGAGGTGAGGCTATGCGACGAGACGTGCGATTCCCTTCGTCCGTCCGAGCGAACGCCTCGCCTTTTCCGGTCAGGGGACGGTCCGATCGAACAGGCGCGACCGACCGCAAAGCCACTTCAGCTCCTCCCCCGCCGCCTGGAGTAACGGCACCGCCTCCCGTATCGCCCGTTCGTTCAATCTCACGGAGGGTCCCGCTATGCTGAGCGTACCGACCGCCCGGTCGTCGGACCAATGCATCACCGGGACCGCGACGGCCGACGTTCCCAGTTCGTAGGTTTCGTTCACCGCCGCGAAGCCATTCGACCTCGCCCCCGCGATGTAGACGCTCACCTCGACCAGGCTGGCCGGCGCATTGGGCCCATAGTGTCCGGAACGCTCCACATACTCGGCTAAGATCGCTTCGGCTTCCTTCTCGCCCATGGTCGAAAGCCACGCGTGGCCACTCGCCGCAGCGGGAAGATACACTTCGGCGCCGTCATCCGGATCATAGCGAAGGGGAGAAGCACGCGGCCCCGTCGGCTGCGCCTTCGCAACGAAGGTCAACGTGCGGTCGGTGGCGATAGCCAGGCGCACGAGTTCGCCGGTCGCATTTGCCAAGGCGTCCAACACGGGCTGGGCCACGTCGCCAACCCCATTGACGGCCAGGAAGCGAGAACCGATCGTCACGATCTTCGGTGTCAGCCGATATAAACCTCCGTCCCGAGATTGTTCGACATACCCTCGCTCCTTGAGGTCCGCGAGGCAGCGATGGGTCGCGCCGAGCGGCATCGCGAGGGTCTTCGCAACGACGTTTATCGGAAAGCCCGAAGCCTCCGTCGACAGCAGTTCAAGGATCGAAATCGATCGATCGCGACTGGACACGAAGGACACTCCTTAGACCTCGGCACCGTGCTTACAGCTCGCCTCCTACAACGCCACAATGTTTTTGGAAAATGTTTCCATTTTTCGACGGAACGGACTAGATCGGGTGCGTGAGCGATTCGGCGCGTCCCGATGTGCGGATCGAAGCCGCCCACGATGAGGTCGGTCATGACGAGCGACCGATCGGGCTTCTTGGCAGTCCGGTCGGAACCGTCCGCGCGTCGCGGGCCGCCGCCACAAAAAAAACGATGGGGAGGACCAGATGAAAAAAACTTCGAAGCGAAGCCTTGCCTGGACGACGGCAATCGCTCCGATCCTGGTCGGCTCGCCGGCCCATGGCCAGTCGACCGAACCACCCACTATCGCTGCCGTGGCGTCGGGGACCGACTCCCCGGTGTCTCGTGGTACGCAGTTACCCCCGACCAGCGACGCCAAGACGCAGTCGAGCGGGGAGATGGCCGACATCGTCGTCACGGCAAACAAGCGAAACGAAAACCTGAGCAAGGTCGGCCTGAGTATCACCGCCTTGTCCGGAGACAAGCTCGCCCAACGCAACATCGCAATGCCCGAGGACCTGGCGCGCTCCATCCCGAGCCTTGCGCTCGCGCCGTCGACACACGGCACCCCGGTCTACAATCTGCGAGGCGTAGGCTACAACGGAGACGCTCTGGCCGTCTATCCAGCCGTCAGTATCTCCCTGGACCAGGCGCCTCTCACATTCCCGGTCCTCGCCAACCATACCTTGTATGATCTCGAGCGCGTCGAGGTGCTGAAAGGGCCCCAAGGGACGTTGTTCGGGCAGAATTCGACGGGTGGGCAGATCAATTACGTCGCGGCGAAGCCCACCTCGACGCCCAAGGCAGGCCTCGACCTCGAATATGGTCGGTTCAATGAGGTCCATGGTTCGGGCTTCGCAAGTGGCCCTGTGACAGACACCCTCGGCGTGCGCGTCGCATTCGATGCCGCGCATCGCGACGACTGGCAGTACAGCATCACCCGCGATGCCACGAACGGCAGGGAGAACTACTTGGCCGGGCGCATCATCCTGGACTGGAAGCCGACCGATCGCCTCAAGCTCGAGCTCGACGTCAACGGCTCGATCGACAAGTCGCAGCCGCAGGCCCTGCAGCTGATCGGCGTCCTGCCGACGACGCCCTCGTCGCCGACCGTGCAGGAGGAAACATCGCCTTTCGCCCCGGACGACGCGCGGGCAGCCGACTGGTCGCCCGACCAATCCAATCCGCACAGCGATCGCAAGCTGCTTCAGACCTTCCTTCGGGCCGATTTCGACATTTCCGACGCCGTGACCCTGACGTCGATCACGACCTACAATCACCTCGTGCAGCACGCGGCCTACGACATCGACGGCTCCGCCTATCATCTCGTGGACGTCCAGAACGACGTCGGAAGGATTGAGGATTTCAACGAAGAAGTGAGATTCTCGAACGCCAATGGCGGAGCACAGCGGTTTCGATGGACAGTTGGAGCCACCTACAACCACAGCAAGACCCACGAGCTGCAACATATCATCTACCCGGACAACTCGCTCAACCTCCCGACGTTGGACAATATCGGCTCGTCGACTGTCACCGGAGACGGCAAAATCAGCAACTATGCGTCGTTCGCGAACGCCGAGTACGACATTACCCCGCAATTGACCGTCAAATCCGGCCTGCGCTACACCAAGTCCGACAACAGAAACGATTCCTGCACATTCACGAACGGCGATCCGAATTCTCGACTAGACAAGCTCTTCAGCGACCTCGGCCTCATATTCGGCGGCAGGCGGATCGTGCTCGGGCCCAACGACTGCACCGAGCTCGGCAGCGACAATCTTCCTACCGTCAGCCACGACATCAACAAGCTCGACGAGCACAATGTGTCGTGGCGGATCGGCGCCGACTTCAAGCTGTCGACCGATACTCTGCTCTATGCGAACATTTCCCGCGGATACAAAGCGGGTGGTTTCACTGTCATCGCCGTGGCCGAAGCCAGCTCGCTCAAGCCGGCCAAACAGGAATACGTCACGTCCTACGAAGCCGGGCTGAAGACGAAACTCCTGGCAAATCACGTCCAAGTGAACTTCGCGGGATACTACGAAGACTACCGAGACAAGCAGATACAGGGTACGACATTCTCGTCGATCGTAGGCCTTCTTCAGAATCTCCAGAACGTGCCGAAATCGCACGTCTACGGCGTCGAGGCGGATCTCATCGTGCGGCCGATGACCGGCCTCACGCTGACAGGATCGGCAAGCTACCTCAAGTCGGAAGTGGACCGGTACAGCGGTCTGAACGCCGTGGGCATCCAGACGGATTTCAAGGGTGATCGCTTGCCGTTTGCGCCCAAGATCAGCCTGCACGGGGACATCGACTATCGTATCCGCATGCCAGGCGGCGGCGAGATTTTCATGGGTGCCGCAGCAAGCTACCAGTCCGAGACCGTCGCCTATGTCGGTGGCGACAGCCTGACGCTCCCGGACAATGGCGCGAACCGGTCCAAATACATCCATCCCTACGACTTGCCAGGCTATGCCCTGGTGGATCTCCGAGCCGGATACACATTGCCGTCCGGCAAGGTTTCGGTGTCCGCTTTCGGAAAGAACGTCTTCAACACCTTCTATACCACCAACGCCATCTCCTACAACGACAACATCCCGCGAACGGTGGGCATGCCCGCCACCTGGGGCGTTGCCCTCGGCCTGAAGTTCTGACGTGACGCAAGTCCCGCCTGGTGGATTATGCAAAGGACCTGAGGTGAAAAATCCGCTTTTCCTGAACACAGGTATTTTCGGGAACTTTCCCGTCGAACTGAAGCTCGAAGCTTCGAAGGCTGCGGACTTCGACTTGGTAGAAGTACGGAGAGAGGATTGCGAAGCTATTGCCGGAGGGGCACGCGAGATTTCCCGCATCTGCGCCGGACTGGATCTCGGAATCGCGAGTGTCATGGTCCTGAGGGATGCCGTGGGGATCCCACGCGACATGGTGCAGGCCAAGCGTGCGGAGGCGCTGGCGATGTTCGAAATCGCGCTCGAGCTCGGCACGGATTGTGTCCAGGTGCCGTCGAACGCCTTGGCCAACGCCGACCGCAGATGGGCCGACGACGATTTCCGGTGGCTTGCCGAGGAGGCAGGAAGACGATCGCTCCGCGTCGCCTACGAAGCCCTGTCCTGGGCCAAGCTCGACCGTCCGCTCGTCGAAGCCCATTCGCGGGTCGCCCGCCTGGGCGCCGCAAACGTCGGGATCGAACTGGACCTTTTTCATCATTTTGTCCACGGCTCGTCCCAGGAAGACCTCGATGCGGTCTCGATCGACAACATTTTCCAGATTCAACTCTCCGATCTCCCGGCCGACATCGACATCGCCGGCGACGATGCGCTCATCTTCGCGGCTCGGCATAGACGGGTGCTGCCAGGAGACGGGCATTTCGCGTTGCGTGGTGCCGTTTCGCGTCTCCGAGATCGGGGTTTCGTGGGGCCAATCGGCATAGAGGTCTTTAGTGACGAGATCAGGGAGATGAACCCGTCCCAAGTCGCAATCGATGCGATGAGAAGCCTCGCTTGCCTCTTGGCGTAGTAGAAAATTCCGGCAGGGGACGGCGCACGTGAAGCCCCAATCGCCCGGCAGGATTGCGAGATTTTCGTCCGCCGCCCACCTTGCTCAATTCAACTCTGGGATTGACTCCGTGAACCGCATTTCTCGGGAATTTCCAAATGATCACCCATGATTTTCCAGACGGGGAGCTGCGCCTGTTCGGGATAATCGGCGACCCGGTGAGCCAGGTCCGCGTTCCATTCCCGGCAACCCAGCGTTTGCGTTCTGCGGGAGCCAATGCGGCCCTGGTTCCCCTGCACGTGCCTGCCAGAGTTCTGGCATCCACCTTCGCATCCTTGCGCCATATCGCCAACCTCGACGGCCTGGTGGTCACCGTCCCGCACAAGATCGCCATGAGAGACCTGATGGACGTGGTCACGCCACGCGCAGAGCTGGTCGGCGCTGTCAATCTCGCTCGCCGCGACCCAGACGGGCGTTGGCGAGGCGACATCGTCGACGGTGTCGGCTTCGCCCATGGTCTGGCTGCGAGCGGGTTCGATCCATCGGGGAAAGAAGCCTTGGTCATCGGTGCGGGCGGGGTTGGCTCGGCTATCGCAGTCGAGCTCGGACGCGCAGGAGCGGTCGTGCGTATCTTCGATACGGCAGCCGGCCGCGCATCGGCACTCGTCGACCGATTGCTGGCCGCGGGTATCGACGCCGTCTTGGAGCGTCGAATCGAGGCCGGCGACGCCGCTCTCGTGGTGAATGCGACACCCCTTGGAATGCTTTCGACCGATCCGTTGCCGATGGATCCTTGCCTGTTGGACCCATCCGTCCTCGTGGCGGAGGTCGTGATGAAACCTGCTATGACTCCCTTCCTGCGGGCAGCGGCCGATCGCGGTTGTCCAGTGCAGCCTGGAGAGGCCGTTTTGCTCCACCAACTGGACGCGATGGTCGATTTTCTCCTTGGCCGAACGGATGTCGAATGAGGGAGGCACTCTCGGCTCCCCGGTCCGGCGCAGGCAATGCCGCCCGTTCGGACGCCGGCTCTCGGATTGGTTCGGCTGCTCCTTGCGGCAACGGCGGGTCTCGCATGCGCGGACACGTTGTGCGGATGCCTCGCCGCTTGCACGTCGCGATTTCACTACGACTCTCCGGCGAGCGAGCGAGCGCGCGCAATCATATGACCGGCCGTGCCGTGGTGCCATGATACGAAGCATGGGGAAGGAATACGCAATGGAAACGACGCCAGAGGGTTTTCGACACCGGATGATACGCTCCGGGGACGTGAACATTCACGCTGTCATCGGCGGGGAGGGCCCGCCTCTGGTCCTCGTGCACGGGTGGCCGCAGACATGGTGGAAGTGGCGCCGGATCATGCCGGCTCTCGCCACACGACATACGGTGGTCGCCGTCGACCTGCGGGGTGCCGGCCATTCGGACTGCCCCCATGCAGGCTATGAAAAGGCAACACTCGCGCAGGACGTGCATGGGGTCATGGAGACGCTCGGATTCGAACGTTATGGCGTCTGTGGTCACGACGTCGGCGCGATGGTCGCGGTAGCGCTCGCCTTTACTCACCGGGAGGCAATCACCCGCCTCGCGGTTCTCGACGCTCCGATCCCGGGATGGAGCGGCTGGGAGGCGAACTTGACCGACCCGATGGCTTGGCACTTTCCGTTCCATATGCGTCGCGACGTTCCGGAGATGCTGATCCAAGGCCGGGAATATGACTACGTATCGATCTTCTTTTCCGACCGGACGTCCAATCATGGCGGGCTGCCGCACGAGGAGGTCGAGGTCTACGCTCGCGCCTTCGCGCAGCCGGGGAACGTCCGTGGCAGCCTCGAATGGTACCGCGCGTTTCCGAGCGATCACGCGACGGCGATCGGCTGGAAGCAGGATCCGCTGGCGATCCCGGTGCTGGCTTTGGGAGGCGATCAAAGATGGGGCCCCAGGATCGTCGCGATGATGCAGGAGTTCGCCACGGACGTGTCCGGCGGAAGCATCCCCGAATGCGGCCACTGGGTCGTGGAGGAGCGGCCCGCGGAGACGAGCGAGGCGTTGCTGGGGTTCTTCGAAGATTAGGGCGCCGCTCGGCAATCGCGGAAAGGCAGGGACAAGGACGTGCGCGTCTTCATGGCACGACACGACGGACCAAGGCGAAGGTCGCGGATCTGCGTCGTGCATCGCCGATCCGGTCATCGCAGGCGGCGCCCCGGGTCGGGGGTTCCGGTTCCCCCGTCGTGCCGGCAGTTCCCTCGCGAGATTCGGATATGACGCCGGCGTCGGATGGGAGCCCTCACCCGGTCGGTGCCCGCGCTTCGGGCCAGGAGCGGATTCCAGGCTTGTTCGAGGGATTCGCAACCCTCGAAATCGCGACTGGGCGGGTACGGTTCGCCGGGGTCTCCGGCGGCAGCGGCTCGGCCGTGTTGCTGCTGCACGGATATCCGCAGACGCATGCGGCCTGGCATGAAGTGGCGCCGATGCTGGCCGAGCACCACGAGGTCGTGGTGCCGGACCTGCCGGGCTATGGGCTGAGCTCGCTCACCGACGGCGGCATCTGGGACAAGCGGGAGGTTGCCGAGGAGCTCGTCGAACTGATGGGTCGGCTAGGCCATGAACGCTTTCACGTCGTGGGGCACGATCGCGGCGCCCGGGTGGGTTACCGGCTCGCTCTCGACCACGGAGACAAGGTCATCTCCTTCAGCCCGATGGCGGTAGTGCCGATCCTGGATGTCAGGCCGGCAATCGACTGGCAATTCGCCAAATCGGCATTCCATTGGTTTCTCTTCCTGCAACCTGTCGAACTCGTCGAAACGCTGCTGGCTGCCGATCCCGACTCTTTTCTCGACGCCACGCTGGCAGGCATGGCAGGCTCGCTTCGAGACCTGCATCCTGCCGCGTTGGCAGACTATCGCGACGCCTTCCGCAAGCCGTCTGTCCGGGCCGCGATGATCAAGGACTACCAAGCGTCGGACGGAGCCGATGCGGTCAATGATGAATCCGACCGGTCAGCTGGACGAATACTCTCCTGTCCAGTCCTCGTTTTCTGGCCGGACGAACGGCTGGTCGCAAGCGGCGCTCAACGGAACACGACCGATGCTGCGGACGTGTGGCGCCGATGGGCCACAGAGGTTTCGTGCGTCGGACTGTCCTGTGGCCACCTCGTCCCCGAGCACGCGCCCGACGAGGTCCGTCGTGCCCTGCTGCCTTTCTTCGAAGCCGCCGAAAGGCAGCGATCCTCGGCCGGGAATCGAGGCCAGCCGTGAGCGTCGGCTCCGTGAGAGATCCCGGGGCCGACCCTCTTCCGCGCCACGAACGCGATGCTTTCCCGCGTACGAACAGACACATGAGACAATGGAGGACAATGCGATGGCAAACTTCGTCCTGGTTCACGGCGCGTTCCAAGGTGGGTGGGTCTACTCGCGTGTTGCGCGCCTGCTCCGAGATGCCGGGCACGAGGTCTACACGCCGACGTTGACCGGGCTTGGCGAGCGATCCCACCTGGCACACCATGCGATCAATCTGGACACGCATGTCCAAGACGTCGTCAGCGTCTTCCTGCACGAGGACATCTCGGACGCGATCCTGTGCGGTCACTCCTATGGCGGCATGGTCATAACGGGGGTCGCCGGCGAAGTCGGCGACCGCATCCGGGCCTTGTGCTACATAGACGCCTACGCACCGGCAGACGGCCAGTCCCTCAACGACATAACCGGCCCCGAGACTGCGCTCGCGGTGCTCGACATGGCCAAGCAGAACGGCGGAATGGTGCCGCCGCCGTCCTCCGAGCAATTCAACGTGAACGCGCAGGATGCAGCCCGGGTAGACGCGATGTCCGTGTCTCAACCACTCGCGACGTTCGTCCAAGGCGTGCGCAAGGGCGTCGAATCCAGTGGCATCCGCGACCTCAGCTATATCTTTGCAACGGCAAACGGCGGCGACTGGTTCGTTTCGACCTACGTGCGACTGCAAGACCACCCTTCCTGGAAGGTCTACACGCTGGATTGTGGTCACAATATCATGCTCGACCGCCCACGAGAGCTTGCGTCGATATTGACAAGAGACGCGGAATACGACCCGGGATCGATCAGCAGTCAGTGATCCGCGATGACCGCCCGAAGCGCACGGGGCCCGTCGGCATATCGCATTCCACCGGCTCGGGGATTACCCGTCGCACCTCGCAGAACTCGTCAAGAAGCGGTCACGATTGGCGTAGTGGTCGCGCGGCACGACGTGCGCACGCCCGCAGCCTCAACGCTTTCATCGCGTCGAGCTCACGCCCGCCGCCGAGGCGCGGTCCGGCGGCAAGGTCTTTCCATGCTCCCGCAAGCATGGCGGCGCCCGGCGAGGAAGGCACGATGACAGTCGAAACGATCTCGCATCTTGTCGGACCGGGTCAGCGCCCACGCGAATGGCTTCGGCTCGACCGTGCGCTCTCCACGGCCGGAAACCTCGTCGGGCCTTCGCTCTCGGCAGCCACGTCACCTGTTCGCGAGCCGCGCAGAAACGCCTTCGACGACGTCGTCGACGAGGTCGTACAATTCCCGTGCTCCTATACCGTCGCGCGCCTGGATCGAGATGCCTTGCATGACTGCGGACAAGTGACGAGACAGGCGGTGCAACTGGTCGCCATCTGCAAAAGGCGCCAGCGCCCGCATGATTTGCAGGCGCAACGCCTCCCGCCTCTCGGCTGCATCGCGGGCGACCGCGGCATGATCGGGATGGCAGGCCACGCCTCCGCTCGATATCATGCAGCCCCGCTCGTCATGTCGATGCGTGACGGTCTTCACCGCGCTTTCCAAAAGGACACGCACCGCGTCCGGAAGCGACTTCGACGATCCGATCCGCTCCGTGTCCAGGCGGCCGATCTTCTCTTCGTATCGGGCCAGCGCCCGTTCGTAGAGACCCGCCTTGCTCCCGAACGCAGCGTACAAGCTCGGAGGCGCCACCCCGATGGCCTTCGTCAAATCCCCCACCGCCACGCCTTCATAGCCGTGGCGCCAGAACAACAGCATGGCCGTCTCGATGGCCGCATCGCGGTCGAAGCTCCACCGCCGGCCGCCGCGCGGCCTCTCATTGAGTTGCATAGTCATCACTAAACTACCCTTGACATCGGGTGTCAAGGATGTTGATTAGCGGTCGCTAAACATCATCACATGCTCCGATCGACAGATCGCCCGCAAGGTGAACCCACACGTGCAGGCTTGCGCGCTCCTTCTCAGCGGAGTTCCCTGGAATGTTGAAAGAAAAGCAGATCGTCGTAATCGGTGGCTCGGAGGGTATCGGCCTCGCGGTCTCGAAGGCCGCTATCTCGCTCGGTGCCCGGGTACTCGCAGTGGGCCGAACGCTCGAGAAGCTCGAGGCCGCCCGGTCGACCGTCGACGGACTGAAGGTCGGGGTCGCGGACATCAACGACGCCGCATCGATCCAGAGGATCTTCGCCGATATTCCTTTCGTCGATCATGTCTATATCGCGGCCGGCAGCACGAAGAT
>Ga0105240_10003961_pt1 | contig 22875 bp, 22 predicted proteins | sample KBSC54metaG_FD_80426 | JGI IMG/M metagenome (GOLD analysis project Ga0105240, IMG submission 80426) | Corn rhizosphere microbial communities from Kellogg Biological Station, Michigan, USA - KBS C5-4 metaG | ecosystem: Host-associated > Plants > Roots > Rhizosphere > Soil | place: Michigan, USA... | reverse complement strand
GGTTGAACTTGCGGCGTACTCAGGGCCTGCCCCGGACCCGGTCCGGGGACGTAGCGCCGGGATCCGCTTCGAGCGCATCCTGCGCGGCGATCGCATGCAATCGTGGCAGGATCGGTTGCAACGCTTCTTCATAATTCCGCCAGCGCTCGACGCTGCGCGCATGCAACGATTCGCGCACCTGGTGCCGGCTCGCGCTGCCCACGAATCCCTTGCGATCCGCGAAGTTCAACACGTCCGGATGCCAGTCCACGCCGATCGCCGACAGCGCGCGCCGCAATTCGGTTTCGGGGTCGGCGATCAGGCGTTCGTAACGCACTTCGGTCAGGTGGTCGCCGATGGTCGCGCGCCAGTGGCGCATCAGGCGCCGGTGCTGTTCGATGCGGTCGGCGATGTGTTCGAGGCGGAAACTCCACTGGATCCGCGCGAATTGGGTTAGCCAGCAAGACAAGGCGACATCGCGTGGATCGCGCAGGCAATGGATGATCGCTGCGTTCGGAAACGCGACGCGTAGCCAGCCAGCCAGCAGGTAGTTGTCGGGCAGCTTGTCGACGATGCGCTCGCCGCCGTGCCGGATCGATAACCGTTGCACGCGATCCTCGAGCATCCGCAAATGCCATTCGGCCGCAGCATGCACTGCCGGAGGCATCAGCGACTGCAGCATGCCGCCGGACGCCGCGAGCGCCCGCTGCAAACCCGACCGCGCGAACGACTGTTCGCCGACGCCGATGATCTGCGGATGCGACGAGAGCATCCGTTCGAGCAAGGTGGTTCCCGAACGCGGCAGGCCGATCACGAACACCGGTCGCCGATCATTGCTGCCCGCATCGCGCAGGCGATCGAAGAACTGCGCGGTCTGGTTGTCGATCGCCACGTCGATCTCGGCGGAGTGCTGCTGCGGGTTGTAGCGCAACTGCGGCGCGACCAGTTGTTCCCGCAGCGCGTTCATGCGCGTGGCATGCAACGCAGCGGCATGAAAATCGCCCGCACGGTCGTAGTGTTGCGCAAGGACATCGTTGAGAACCGTCGCATCCTCGGTATCGCGCACCGCCCCGGCCAGTCGCTGCACGCGGGCAAAGGTCTGCGGATCGAGCGAGCCGCGTCCGGCCTGCGCGATTTCCGCGATCGCGCGCGCATGGTCCGGGTCGATCGCGAGTGCTGCGTTGAAATGCTCCAGCGCGCGCGCCGATTCGCCGCGACCGGCAGCGAGTCGGCCGAGTTCGATGCACGCGAGCGGATCGTCAGGTCGCAGCAGGCGATAGCGCTCGAATGCGGCCTGCGCATCATCGAGGTACTCCGCGGTGTGCAGCGCCTGAGCGTACTGGCAAGCGAGGCCGCCATTTGCAGGATGGCGTTCGATCAGTTGCCGCATCACGGCGCATGCGGAATCCGAGTCGTCGGCGTCCCACACCATGCCCAGCATTCCGCGCGGATCGGCGATGCGCGGATCCAGCTCGAGTGCGCGATCCAGCGCGTCCGTCGTCTTGTCGTATTCGCCGAGCAGGAATAGCGCGCGTGCCCACCCGACGAGGATGCCGACATTGGTCGGCAACAACATGGCCGCGATCCGGTAACGTTCTGCTGCATCGGTCGGATGTCCCGTCGATATCAACAGGCTGGCCACTGCATGCAGTAGCGGAACATCCTTGGGCGCATTGCGGTTCGCGCGATCCAGGTAGGGCAATGCTTCCTCGAAGCGGCCCATCTGCGCGAGTTGCATGCCGGTGACCGCGTCGTTGTTGCTCATGCGCAATTCCGAAGATGATTCTGGTTTGCGCCAACGCGCATCGATGGACGCATTGAAGATGCGGTTCGGGTCGTCATGGATCAAGCCCGCTGCATGGCCGCTAGGGGCTTCCAGTCGATGGGCATGCGGGCGATTGGCGCGATCGTTTCACGCTCCCATGCCAACGCACTGTCGAGCACGTCGGCGTAACGCGCCATCACTTCGGCCTTTTCCTGCGCGCGCCTGGATGCATCGAACGAGCGATCCGGGTGTTTCGCGTTGCGCTGGAATTCCGTTTGCACGCGGGCTTGCAGCACGGATGCACCGATGCCCAACTCCAGCCAGTCGGCGCACGCCGCAACGATGTCCGGTGGATCGGCGAGCATTGCCTGCATGTCGAGGCTGCGCAGGCGATCGTCGGCATCGGCTGCCAGCGCATCCGCATAGCGCTCGATCTGGGCATGCCAGGTCAGCACGCAGGCTTCGATGAAATGGAAGTGGTGATCCCACGGCACTTCCAGCGCGCGTTGCAGGTGGGTGTCCTTGAGCAGGTGCTGCGCCATCCAGCGCACGCGCGTATCGGCTTCGGGCAGTTTCTTGCAGCACGAGATCACGAACTCGGGCAGGCTCGAATACAGCAGGACGGCCTTGCCGCCGGTCAGTCGCAGTATCGCCGGCAACAGGTTGTTGGCCTGGTTGGTCGGCTTGATCAGGCAGCGTCCATCCGGCGACCACGGCCGCGAGAGCAATTGCAGCACAGCACGCAGCGGGCCTTCGATTTGTTCCGGGGGCTGCCGCAGTGCCGCGCTGGCCAGTTGCATCAGCGCCTGCGGTTCTTTCAATGCGATCACCTGCGGTGGCGATTGCAGGGTGCGCGCAAGCAAGGTTGAGCAGCAGAATGCCGTGTGGAACAGCAGTGCAGGCCGTGGGGGCTGCGAGGATGCGGGTACGCTTCGCCAATCCAGACGCGTCGCGGCCGTCCAATCGCCACCCAGCCTGCGATCGAGGAACGCCGCTTCGGCGATGCGCTCGGCACCCATCGGGAACATCAGGAATTCGCCGGGCCCGGGATCGAAATCGACCGGGAAATCGGACGCCTCTGCCGTTGTCGAGGATGCCGGTGCGATATGCATGCGCTACATGGTAGCGATTGTGTCGCGCTCAGGGCGCGTTGTCGGAATCCACGTCGCGCGCATCCTGCGCGGCGATCGCGTCAAGTCGAGACAGGATCGGCTGCAAGGCGTGTTCGTAATTGCGCCAGCGCGCGATGCTGCGGGCATGGAGAGGTTCGCGCACCTGCTGCCTGCTGGCGCTGGCGACAAAACCCTTGCGATCGGCGTGGACGAGCACATCCGGATGCCAATCCAGCCTGATCGCCGCCAGCGCGCGCCGCAATTCCGTTTCAGGATCGGTGACCAGGCGCTCGTAGCGGATTTCCGTCAGATGGTCGCCAATGGTCGCCCGCCAATGGCGCATCAGGCGCCGATGCTGCTCGATGCGATGCGCGATGTGGTGGAGGTCGTTGCTCCACGGCACGCCGGCGAACTGGGTCAACCAGCACGACAGCGCGACATCTCGCGGATCGCGCAGGCAATGGATGATCGCCGCATTCGGAAACGCGATGCGCAACCAGCCGGCAAGCAGGTAGTTGTCGGGCATCTTGTCGACGACGCGATCGGGATGTCGTCCGGCCGCCACGCGCTGCACGCGCTTGTCGAGCATCTGCAGGTGCCACGCGGCGGCAGCGCCGACCGCGCGCGCGCTGAGGCTTGCCGGTATTCCTCCCGATGCGGCGATCGCGCGGTTCAAGCTTGCCGTCGCGATGGATTGTTCGCCGACGCCGACGATTCCGGGATGCGCTGCGAGCATCTGCTCGAGCAGGGTCGTTCCGGATCGGGGCAGGCCAATCACGAAGACCGGGCGATTCTCCCGGCTCCCGGCATCGCGCAAACGCTGGAAAAATTGCAATGTGCTGCAGCGGATCGTGTTGTCGATTTCGTCTGCGTGCCGCTTGCAGTCGTATCGCATCTGCGGCGGAACGATCTGCGCCATCAATGCGTTCGTGCGTGCGGCGTGCAGCGATGCGGCGGCGAAGTCGGCGGAATGATCGTGATGCCTGGCGAGGATGTCGTGCAGTCCCGCGAGGGCACGCGGATCGCGTTCGGATTGCGACAGCCGCTCAACCGAATCCAGCATTGCGGGTTCAAGTCGCCAGCCGCCGACCTGCGCATACCCCCACAGCGCCGCCGCATAACCGGGATCGACTTCCAGCGCCGATCGATAATGCTCCAACGCAGTTGTCGGATCGCCGCGACTCACTGCGATTCCGCCCAATTCGACGCGAGGCAGGGGATCCTGCGGTCGCAGGTCGCGATAGCGTTCGTAGGCCGCCTGCGCATCGTGCAATCGTTCGGCCGTCAGCAATGCCTGCCCCTGCAACCCGAACAGGCCCGCATGCAGCGGATGCCGTTCGACTAGCGATTGCAACAGGTCGCATGCGTTATCCACGGCGGTCGATCCACGCAGCAACTGGTCGAGCATACCGCCAACACGGGCGCAATCCGGATCAAGGGCCAGCATGCGTTCGATCGTGGCCAAGGCTTGGTCGCGATCGCCGATCAACAGCAATACGTGCGCCCATCCGTGCAGGACGCCCATGTCTTCCGGCAGCAGGGCAGCGGCGATCCGGTAACGTTCCGCTGCTTCTGTTCCGCGATTGGCCGATAGCAACAGGCTCGCGAACGCGTGCAGCGCGGGGGCATCGGCCGGCGCATTGCGGTTTGCGCGATCGAGATACGGGAGTGCATCGGCGTATCGACCCATTTGCACCAGGCGCATGCCGGTCGCTGCATCTGTCTGGATCATCGGATTGCGCGGATATGGTCGAAGGCGATCATGGAACGGACGATACTACTCGCCGACGTCGGCGGCCTTGAATGCAGATGACCGCTTGCACTAAACCTTGGCCGCCTGCATTGCATCCAAGCGGGTATGCTAAACCTCGCCATGCAGCCTGAAACCACGCCCCTCGCCGAAGCGCGCATTTCGATAGATGCCGACGACGCATTGGTGCGCGCTGCTGCAGGCGGCGATGTCGGCGCGTTCGAGTCCTTGTATCGCCAGCATTTGCGGCGCGTGCATGCGGTGGTCTGGCGGCTGGTCGGCGGCAACGATGCGCGTGCCGAGGAATTGACCCAGGAAACCTTCGTGCGTGCGTGGCAGGCGCTGGCAAGATTCCGCTTCGAGAGCGCGTTCGGCACCTGGCTGCATCGGCTTGCGGTCAATACCGCGCTGATGGATCTGCGCACGCGCCGCGACAACGAGGATCTGGAAACCGACGACGCTGCGTTGGTCGATCTCGGCAGCGGCGACAGCGCGGGCATCCGCACGGCGCTCGGCATCGACCTCGAACGCGCGGTAGCGGGCCTGCCGCCGCGCGCGCGCGCAGTGCTGGTGCTGCACGATGTCGAAGGCTGGAAGCACGAAGAGATCGCGACCGAACTGCACATGGCCGTCGGTAGTTCAAAAGCGCAGCTGCATCGCGCGCGCAAGCTGTTGCGCGTGCGCCTGGGAGATTCGCAATGACCGAGACCACGTACCGCTGGCAGCTGCGGCAGCTGCCGCGCGAGCGCGAGCCTTCGCGTGATTTGTGGGCCGGCATCGCCGCCGCGATCGCGCATCCGCAGCAGGCTTTGAAATCTGCGCGCGGGAATGGCTGGCGCACGGCCGGCTCGGCGCTCGCCGCAAGCCTCGTACTCGGCGCTTTCGGATTGGGGCTGGCCAAACCACGCCTGCTGGAAACGGTCGGCCTGCGCCGCGCGACGCCCGAGCATCAACTGGTGTTGAAGGAAGCTGCCGCGATCCGCAAGCAGTATCAGGTCGAATTGCGCCAGTTCCGCAACAAGCCAGTGCCGAACGACATCACGCCCGCGCTGATCGAGCTCGACCAGAGCGCCGACAACATCATGGTCGCGCTGAACAGCCATCCCGACGCGGTGTTCCTGCTCGATCAATTGCGCCGGACCTATGCGCGCCGCCTGCAACTCACCCAGCGCGTGGCGATGTATTGATCGCTGGAGCGTCCTTGCATCTTTTCAACGCTTGAACAACGCAGCAGGGAATTCGCCATGTCGTACTCTCGTCGTGTGTTAGCCGTCGCACTCCTCGCGTTGCCTGCCGCCGCATATGCGGCGACCACGCCGATCAGCGAGGTGCGCCCGCTCAACCCGGAAGGCGAGATCGCGATCGACAACACCAAGGGCGCGATCGTCGTGCGCGTCGCCGACCAGCCCGAAGTCCGCATCAATGGCATCCTCGGCGACGGCGTGGAGCGGCTCGCGATCGAAGGCGACCGCCGCCATCTGCGCATTCGCGTCGTTAATCCGCAGACGAAAAGCTGGTTCGGCAACTGGGGCGGCGCGCAGGCCGGCGACACCCGGCTGGAGATCACCGTGCCTGTGCATGCGAGTGTCGCGATCCAGGGCGTGAGTGCGGTGACCGATATCAAGGGCGTTGCTGGCCGCCGCTTGTCGATCAACTCGGTGAGCGGCAACGTGCAGGTCGAGGCGAACCCCGGCGAGGCCCGCGTGGAAAGCGTCAGCGGTAACCTGCACATGCATCTCGACACCAGCAGGACGCATGTCGAAACCGTGAGCGGCGATGTCGACCTGCAAGGACGCATCAATGGCGAGGTCAGCGTCGAGACGGTGTCGGGGCATATCGTCTTGCGTGCCGAAAAGCCGAGCGACATCGATGTCTCCGCCGTCTCGGGCGATGCCGACCTGCGCACCGGACTGGCGCCGGGCGGACAGTTGAAGGCGCAGTCCACCAGCGGCGACTTGACCTTGATGCTGCCTGCAACCAGTTCAGCGCAGCTGCAGCTCAACAGCTTCTCGGGCACGATCCGTTCCGACAGCGGTAACGTGGAAGCTCCGGAACGCGGATCCGGCACGAGCCTCAAGACACGGCTCGGCAGGGGCGATGCATCGGTCACCCTCGAGTCGTTCTCGGGCGACCTGAACGTCAAGTTGAACTGATTCCCATCCGGCCGACCCACGAGGGGCGGATTCTTCGGGAGACCGGAAAGGGTGCCGGCGCGCAGTTTTTTCGCGCCTTTTGATCCGGACTTCGGACCAAAGGCGGCCTTCTGCGGGCAATGGCCGTCGCGAAATCCTGAAAAACACAATACAGATCAATGCGTTGAAATAGTTTCGGACGCATTTCAAGGTTCGCTCACAAAGGTATTTCTTTTTCGTTAAAACTTCGCTAGCATTCCGTGCTACCGGGGAACCCTTGCACCAGGATGTGGTGTATCCCGGTGCAGCCATGGATGGCGAAATATCCCGAACCGCACCAGCCACTCTGACGTTGGAGAGAAAACAAAATGACCCCTATCCGTAACCTGCTCAGCGACGCGGTGCGCTACGGCCTCGCCGTTGGTGCCGTGGGTATCGCTGGTCTTGCCAGCACGACTGCGTTCGCGCAGGACACCACCACCACCACCGCTCCCGACACGACCAAGGCCAAGAACCTCGATCGCGTTGAAGTCATCGGTTCGCGCATCCGCCGCGCCGTCGACACTGAGCCGACACAGCCGGTGACCACGCTGACCCGCGCCGACATCGCGCAGACCGGCCTGACGTCCACCTACGACATCATCAACCACATCAGCGCATCCGATGGTTCGGGCCTGAGCACGGTGACCACCCAGACCAACGGCAGCGATGGCTCGCAGTTCATCTCGCTGCGCAACCTTGGCTCGCAGCGCACGCTGGTTCTCGTGGACGGCAAGCGCTGGACCACCGATGGATTCGGCAGCGTCGATCTTTCGTCGATCCCGGTCGCCATCATCGAACGCATCGACGTGCTGAAAGACGGCGCTTCGGCGATCTACGGATCCGACGCAATCGCCGGCGTGATCAACATCATCACCCGCAAGAAGTTCGAAGGCGCCGAAGCCGGTTGGTACTACGGCCAGACCAGCCATGGCGATGGCGCTCAGAATGCCGAAGACGTCACCATCGGCGCCAATGGCGACCACAGCAATGTGGTGATCGCACTGAGCCGTTCGGAGCAGCAGGCGATCTTTGCCGGCAACCGTTCGATCAGCAAATTCCCGGTCGCGACTTGCCCGGAAGGCGTCAATACGAAGTCCGCGTGCGGTTCGTTCTACAGCCAGTTCGGCGTGTTCTACGGCCCGACCGTGCCGGATACGAACACCTTCAACGTCCTGAACCATAGCGCCGACAACACCAGCTGGGCGCCCGGCACGAAGCCGAGCGACTACCATCCGTTCTCGCCGGCCGACCGCTACAACTACGCTCCGGTGAATTACCTGCAGCAGCCGGCCATTCGCAACAACCTGTACGCATCGGGTCGTTTCGATATCACCGACAACGTGTCGGCCTACGCACGTGTTTCCTACACGCAGCGCCAGTCGTCGCAGCAGCTCGCGCAGGTTCCGACCTCGCTGGCCACCAGTGGCGGTTTTGGCCCGCAGTGGGCGTTCGGCGCTGACGCTGCCAATGTGTTCAATCCGTTTGGCGGCCCTGTCACCACGATCGGCTTCCGCAACGTTGCAGTCGGTCCGCGCCACAACAATTACGACTTCAACACGCTCGGCTCGACCGTTGGCTTGCAGGGTTCGTTCTCGTTTGCGGATCGCAACTTCGACTGGGATGTGTACGGCCAGTACAACTCGACCCGCAATACCAAGATCGGCTTGAACTACATCAACCTGTTCAACCTGCAGAAAGGCCTCGGCCCGTCGTTCGCCGATGCCGGCGGTCTGCATTGCGGCACCTACGACCCGAATGCGGCCAACAATGGCGCCATCGCGGGTTGCATGCCGTTCGATATCTTCAGCGGCCCGAACCTGGGTCTGGGCAATGGTTACGTCCGCTCCGACGATCCGACGCAGAAGTACCATGTCACTGCCGCCGACGTGCAGGCGATGGTCAACTATGTGTCCTATACCGAGGTGTCGGCATCCGGCGACAAGGCCCTCAACTACGGCGCCAACCTCTCGGGCGAAATCGTTCCGTTGCAGGGCGGCATGCTGAGCTTCGCGGCCGGTGTCGAGCAGCGCAAGGAGCGCTTCTTCAACCAGACCGACGCGCTGGTGTCGGGTGGCGGATCTTCGGACAACTTCGTCCAGCCGACCAAGGGCGAGACCAAGGTCAACGAAGAATATCTCGAGCTTGACGCGCCGTTGCTCAAGGATCTTCCTGGCGCCAAGGAACTCGAGTTCGATGCCGCCGTCCGCAGGTCGAAGTATTCGGCAGACGGCTTCCTCGGCTCCACGCCGTTCAGCACGAACCCGGGCAGCCCGACGACCAAGAAGTTCAGCGTTCGCTGGAAGCCGATCACCGATCTGTTGATCCGCGCCAGCTACGGCGATACCTTCCGCGCACCGCAGGTCGGCGACCTGTTCGCTGGTGGTACCGAGAACTTCCCGAGCGCGAACGATCCCTGCAACAACACGAGCATCGGCAGCTTGAGCCCCGCCGGTCAGGCGCTTTGCCACGCAGCGGGCGTGCCCGCTGGTGGTGTCGCGCAGCCGAACACGCAGGTGCGTGCGCTGGCAGGCGGTAACCCGTTCCTGGGTCCGGAGTCCGGCAAGAACCTGACCTACGGGTTCGTGTACAGCCCGAGCTATGTCACCGGCCTGAACATGACCGTGGACTACTGGCGCATCACCCTGCACAACGCCATCACGGCGGAGGGCGCACAGACGTTCCTTGACCAGTGCTATATCGGCCTCGACCCGAATGCCTGCGCGTTCATCACGCGTACGGCAGCTGGCCAGATCCAGACCGTCCAGACTGGTTCGCTGAACGTCGCCAACCTGAAGGTCGACGGCATCGACTACGGCCTGACCTACAAGCACGATACCGCTTGGGGCACGTTCGGCCTGAAGTGGGATACCACGTACCTTCGTCACGAAAGCAGCAACCTCGGCGCCGGTTCGGACAATGTCGATGTCGTCGGTGAATACAACGGCACGCCGAACTGGAAGTTCCGTTCCGTTGCGACCCTGGACTGGACGCGCGGCGACTGGGATGCATCGTGGACGGTGCGTTTCATGTCGAAGCAGGACGAGAGCTGCAATCGCTACAAGTTGTTGCTCTGCAACCATCCGGGTGAGGTTTCGGGCATCAAGGACGTTGGGGACAACCAACTTGCTGGCACGGGCTTCAACCGTCTTGGCGCGGTTACCTATCACGACCTGCAGGTTGGCTGGAAGGCACCGTGGAAGGCGCACCTCGCGATCGGTGCACGCAACGTGTTCGGCAAGGAACCGCCGTTGACGGTCAATTCGTTCGCCAACTCGTTCGACGCCGCCTACGATCTGCCGGGTGGCCCGTTCTACTACTTCCAGTACCGTCAGGATTTCTGATCGGATCACTGAAACGTTTTGTGTCATTCAAGCCGCGGCCTCGTGCCGCGGCTTTTTTTTGTGGCGTCGAAAAATTCAAATCGTGAGCGCGCATATGCAAAACGCGCGCAAATCTGTTGCGAGTGGGCATAATTCGCCGTGATCCTGATCAGATCCGCACTGAGCGAGTCCGCATCATCAGATCCATTCGCATCAACCTCCTGGGGATCGGCAATGCCTGCGCAGAGACCAAAGCTTGAATTCAACACCACGCGCTTGTTCGGGTCGTGGTTGAACGAACAAAACGCCTCGATCTGCGCCTCGACCTACCAGACCGGCATCCTGTTCATGCTGGGCGTGCGGCCCGATGGCGGCATGTCGTACTTCACCCGAGCGATTCCGCGCTGCATGGGCCTGAGTATCGGCCCGCAGACGATGTGGGTCGGTTCGATGTTCCAGCTGCATCGCTTCGAGAACACCCTGTTGCCCGGCGAGCGGCATCAGGAATTCGATGCCTACTATGTGCCGCGCATTTCCTACACGACCGGCGACATCGACATTCATGACGTCAACGTGGACAAGACCGGCATGCCGATCTTCGTCAACACGTTGTACAGCTGTCTGGCGACGGTGGACGAGCGTTACAGCTTCCGCCCGCTATGGAAGCCGCCCTTCATTTCGCGGCTCGCGGCAGAAGACCGTTGCCATCTCAACGGACTTGCGATGGTTGACGGCGAGCCGACCTATGTGACCTGCATCAGCAAGAGCGACGCATCCGGCGGCTGGCGCGATTTCCGCGAAGCGGGCGGCATGGTGCTGCACGTGCCGAGCGGTGAAGTCGTGTGTTCCGGCATGTCGATGCCGCATTCGCCACGTTGGCACCAGGGCAAGTTGTGGTTGCACAACTCCGGTACCGGCGAATTCGGATACGTGGACATGGACAAGGCTCGCTTCGAGCCGGTCGCATTCTGCCCCGGTTACCTGCGCGGGCTGAGTTTCATCAACGATTACGCGGTGGTCGGCTTGTCGGTCGGCCGCGAGAACACTTTCAGCGGACTCGCGTTGCAGGAAAACCTCGAGAAGAAAGGCGTGATGGCGCGTTGCGCGATCCAGGTGGTCAGCCTCAAGAATGGCGATATCCCGCACGAGATCCGCATGGTCGGCGACATCCGCGAACTGTTCGATGTCGCGGTGGTTCCGAACATCCGCGTGCCGGGTTCGGTGGGTTTCCTTTCCGACGAAATCTGGAAGCGGATCACGATCGCGTCGGACACGATTCCTGACCCTGCCTGATCGATCGCTCGGATTCGCTATCGAATCGTTCGGAGCTCATGGACGCCCACCCAAAAAACGCAACCTCGATGGGTTGCGCCGCATTCAGACCACTTCTTGCGAAACCAGGCGACTCGTGTAGCGCGGTTGCGGCCTCAGAGATCCTGATGGTAACGGACGTAGGGCACGGTGCCTTCGTCCTGTTGCGCGGGCTTGGTCGCCGGCGTCAACGGATTGGTGCCGGTGGTCTTCTCGGCGCCGAATGTCAGCTTGCCTTGCCACGGCGTTTTCCACGACACGCCGATGCCGAGGCTGTTCAGCGTATTGCTTTGTCCCGGCACATCGACCACGCGGCCGATCACTTCGCCGCTGAGCTTGCCGCGACCGACCGCGACGCCGACGCTGGTAGTGTTCCAGCGCTGCGACTCCGCGCTGCTACCCTGGCCTGCGGTCGGGATCAGCTGTGCGCGTGCGAGCGTGCCACCGATCGAAACCCAGCCATTGTCGCCGAGGTTCATCTGTCCGCGTGCGGTGATGTCCTGCTGGCTGATATGGCCGCCGAGGATGCCCATGCCCGGCATCAACCCCGATGTGGGCGACAGCCAGTCGGCGCTGGTCGTGTTCAGATCGGCGTGGCCGACGCTGAGCTCGAAGAGGCTTTCCGGGCGCACGAATCGTGCTTCGGCTCGCAATGACTGCGACTGTCCGAAGTTGTTGGTGCGTGCGAACGGATCATTCGGGTTTTGCGATGGATCGAGTGCCGTCAACAAGCAGCGACCAGCGAGCGAACCCAGCGTCACAAGGCCGCTATTGCTGTTGCACAGCAGGGCAAGGCCGTTGCCGTTGTCGGCGCTGAAATCCGCCTGCAACAGGCCGTGCCCGGTATTCACGCTCGCACCAGCGCCGAACAGCACCGAGCCATTGGACTGCTGCTCGGGTTGCAGCAACAGCAGCGCTTCGACCTTTCCGCTCTTGTTGTTCCAGACCGGCAGCACTTCGGTGTTCTGTCCGGTCAGGACGTTCGAGCGGTTGGGCGCGATCCTGTCGGGCGCGCTCTGCGCATGCGCCGACATCGCCGCGAGGGCGATCATCAGGGCAATGGCGAGACGCAACTTCGACATGATTGGATATTCCCCGTTTTCTCTTGTTTGCTTGGACGGCACAGGCTCCGGATGGTTCCCGGGGCAGGCACCAACATTAGCAGATTTATACTAATTTAACAAGACAAAACCTACTGCAAAGTGTCGGTCCCAGGGGCTTCTGCGGGCTGTTCGAACAAGGCCAGGATCTCCTCGCGCGGTAGCCGGTAAGTCTGGCCGCAGAACGCACAGCTGATCTCGGCTACTGGCGGTTCATGTTCAGCAGCCGCCGCCAGCGCCTCCTCACGACCAAGGCTCTGCAGCATCGCCGCAACGCGTTCACGCGAACACGAGCAGCCAAAGCGCAGTGGACGCGCATCGCGCACCCGCACCCGATCCTCGTGGAACAACCGGAACAGCAATTGATTGGCTGGTGTTGCCAGCAATTCCTCGCGGCCAAGCGTTTCGAAGATCGCAACCGCGCGTTGCCAACCGTCTGCATCCGCATCCTCGACGCCGGGCAGCTTCTGCAACATCAAACCAACCGCGCTGGATGCGTTGGCAGCCAGCAGCATGCGCGTCGGCAATTGCTCGGACTGGGCGAAATAACCTTCGAAGGCTTCGGCCATCGTGTCGGCATCGAGCCCGACCAGCCCCTGGTAACGCATGCCCTCGCGGCCGCCGCTGGCAACGTTTTCGATGGTGATCGCCAGCAGCGCGTCGTCGCCGAAGGCGCGCGGGCCGAGTGGATCCGGCAGCGGTTCGGAATAATCGGCGAGTCCGCGCAAGGTCCCATCGCGCGTGCATTCGGCGAACAGCGAACGCAGCGCGCCGGTGCCGCGCAATTGCACACTCAGCCGTCCGTCGACCTTGGCGTGGCCGGTCATCAACGCGGTTGCGGCGAGGGTTTCGCCGAGACAGGACGCGACCGCAGGCGGATAGTCCGCGCGCTCGCGCACCGCCGCCCAGGTCGCGTTCAAGCGAACCAGCACGCCGTGTACGCCGGAAGTTTCCAGCAGGAAGCGCAGCAGGGTGTCGTTGTCGTCGGTCGTGGTCATCGTGGCATCGGTCATCGGCCCAGCAGGCTCCCGCGCAAATGCGCGGGAAGGTAAGCTCCGTCGGGAACCAAGTATGGGCCGGGGATTCCGGCATGGAAAAGAAGGAACACACAATGGGTCCGACGGTGGATACGATCAAGGCCATCCAGCAGGGCAATTTCTGGAAGCGCTGCGCCAGGCAGGGCCGCGCTTGAACGCATCGCGTTTGAACAGTACCGGTACGCGCAAACGTATCCGCTGGTTGCGTTGGCTCTTCCTGTGGCTGCCATTGCTGTTCGTCGCGATCAGCGTCTTGCAGGTGTTGAGTTTGCGCTGGCTGAATCCGCCGACCAGCGCCTTCATGATCGAGCGCCGCATCGAGGCCTGGAGCACGGGCGAGCACGACTTCAGCCTGCATTATCGTTGGCGCTCGCTTGGCGAGATTTCGCGCTGGCTGCCGATCTCGGTCGTCGCATCCGAGGATCAGAAATTCCCCGAGCACGATGGCTTCGATTTCGAGGCGATCGACAAGGCGATGGAGCGCAACAGCGAAGGCGGCCGCGTGCGTGGCGCGAGCACGATCAGCCAGCAGGTCGCCAAGAACCTGTTCCTGTGGGGCGGCCGCAATTACATCCGCAAGGGACTGGAGGCCTGGTACACGGTGTTGATCGAACACCTGTGGTCGAAGCAGCGGATCGTCGAGGTGTACGTCAACATCGCCGAATTCGGCGATGGCATCTACGGTGCCGACGCAGCCGCGCACGACCTGTTCCGTACGACTGCAGCGCGACTGACGCCTGCGCAATGCGCACGACTCGCGGCGGTGTTGCCGAATCCACGCCACTGGTCTGCGGTCGCGCCGAACGGATACGTGTTGCGGCACGCAGCGTGGATCCAGCGCCAGGTCGCACAGCTCGGCGGCCCGGACTACCTGCGCACTGCGCCGCGTTGAAGCAGCAGCGGCGCGATCCATGTGGCAAGCAGCGCGCCGCACAATTGCGCGACGATGAAACCGATGGTGTCCTGCGGACGGATGCCCGCGAAGCTCCGGGTCAGCGCCCGCGCCAGCGTCACCGCCGGATTGGCGAACGACGTCGAGGCGGTGAACCAGTACGCCGCGAAGATGTAGCTCGCGACCAACGCGGGAATCGCGGCAGGACGCAATCGCGATCCAAGCAGGATCGTGAGCAACAACCCGAACGTCGCTACGCCCTCGCTGAGCCACTGCGCGGCGTCGGTGCGGACGTGGATTCCCGGTTGCCACAACGGCTGCGCGAACATCGCATGCGCAAGCAGTACCCCCCCGACAGCGCCGACGATCTGCACGATGACATACAGCCACCACGCGGTCGGTAACGATTGTCCGCGCAGCCGCAGCGCAAGCGTCACCGCGGGATTCAAATGCGCGCCCGAAATCGGGCCAAGCAGTGCGATCAGCACATACAACGCAGCTGCCGTGGCAGCTGCATTCGCAAGCAAGGCGATGCCGTCGTTTCCGCCCGAAAGTTGTTGGCCCATGATGCCGGAGCCGACAACGACAGCCAGCAGTGCGGCGGTGCCGAGCAGTTCTGCGGCAAGCGCCTGCAACGCCGATGGCGCTTGTTCGACATGCAGCGCGGCGGCGGCATGTGCACTTGAAATATCCACCACGCGTTGTTGCGAGGCGTCGTTCATTCGGTGCGCTCCGCGATCTCGCGCAATGCATGCGCAGCGGCGTGATGCTCCAGCTTCTCGGTTGGCAGCGCGACCAGCAGTTCGATGCGCCGACGCAACGCGATCATCGCGTCCATGTAAGCGCGTCGACGCACGTCTTCGGAACCTTCCGCCGCGGCCGGATCCGGCACGCCCCAATGCGCGATCGCCGGATGCCCGGGCCAGATCGGGCAAGCCTCGCCAGCGGCGTTGTCGCAGACGGTGATGATCATGTCCATCGCCGGCGCATCGGGTTTGGCGAACTCATCCCAAGCCTTGCTGCGCAGATCATCGCGCGAGTAACCCAACTGTTCGGCGAGGTCGGCTGCGAACGGTTGCACGCGACCGGACGGACTACTGCCCGCGCTGAATGCGCGAAACCGCCCGCTGCCGAGCACGTTGAGCAAAGCTTCGGCGAGGATGCTGCGCGCCGAATTGCCGGTGCACAGGAACAGGACGTTATGGGTCTTCGATTCGCTCATGGCTTGCGTTTCGCGGGTTGGGTTGGCTTGGGCGAACACGCTACATCCGGGCCGCATGGCGCGCCGGCGCAACAGTTCTCGGTGAGGTAACCGATCAGCGCATTCATCCGCGCATAGTCGGCACGCACGCGGATCACCCGGCCTTCGCGCGCATCGTTCACCAGTCCGGCGGCGCGCAGTATGTTGAGGTGCGCGCTCAGCGTGGCCGGCGGCAGCTCGAGGCGTTCGCGCAAAATACCAACCGGCAAGCCGTCGGACCCGGCCTGGATCAGCGCGCGGTACGCCGACAGTCGCGACGCGTGGCCGAGCGCACGTAGTGCGAGCAGGGTGGTGTCGCTATCGATGGGTGAGGGACGCGCGGATTTCATTGTTCCATATTTCCGGAAATATGGAACCATGTCAATCGCAGAAATCACGGCGACCCCAGCATTACAGCTGCAGGCGATCACGCCGCGGGCGAATCCGATCCATCCGCGAGAAATCGCCGAGGCCGCGCTATGATCGGGACTCGCGTACTGCACGCGCGTTGAAACAGGAGGACGCCATGGAACTGGTCCGACATCTCCTCGAAGGCAAGCCGGCCGGCGTGATCTCGATCCGTCCCGAGGCCATGGTGCTCGATGCGATCCGGCTGATGGCCGAACACGGTACCGGTTCGGTGCTGGTCATGCGCGGCAACGTCTTGCTCGGCATCGTTTCCGAGCGCGATTACGCACGCAAGGTCGCGTTGAAAGGCCGCGCTTCGGCCACCACACCGGTCGCGGACATCATGAGCAGCCCGGTAGTGGCCGTCGATCCGGATGCGAGCGTGAATCACTGCATGCAGCTGATGACCAACGGCCGCTTTCGCCATCTCGCCGTCATCGATGCAGGCCATGTGATCGGCGTGGTCTCGATCGGCGACCTGGTCAAGGCACTGCTCGAATTGCAGCAGAACGAAATCGCGCAATTGCAGCAATATATTTCGAGCTGAACGATGCATCGCGTGGAGCGTCGGCGTTGAGCAACGCGCGTCCGCTCGGGTCGACCCGGCCGCGTGCGATGGATGTGGCGTGGGGCCCGATGGACGGAGCGGCAGCGCGGCCTCGGCAACGCTACACTGCCGCCAGGGGCGCGGCTTTGCCGCGGCGGGGAACGTCGTGAAACTGATCGAACTGCTGCCGAATTTCACCGCCGAATTGCAACAGGCTTGCAAGGGGCTCGGTCGCTTGGACTTGATCGCGCAACTTGCGACGGCCGAATTGGAAAGCAACTCCTACAATTTCCAGACGCAGATCGCACAACTGCGCCTGCGCCACAAGGGCGACGACGATCCGACCGAGAAGGTCGAGACCACGCAAATCGCGCCGGCATACGAGAAGGTGGCTTTGCGCCACCGCTACGGCGTGCACGCGGAAACCGACAACACCGGCCGCCTGCGCCGCTTGATCCTCGCGCATGGCAACGACATCACCGAAGCGCTGGCCAGGTTCTCCGCGCTGCGGCAGTAGGGCCAGCCGGAGAGGGCTGCGCTGCTACAATGCGCGGCTCATGATCTCCTTCCGCAATTTCGCCCTACGGCGCGGCGAACGCCTGCTGCTGTCCGACGTGGATCTCACCCTCCACACGGGCTGGCGCGTCGGCGTGGTCGGCCGCAACGGCACCGGCAAATCGAGCCTGTTCGCCGCCGTGCAGCGCGAGATCGAATCCGACAAGGGCGATCTCGACCTGTCCGGCAAGACGCGCATAGCCAGCGTCGCCCAGGAAACGCCCTCGCTGCCCGATCCGGCGATCGATTTCGTGCTCGGCGGCGATGTCGAAGTCGCCGCCGCGATCCGCGCCGAAGCCGCGGCGATGGATGCCGAGGATTACGACGCGGTCGCCGCCGCACATCACCGTCTCGACGAACTGAACGGTTACGACGCGACTGCGCGCGCCGGACGTTTGTTGCACGGACTTGGATTCCCGGCTGACACGCACCAGCGCGCGGTGTCGTCGTTCTCCGGCGGCTGGCGCGTGCGCTTGAACCTTGCGCGTGCGCTGATGATGCCGTCGGACCTGCTGCTGCTCGATGAGCCGACCAACCATCTCGATCTCGACGCCGTGCTATGGCTCGAACAATGGCTGCTGCGTTATCCGGGCACGTTGCTGCTGATCTCGCACGATCGCGAATTCCTCGACGGCGTCTGCACGCACACGCTGCACCTGCACGAAGGCAAGGCCAAGCTCTACACCGGCGACTACACGAGCTTCGAGCGCCAGCGCTCCGAACAGCTGCACCAGCAACAGGCCGCGCACGAGAAAGAGCAGGCCGAGCGCGAACACCTGCAGAAATTCATCGACCGCTTCAAGGCCACCGCGAGCAAGGCCAAGCAAGCGCAGTCGCGAATCAAGCGGCTGGCCAAGCTTTCCGGCACCGAAGCTGTACGCGCCGAACGCGCGTTCCGGATTTCATTCGCGGAGCCGTTACGGTTGCCGAATTCCCTGATTCGTTTGAACCATGTCGATGCCGGTTACGGCGATACACGGATTCTCGCGAATGTCGGGTTCGGACTCGAAGCCGGCGACCGCGTCGGCCTGCTCGGCCCGAACGGCGCAGGCAAATCGACCTTGGTGAAAACGCTCGTCGGCGAGCTGCCGTTGCTCGGCGGCGAACGCAGCGCGCATCCAGACTTGAAACTCGGCTATTTCGCGCAACACACCGTCGAATCGTTGCAGCCGGGACAAAGCCCGATCGATCACCTGCGCGACATCGCGCCGAACGATTCGGTGCAGGATTTCCGCAACTTCCTCGGCCGCTGGAATTTCGCCGGCGACCGTGCGTTCGAATCGGTCGATACGTTCTCCGGTGGCGAACGCGCGCGACTCGCGCTGGCATTGATCGCGTGGCGCAAGCCGAACGTGCTGCTGCTCGACGAACCGACCAATCATCTCGACCTCGACATGCGCGAAGCGCTCGCCGAAGCGTTGTCCGATTTCGACGGCGCGATCGTCCTTGTCTCGCACGACCGCCACCTCATCGGACTGGTCTGCGAAACCTTCTGGCGTGTCGCTGATGGACACGTGGAAGCCTTCGACGGCGATCTCGACGCTTACGCGGCGTGGCTGCGTTCGCGCGGTTCGGAGCCGAAAAAGAACCAGGTCGATCCGCCTGCGAAGAAAATCGCGGCGAAGTCCGCCGGCTCCAATCCGGTGTCATCCGATCCGTTGTCGAAGGAGCAGCGCAAGCGCTTCAAGCAAGTCGAAACGCGCATCGCCACGTTGCAAGCCGAACTCAAGCAGATCGAAACGCAGCTCGCCGATCCGGCGATCTATGGCAACGACGGCGGCATCGAGATCGGCCAGCTCGGCCAGCGCCAGGAAACGCTCACGCGCGAGCATGCAGCGCTCGAAACCGAGTGGCTGGCGCTGTACGAACGGCTGGAAACTGCTTGAAGTCGTGTTGCCAAAACCCCACTACTTCCACCATCAACATCCTTTCCAAAGCGCGCCATGCCCATCTACGGTTTTGAATGCGACAGCTGCGGTCATCGTTTCGACCGCCTGCAGAAATTGTCGGACGCCGATCCGACCGTGTGCCCGAATTGCGGCGCCGAAACCCTGCGCCGCCAGTTGACCGCGCCATCGTTTCGCCTGTCCGGCAGCGGCTGGTACGAAACCGATTTCAAGAAGGAAGGCGACAAGAAACGCAACCTGACCGAGAAGGCCGATGGCGCGTCGATTCCATCGAAATCGGAATCGGTGAATACCGATGCGAAGTCGTCCGGCTCCGAATCGAAGCCAGCGGCAAGCAGTGACGCCGCAGCGCCAAAACCGGTTGCTAAGCCTGATCCGAAGCCGACGCCCAAGCCGGCATCCGAATAGGCCAACGCGCCATGCGCGAGCCATGCCAGTAAACTAATCCGCTGCTCCGGCCTTCCGTGCCGCGCTTTCCCTGGAGTTTTCATGCGTACCCATTTTTGCGGCCTCATCGATGAGAGCCTTGTCGGCCAGACCGTCACCCTGTGCGGCTGGGCGGACGTCGCGCGCAATCTCGGCGGTTTGTGTTTCATCGACCTGCGCGACCACGAAGGCATCGTGCAGATCGTCGCCGAACCGGATGCGGATGCTGCGGGCAACGCGGAGGTGATCGCCGCCGCCGCGCATGTCGGCTACGAGGATTGCCTGCGCATCACCGGCAAGGTGCGCGCACGGCACGCGGTCAACGACAAGATCAGGAGCGGCAGGGTCGAAGTCGTCGCGACAAAAATCGAGTTGCTCAACAAGGCCGATCCGCTGCCGTTCCATGCGCACGAGAATCCGGGCGAGGACATTCGCCTCAAGTATCGCTACCTCGACATGCGCCGTCCGGCGATGCAGCAGATGATGCGCACCCGCATCAAGCTCGTGCAGTCGTTGCGACGCTGGCTCGACGCGCGTGGATTCCAGGATATCGAAACGCCGATCCTGACCAAGGCCACGCCGGAAGGCGCGCGCGATTTCCTCGTGCCGGCGCGCATGCATCCGGGCGAGTTCTACGCGCTGCCGCAGTCGCCGCAGTTGTTCAAGCAGATCCTGATGATGGCCGGCTTCGATCGCTATTATCAGATCGCGCGCTGCTTCCGCGACGAAGCGCTGCGCGCCGACCGCCAACTCGAATTCACCCAGCTCGACATGGAGTTCGCGTGGGTGTCCGAGCGCGACGTGCAGGACGCGACCGAGGAAATGATCCGCGTCGTGTTCAAGGAAGTGATGGATGTCGAACTTGCGAGTCCATTCCCGCGCCTGACGTACGCCGAAGCGATGCGTCGTTACGGTTCCGACAAGCCGGATTTGCGCATCGCGCTGGAGCTGGTCGATGTCGCCGAGTTAGTGAAGACTTGCGAGTTCAAGGTATTCACCGATTGGGCGAGCCACGCCGAAGGTCGCGTTGCCGCATTGCGCGTTCCGGGTGGCGCGGAACTTTCGCGCAAGCAGATCGATGACTGTGCCGCGCATGCCGCGAAGCACGGCGCGAAAGGCTTGGCGTGGATGAAAGTGACGGATCGCACGACCGGGCGCGAAGGCATCAATTCGCCGATCGCGAAGTTCCTCGATGACGCGACTTTGCATGCGATGCTCGACGCGACGCAGGCGCAATCGGGCGACATTCTCTTCTTCGGCGCAGGTCCGTGGAAATCGGTCAGCGATTTCATGGGCGCATTGCGCATCAAGGTCGCGAAAGATCTCGGACTCGTCACGCAAGGATGGACGCCACTCTGGGTCACCGACTTCCCGATGTTCGAATGGGACGAGGAAGACCAGCGCTATGTCGCCTTGCATCATCCGTTCACCGCGCCTGCGGTCGATGACGTCGCGGCCTTGCGCGCGGATGCGAAGACCGCGGTGTCGCGCGGCTACGACATGGTGCTCAACGGCAACGAGATCGGCGGTGGTTCGATCCGCATCCATCGCTCCGACATGCAGTCGGCGGTGTTCGACCTGCTCGGCATCAACAAGGAAGAAGCGGAACTGAAGTTCGGCTTCCTGCTCGAAGCGCTGCGTTACGGCGCGCCGCCGCATGGTGGGATCGCGTTCGGAATCGACCGCATCGCCGCGCTGATGGCCGGCACCGAATCGATCCGCGACGTGATCGCGTTCCCGAAAACAACCACCGCGCAATGCCCGATGACCGGCGCGCCATCGCCAGTGCCGGACAAGCAACTTGCGGAAGTGCATATCTCGGTGCGCGAGAAGCAATGAGTTTCGTCATCCGCCGTGCCGTGCGTGACGATGCGGAAGCCTTGTCACGCATTGCGATCCAGACTTTCACCGACACGTTCGGCCACATGTATCCGGATGAGGACTTGCAGGATTTCCTGCGCACGAATTATGCGGTCGACGAATGCGCGAAGCTGCTTGCCGATGATCGCTACGCAGTGTGGTTGTTGGAAGACGATGGCGCAGCCGTCGGCCATGCGCTTGCCGGCTCTTGCGGGCTTCCGCATGCGGATGTGAAACCCGAAGACGGCGAACTGAAACGCCTGTACCTGCTGCCGCAAGCGCAGAACGGCGGCTGGGGTGCGCGCTTGTTCGATACCGCGCTTGCGTGGCTGGAACGCGACGGGCCGCGCACGATCTGGATCAGCGTGTGGTCGCAGAATCTCGGTGCGCAACGTTTTTACGCGCGCTGGGGTTTCGCCAAGGTCGCCGAATACGAGTTTCCGGTCGGCCGCGTGCGCGACCACGAATTCATGTTCCGGCGCGACGCACGCCACGCATCATCGAAGCCGGCATGACCGAGCGCGTCATCCTGCTGCACGGTTTGTGGTTGCGCGGCGGAGCGATGGCTTACCTCGCGCGGCGGTTGGAGGCAGCGGGTTTCGATACGCAGACGTTCGATTACTCGACGGTACGCGATGGCATCGATGTCGCGAGCGAAGGCCTGCGCGAACGCATCGGCGCATCCGGCAACGGCAAGGTCCACCTGGTCGGGCACAGCCTCGGCGGCCTGCTCGCGGCGATGATCGTGCAGCGCAATCCTGATCTCATCGATGGCCGCATCGTGTGCCTGGGCGCGCCCTTGCGCGGCAGCGCGGCGGCGCGTTCGTTGAAAGGCATTCCCGGCGGCTCTACGCTGCTTGGGCGCAGCGCCGAAGTTCTCGAACATGGGTTGGATCGTTGGGATGGCCCGTGCGAACTCGGCGTGATCGCCGGTCGCTTGCCGCTCGGCATGGGCTTCCTGCTCGGCGGCGTGACCGCGCCCCATGATGGCACGGTATCCGTCGAGGAAACCCGTTTGCCGGGCATCGCCGACCATCGCGTGATCGCCGCCGCGCACACCGGATTGGTGTATTCCGACCAGGCCGCCCGGCACGCGATCGCGTTTATTCGCGACGGACGCTTCGCCAGCGCGTAAAATCGCCCGTCGCTACCGCACACACAGACGCAGGAAAAACATGGGCAGGGGACCATCCATCGAAGGCCGCAAGAACGTCGAGGACGCGCGACGCGGCAAGATCTTCACCAAGCTCATCCGCGAGATCAGCGTGGCCGCGCGCATCAGCGGCGATCCGGGCTCCAATGCGCGCTTGCGCGCAGCGATCGACAAGGCCCTGTCGGCGAACATGTCCAAGGAAGTGATCGAGCGCGCGATCAAGAAAGCCACCGGCGAACTCGAAGGCGTGAACTACGAGGAAATCCGTTACGAAGGCTACGCGCCTGGCGGCGTCGCGGTGATCGTGGATTGCCTGACCGACAACAAGGTGCGCACGGT
>Ga0105240_10003959_pt1 | contig 22879 bp, 19 predicted proteins | sample KBSC54metaG_FD_80426 | JGI IMG/M metagenome (GOLD analysis project Ga0105240, IMG submission 80426) | Corn rhizosphere microbial communities from Kellogg Biological Station, Michigan, USA - KBS C5-4 metaG | ecosystem: Host-associated > Plants > Roots > Rhizosphere > Soil | place: Michigan, USA... | reverse complement strand
TAAATGAACCGAAATGCGAATAGAATTCGGCTTCGGTCATTTTATTTTTTTTGGCGAAAATGTATACCGATTTAGGCTCTTCTCCCTGGGTGAGTACATAATCAATGTACGCTTTTTTGATGCTTTCAGTGGTAGCCATGATGATTTTATTATAAATGAATTATCGCATAAAATTAGGACATCCTATTTGATAAAATGTCATAACTATCTATAAATAACGATGATTTTGGCCAGATAGTTTTAATGGAATAAATGTTTGCCTGACGTCAAATAATTTGCGGGTATTAGGTTAAAACCGTAAATTATTGCAAATTTGTAGGTCTGTTTATCCCACTAACCGACTGGGGAAAGTACAATGAGTGAAAACACAATATTAGTTTGGTTTAGAAACGATCTTCGCGTTCACGATAACGAAATATTGTTTGAGGCTACCCGCAAGGCCGATAAAGTACTGCCGGTATATATTTTTGATCCCTTTTATTTCAAGACCACGGAGTTAGGTTTATTAAAAACCGGTGATATCAGAACTAAGTTTTTGTTGGAGTCGGTAGCTGATCTGCGCAGTAACCTGCAAAAGTTAGGTGGCGACCTGATCGTTAAGATAGGTAACCCGGCTGAGATAATCCCTCAACTGGCACAGCAGTACGATGTATCGGAGGTTTATCATCATCGTGAAGTAGCATTTGAAGAAACCCAGATATCAGAAGAAGTAGAGGCTGCTTTGTGGAAGATCAAACTTAACCTCAAGCATTTCATCGGTCATACCTTATATCATAAGGAAGACCTTCCTTTCCCCATAAAAGACATTCCGGATAGCTTCTCCATATTCAAAAAGAAAGTAGAGCGCGATAGCCAGGTTCGTCCATGTATCGAAACGCCGGAACATATTTATACGCCAGAAATTACCGATGCAGGAAATTTTCCAACGTTAGCTGATTTAGGTTTGACTGAACCAGTTGAGGATCCCCGCAGTGAATTTCATTACGAAGGTGGCGAGTCTACTGGGTTGGTGCACCTGGAACAGTATATATCCAGTCAGCCATTGATCGCAGCAAAAGGCGCTAAACATAGCGATCATCCCTCACGTTTATCAGCATGGATATCATTAGGCTGTCTTTCTATGCGCTGGGTGTATCGCGAGGTAACTCATGGAAGCCATAATTCAAGCTCACCTTTAGTGTTAGAATTACTTTGGCGCGATTATTTCCGCTTTATGTTCAAAAAGCATGGCAAGCAGTTTTACAGCGCTGAAAGATTTAAGGATATAGTCGATGATATTTCCGCAAACCAGGAAGAGCTTTTTGAGAAATGGAAGACTGGCAATACAGGCATTCCTTTTGTGGATGCCAGCATGCGTCAGTTGAATGCAACAGGCTATATCCCCAATGATAACCGCCAGGCTGTGGCCGTTTACATGGCTCATGAGTTGAAAGTAGACTGGAGAATGGGTGCGGCTTACTTTGAAGAAAAACTGATCGACTATTCACCTGCCAGCAACCTGGGCAACTGGGCCTTTGTAGCTAGTGTAGAACATGACCCGAAAGACACCCGCTATTTCTTATCGCCCAAACAAATAAGCGAGCTCGATTCGCAAGCGCAATACATCAGCACCTGGTTGCCTGAGGTATTTGCTGAACAAGTCTAAAATTTGTTCCCAATAATTTTTTAAAATATGAATAACAATTCTCTCCCTACACTTAGGGAGAGATGTCCAGCGCAGCGTCGACAGAGTGGGTAAAACTTTAGGACGGTTAACCGCGCGTAGATTTTTACCCCACCCGGCCTCCCCTGATTCCAGGGGAGGGGTTATTAATTAATCTTTTGATTTATTAATTCGATTCCCAAACTCTCTCTTACACAATAAATTATACCAATTGGTATAATAAAAATCCTCTTTTTGAGCTTTAAATGTGCTTTTAAATAAAAAACTGTCTTTTTTACGTACTATTAGTTAAGTTTTATAAATAAATTATGAAGTTTCTAAAGCGATATGCTTAGATTTGTACCATCTTTAAGATTGGTATTCAAATGGATCGCCTAAATTATATTAACAGCGCCAACGCTGCCTACATTAATTCTCTATACGAAACATACAAACAAGACCCTGAATCGATAGATTTCGGTTGGCAAAAATTTTTTGAAGGGTTCGATTTTGGTCGTGAAACGCCTGTTCAGGCGGCTTTGGGAGAAGAAACTCCGGAGCACTTTTTAAAAGAGATCAACGTATTGAACATGATCGACGGTTACCGTTCTCGCGGGCACTTGTTCACCAAAACAAATCCTGTTCGCGAACGTCGTAAATACTTCCCCGGCAAGGAGCTTGAAACTTTTGGATTAAGTGATGCTGACCTGGACACTGTGTTTAACGCTGGTGTAGAGTTGGGTCTTGGTCCAGCGAAACTGAGCGATATTCGCGACGTGCTGGAGCAGACCTATTGCCAGTCGATAGGTGCCGAATATAAATACATCCGCAACCCGATAAAGATCAAGTGGTTCCAGGATCGCATGGAAAGCAAGCGTAATACGCCTTCTTTTAATAAAGAGGAAAAGCTGAAAATGCTGGACAAACTGAACCAGGCGGTGATTTTCGAAAGCTTCCTGGGAACAAAGTTCCTGGGACAAAAACGATTTTCATTAGAAGGGGCAGAGTCGCTGATCCCGGCCATGGATTCTGTTATACAAAAGGGCGCCGAACTGGGCATACAAGAATTTGTGATCGGTATGGCGCATCGCGGACGTTTGAATGTACTGGCCAACATCATGGAAAAAACTTACAAAGAGATTTTCTCTGAGTTTGAAGGTAAAAACTATGATTCGGAGGCTGGTTTCGGTGGTGACGTAAAATATCACCTCGGTTTCTCAACCGACGTAACAACCAACAGCGGTAAAAAGGTGCATTTGAGCCTTTGTCCCAACCCGTCTCACCTGGAAGCAGTTGACCCGGTAGTAGAAGGCCTTACCCGCTCGAAAATAGACTTTAAATATGGCGATGACCATACCAAAATAGCGCCTATTTTGATACATGGTGATGCTTCTGTAGCAGGCCAGGGTATTGTGTATGAGGTGTTGCAAATGGAGAAACTGGAAGGTTACCGCACGGGTGGTACCATCCATTTGGTGATCAATAACCAGATCGGTTTTACCACGAACTTTAAGGACGCGCGTTCGAGCACATACTGTACCGATATTGCAAAAACAGTTTTATCACCCGTATTCCATGTAAATGGTGACGACGTAGAGGCATTGGTTTACGTGGTTAACCTGGCGATGGAGTTCAGGCAGACTTTCCACGACGACGTATTTATCGATATTTTATGTTACCGTCGTTACGGTCATAACGAGTCGGACGAACCTAAGTTCACCCAGCCATTATTGTACAAAGCGATTGAAGCCCACGCAAACCCACGTGACATTTACTATCAGCAATTGCTGACGCAGGGAACCATCGATGCCAAACAAGGCGCTGCGATGGAAAAAAGCTTCCGCGACATATTGCAGGAAAAGTTAAATGAAGCGAAAGCCGCAGACAGGTTTACCGATACCATCCCAATGTTCGCAGGGGCATGGGAAGGGTTGCACCTGGCTACTGATACTGATTTCTCGACGCCGGTAAATACATCAGTTCCGAAAGACGAACTGTTGAACATTGGCAAAAAGATAACCGAATTGCCAAAAGGCAAAGAATTCTTCAAGAAGATAGAAAAGCTGTTTGAAGAACGCGGCAAGATGGTGAAGGAAACCCACATGTTCGATTGGGCAATGGGCGAATTGCTAGCTTATGGTACTTTGTTAAAAGAAGGTCACCCGGTAAGGTTAAGCGGAGAAGACGTAAAGCGCGGTACTTTCTCGCACCGTCACGCAGTTTTAACGTTGGTTGATTCGGAAGATGAATATACACCTCTTGAGACTTTAGATACTGAAGCAAAATTCAGCATATATAATTCATTGCTGTCAGAATATGGCGTTTTAGGTTTTGAATACGGTTATGCCCTGGCAAATCCTAATGCATTGACCATATGGGAAGCACAGTTTGGCGACTTCTTCAACGGAGCGCAGATCATCGTAGACCAATATATAACCAGTGCCGAAACTAAATGGCAGCGTGGTAACGGTTTGGTGATGTTATTGCCTCATGGCTATGAAGGTCAGGGCCCGGAGCACTCATCTGCGCGCATCGAGCGCTTTATGGAGCTTTGCGCGGATGATAATATCCAGGTAGCTAACTGTACCACCCCGGCAAACTTCTTCCATATTCTGCGTCGTCAGTTGCATCGCGAATTCCGCAAGCCATTGATCGTGTTTACTCCAAAGAGCTTGCTGCGTGCACCAAAATGTGTATCGCCATTAGAAGACTTCACTGAAGGTAAATTCCAGAAAGTAATCGACGATAATTATGCTGATGCTAAAAAGGTAAAACGCGTATTGTTCTGCTCTGGTAAACTTTATTATGAATTGCTGGATAAACAGCAGGCCGATCAGCGCAAGGATGTAGCCATTGTTCGTGTTGAACAATTGTATCCTACTCCAGATCAGCAGCTAATGAAGATAAAGGCGAAGTATAACAAAGCTACCGACTTTATTTGGACACAGGAAGAACCGGAGAACATGGGGGCATGGCCTTATATGTGCCGCAAGTTCCGTAAGAGCGAACTTCAACTGGATGTGATCTCGCGTAACGAGGGAAGCAGTACGGCTACAGGTTTTGCAAAGCAGCACCAGGCACAGCAGTTGCATATCATCAATAAAGCATTTGATGTGCCAGCAAGTAAGCCCGCAAAAAAAGCGACAGAAAAAGTAGCAGCTGAGAATTAATTGTTATACGTATTTAGTTAACCTTCAAAACGTAGAACGTAAGACGTAACACGTACAACCTATAGAAAATATGAGTTTAGAAATAAAAGTTCCGCCGGTTGGCGAATCGATAACCGAAGTAACATTGTCACGTTGGATGAAGAAAGACGGCGATGCAGTTGCGATGGATGAAGTAATTGCTGAATTAGAGTCGGATAAGGCTACATTTGAGCTTACTGCCGAAAAAGCCGGGACTTTAAAAACAATAGCTAAAGAGGGTGATGTTCTGGCTATCGGCGCGGCCGTAGCTAGTATTGAAGAAGGTGGTGCTGCCCCATCCGCTCCCAAAGCTCAACCTGAAGCTGCTGCAAGTGCTCCAGCGCCTGCTGCCACTGCTCCTGAAAGTTCTACCGGAGGCGGTTCATTACAGGTAAAAGTTCCTGCAGTTGGTGAATCCATAACTGAAGTAACCTTATCGCGCTGGATCAAAAAGGATGGCGACACTGTTGCGATGGATGAAGCTATTGCTGAACTGGAATCAGATAAGGCAACTTTCGAGCTTACTGCCGAAAAAGCGGGCGTTTTGAAAACCATAGCCAAAGAAGGTGATGTATTGGCCATTGGCGCAGTAGTTTGCACCATTGAAGGTGCTGCAGTATCTGCTCAACCTAATGCGGCAGAACCAGTTGCTGCAACTGCTACTGCCCCTGCAACTGAAAAAACTTATGCATCAGGCACACCGTCGCCTGCTGCTGCTAAAATATTGGCTGAAAAAGGCATCAATCCAGCAAGTGTTCCTGGTAATGGCGTTGGTGGAAGGATCACCAAAAATGATGCGTTGACCGCCGTTAATGCTGACCTGATCTCTGAAAGCCCACAAGGGGGTGCCAAAGCAGTCGCTTCTGCACCTAAAGTAGAGGTAAAGGCACCGGAACCGGTTAAATCACTTGATTCAAGAGGCGAGCGCCGCGAAAAGATGTCATCATTGCGCAAAACAGTTGCGCGCAGATTGGTATCTGTAAAAAATGAAACTGCGATGCTGACCACTTTTAACGAAGTGGATATGGCACCGATCATGGAGTTGCGTGCTAAATACAAAGATAAATTCAAAGAAAAACACGGTGTGGGCCTGGGCTTTATGTCGTTCTTCACCAAGGCTGTTTGCGAAGCATTGAAAGAATGGCCAGCTGTTGGAGCACGTATTGAAGGCGAAGAAGTAGTTTACAGCGATTTTGCTGATATATCTATCGCGGTATCTGCTCCAAAAGGTCTGGTAGTACCAATTATCCGCAGTGCCGACCGCATGAGCCTTGCCGAAATAGAAAAGGCTGTAGCCGCTCTGGCGGTAAAAGCCCGCGATAACAAATTGAGCCTTGAAGAAATGACTGGCGGTACATTTACCATTACCAATGGCGGCGTGTTCGGTTCAATGATGTCGACCCCGATCATCAACTCTCCGCAATCAGCTATTTTGGGTATGCACAATATCATTGAGCGCCCGGTTGCCGTGAATGGCCAAGTGGTGATCAAGCCGATGATGTACGTGGCATTATCTTACGACCACCGTATCATCGATGGCCGCGAATCGGTAAGCTTCCTGGTAAGAGTAAAACAACTGCTGGAAGATCCGTCAAGATTGTTGTTAGGCGTTTAAGCCCCTCTAAATCTCCCCGCCAGTTGGCGGAAGACTTAAAATATTGAACCCGGTTATGCCGGGTTTTTTGTTTGACTATGACTGGAATGATTAAATGAAAACTATGATTAATAGAGCAATCAAAATCATAGTAAGTCAGTAAATCAAAAAAATGATAGGTTTAAACCAACCTCTTCAACACTGTTGTACATCCCGAATGCAATCCTTCATGAAAAGGAATAAAATTCAGCGCATCCTCAATGCTGGCAAGTTCCACTTCGTAACGAGTGGTCCAAGCGATATATCCTCCGAATATGTCATTTTTGTAATCTTCTTCTAACTGATCAAGTGTACTGAATAGCAGGTTTTTGATCAGCTCTATTCCCGCTGCGTCAACAACACCTTCGGGTTTAGTGCTGGATTTGTACTTATTAATAAAATCTTCTCCAACTCTCGGCGCTAAACCTGCCCGGATATAGCAAACACCTTGCTGTGCAGCGATCATATGGCCCAGGTTCCAGATGATATTGTTATTAAAACCTTCGGGAATTTTGTTGTATTGTTCGGTGGTAAGATTTTCGAGTTGTTTAAGCAGAAAAGCCCTGGTCTTTCTGATGATTTCAATTTGTTTGGTCATGGTGCGTAAATATAGGTTCAATTCTAATTATTATCAATAAATTAGCCCATCAACCAATTTGCCGGACCATTTCCCATGACAACCTTTACAAAAGCAATTACCTGTTTGTTCGCTTCTGCAACGCTGTTTAGTTCCTGTAAAAACCACTCTGAGGGCGATGATACCGGGTGGAAGGTTTACGGAGGATCAAAAAAGTCGCAACGCTATTCATCACTAACCCAGATTGATACCAGCAATGTGAAGCAATTGCAGGTGGCTTGGACTTATCATACCAACGATGCTGATTTAAAAGCGCATTCACAGATACAGTGCAACCCGATCATGGTTAATGGTCTGCTTTATGGCACGACACCTAAACTGCGCCTGTTTGCTCTTGATGCTGCCACAGGTAAACAGAAATGGATATTCGACCCGGCAGGAAATACTAATGCCACAGCTTCGAATTTTGGGATGAATAACAACCGCGGCGTTACTTATTGGGAGGATGGTGATGATAAACGCATTTTATATTGCGCAGGTTCAAATATTTACGCTGTGAATGCTGAGACCGGGGAGCTGATAACCAGTTTTGGTAATGGAGGTAAAGTCGATCTGCATAATGATCTGGGAAGGGATGCGAAGGAAATGTATGTAACAGCCACCTCGCCGGGAATTATTTATAAAGACAATTATATTATCGGTAGCCGTGTGAACGAAACGGCCGATGCAGCTCCGGGGCATATCCGCGCTTATGATGTTCACACCGGCAAGTTGAAATGGATATTCCATACCATACCTTATCCTGGCGAATTTGGTTACGATAGCTGGAAAGATACTGCAGCTTACAAACATATTGGTTCAGCGAATAGCTGGACAGGTTTTAGTTTGGATGAAAAAGCAGGTGTACTATTTGCACCCACAGGCTCCGCAGCCTATGATTTTTATGGCGGAAAACGAAAAGGCGCAGGACTATTTGCAAACTGCGTATTAGCTATTGATGCTGCGACAGGGAAATTGAAATGGCACTACCAGGTAATCCATCATGATATGTGGGATAAGGACCTGCCTACTGCACCTGTTCTGGTGACTGTCAAACACGATGGCAAAGATGTCGATGCGATAGCGCAGCCTACCAAGCACGGCTTTGTTTTCGTGCTTGACCGCGCCACGGGTAAGCCTTTGTTCCCGGTGAAAGAAACTGCGGTTGAAACCAAATCAGAACTGGCAGACGAGGAGCCATGGCCTACGCAACCTATTCCGACTTTGCCAGTGCCGTTTGCAAGACAAACGCTGACGGAGAATGATATCAACCCATATCTATCCGATACCTCAAAGGCAGAGGTGCTGAAAAGGATGAAGACTTACCGTTATGGCAATATGTTCCTGCCGCCGGGTAAAATTCCCTCGCTCATTTTTCCGGGATTTGATGGCGGTGCTGAATGGGGCGGACCTGCGTTTGATCCATCGACTGGCATAATCTACATCAATGCCAATGAAATGGCCTGGGTGATGACAATGATCGATGCCAAGAAGGAAACACCGAAGTCTGAGACTTTCAGTACGGCAGGGCAAAGACTATTTACCAACAACTGTATGGGTTGCCACGGACAAGACAGAAAGGGAACCGGCAATTATCCGTCGCTCATTAATATCGGCTTAAAATATAAAGATCAGCAGATAAGCGACCTGCTGCAATCGGGCCGCCGAATGATGCCATCGTTCAAACAATTAAGCGATCAGGAAAGGCAGGCGATTATATCTTATGTCACCGAAAATAAGAAGAACGGAATGAAAGCATTCGTAGCTGTTCATAAGCAAGTTGATCCATATATGGATATTCCATACCAAATGACAGGTTACAATAAATTTCTCTCAAAAGAGGGTTATCCGGCTATCTCGCCGCCATGGGGTACTCTAAATGCCCTTGATCTGAACACCGGCAAAATGGTTTGGCGTATTCCTTTGGGTAATGACCCTGCTTTTGAGAAAGTAGCCAAAACGCCAACCGGAACTGAAAACTATGGCGGTCCGGTGGTAACTGCAGGCGGACTTGTATTTATTGCGGCTAGCAAAGATGGTAAGATCCGCGCATTTGATAAAAAGAACGGCAAACTGCTTTGGGAAGCCAAATTGCCTGCACCAGGTTTTGCGACGCCATCGGTTTACGAAAAGGATGGCAAGCAGTATTTAGTGATTGCCTGCGGTGGAGGTAAACTTGGCACGCAATCCGGCGATTCATACGTAGCATTTGCCATGCCTAATTGAGCTTTATGAAGCTATTCTCGTTAGAAAGAGCTTAAAAGTCTCCCCTATTGGGGGAGATTTAGAGGGGGCTGTTATTATTTTGCCTAAATTCGCCCCATCAATCTACGTTTGATGCAGTTGTCCTATTCAAATAATTCGCCGGAAAGATCCGATAAAACTATCTGGTATTTTTTATTGCTTTGGACGATCTTTAATGGCATCCAGGCCTACACTTTAGAAGTGCATGCTGATGAGGCTTATTACTGGCTTTATTCCCGCTTTTTAGACTGGGGTTACTTCGACCACCCGCCAATGGTGGCCATTTTCATTCGCATCGGCGACAGCTTGTGGCACAGTGAGTTCGGCATCAGGCTAATGACGGTGCTCTCCAGCACATTATCGCTTTATATATTATGGCTCATAGCAAAAAAATATGCTGTTGAGGCCAAATGGTTCATCCTGGTGGCATCCGGCATATTTATTTTTCATCAGTATGGCTTTACCACCACGCCCGATGCGCCTTTGTTCCTGTTTACAGTATTGTTTTATTATGTCTATCAAAAATATACTGATGAGGATAAATTGAAATGGGCGCTGTGGCTCGGACTCATTATCGTTTGCCTGCTTTACAGTAAATACCATGGAATATTAGTGGTTGGATTTACTGTTCTATCCAATATCAAATTACTTAAACGCTGGACTTTCTGGGTGATCGCCGGTTTATCGGTAATCCTATACATCCCGCATATTTTATGGCAGATCGGTCACGGTTACCCATCTGTCAATTACCACCTGTACGAGCAGTCGAGCTATCATTACCAATTCTCACAAACCTGGACTTATTTCCCTGGCCAATTGTTAATGTCTGGCCCGATCATAGGTGCATTCCTGTTTTATTATGGATTTAAGGCAAGGATCAAAGATGCCTTTATCCGGGCGTTGATGGTGAACGCCATATTTACTTTTCTTTTCTTCCTGTCGAGTAGTTTTAAGGGAGAAGTACAGCCGCAGTGGACGCTGATCGCATTTGCCCCATTGGTGCTGCTGGCGCTTATTCAGTTTAAACAAACTGGCAGCTGGAGGCAATGGTTTCAATGGGTGGCAATTGTCAACCTGGTGTTCATTATCGCCTTGAGGGTAATGCTAATGACCGCTTCCCCGTTGATACGGAAAGTGGGGCAATTGAAAAGCTTGTTCGGTTTTAAGCAATGGGCTTATGATATTAAGCAAAAAGTCGGCGACAACTACGTGATTCTGAATGACGGCTTTCAGAATGCATCCAAGTACGATTTTTATAACAATACTACCAAAGGCTTCGCTTATGACGAGCGCTATTATCGCCTGACCCAGTTTGATATATGGCCGATGGAGGAAGGTATGCAGCATCAAAAAGCCTATTGGCTTTCAAAATATCCTGTTAAAGGTGTCAGCACAGATACCCTGAACACCACAGGTGGCAAGTGGTATGGTGGCTGGGTGAATGATGTGCGCACTTATCAAAAAGTAAAAGTGGACGCGCCTTCGGCAAAAATGAGCGCTAAGTCGGGAGAGCAGCTTAACCTCGACCTTGATATCACAAATGTGTATCCGTTTGCAATAAATTTCAGTAATTCGGGTTATCAGCACGAAGTGCATTTTGAGGCTTGCTTGTTCAGCGAGGGAAATATTATACAGGTGCAGCAGGCAGGGGATGATTTTCATCAGTTGACAATAGATCCGCACACAAGCAAACACTATAAATTCAAATTCATTGCACCGGAGAAAAAAGGGGATTATACATTGATGTTCTCGTTGAGAACTGACCCTTTCCTCGGCAGCAAAAACAGCAGAATAATTAATTTGACCATTGAATAATCATGATAAAAAAACTCTACTTTTTAGTATTTCTTTCCTTTTTCGCCTGTGGCATGAGCATGGCGCAAACAACGCTGGATGTTAATTTTAACGGCCTGGGGTTTCTTGATAACCGTGAATACAAGGATTTTATATCGCGTTCACGTACTTATTCGGGTACACGCACTGCGCTCGATTTCGGGTTGAATATCGATTCGCTGAACAGTTTTGTAGTGGGGGCCAATGCTATACACGAGTTTGGTGCTATATCTTACTTTTTAAAGGTAAATCCTATCGCTTATTATAGCTTTCACAATAAAAACTGGCTGTTTAACGCCGGTGAGTTTTCACGCACAGGTTTGATCGATAATTACCCAAGGGCATTGCTGAATGATACTTTACAATACTATCGTCCCAATATCGAAGGTTTGTTCCTGCGTTTTTTGAATAACAAGAAGAACTTCACCGAAACCATGTGGATCGATTGGGTAAGCCGTCAAACAGACACCCAGCGGGAAGAATTTTTGATCGGTCTGGAAGGAAAATACCGGCCAAATCCATTCGGACCTTTTTATATATCACATTATTTTATGCTTTTGCATGATGCAGGAGCAGCGGTATTAACCGGCGATGACCATATTACCGACAACGGCGGCGCACAGGTAAGATTAGGATTGGATTTCAGCCATAAAACGGTATTAGACTCCTTAACTATCGAAGCGGGCGCGATGACGTCCTTAGAGCGCACAAGGGGAGTAGATCAATTGCAATCCCCAAAAGGTTTTGTAGCCAGTGCTTACTTAAGTTATAAGCGGGTGGCAGTGTTTAATGAGTTTTATGCCGGACAAGGCAGCCATATTATGTATGGCGATTCATTTTACGAGAAGAAGTTTTACAACCGTACCGACTTCATCATCACACCATTTGTAGCAAAAGGCCTGAAAGGACAATTTGTATTTACTATGCACAGAACCCCCGGATTTACCAGCAACCAGGAAGCGTTCAGGATAACTTATGATCTGGGCAGAAGAAAGATTGCTACGTTTAATTAGAGCAGGTATTTTATTCAGGCCCCAATTATTAAATCCATTAATGAAAAGATCGCTGAAGTTGGCAGTAAATTCAATAACATGCTCCTCAAAAGTACCATACAACAATTGTTGGTTTGGGAAAACACAGACGCGTTAAATGCAGAGAATGTTGGTTTTTATTTCGGCCTTCTAAGAGCCGGGGATTTAAAGAACCACGTTGGCTCTTACCTAACCAGTGAGTGGTTTCGGAGGAATCTGATTATCTACAAGCAAATGCTCAAACAGTTAGATGGGAGTGAGAAAGCAATATTCGTTTTATTGGACAGGGGCATACAGCAGTTATAAAACAGTTTATTCAGTATAATCATCATTTAGAATTGGTTTCGGTAGAAAGCGTTTTAAAATGGATATTCCTGGCAAACACAATTTAATCTCGGGTCTAATCTGACTTCAAGCATAAAAAAGCCTCGCAGAATGTGAGGCTTTTTCGCTCCCAGACCGGACGGAATTCGAACCGACTGTTGGAGCAGTTGAAGTTTTTGAGTGTATTAAAGATAGCTAAATTAGGTTTCTAATTCCCCTGTGATCTCCCTGCAGCGTAGTATTTTTAATTTCGGTTCTCGGTCATACTTCTTTACATGACCGTGCTAATACCGATCATAAGCTTCGATTTATTTGCTTCAAAGTCGTAAGCCGGCATCAACCAAATCGTCGATGTGACCTTAGGGATAGTAAACCGGAAATTGGGACCTGCGCCATGAAACCTCCAGGTGGTAGCACCGAGGGTAAACTGGTCAGAGTATTTATGAAATAAGTTGGCCTTGTATAAATAATTATCTTTTCCGCTGCCTAGTTCTCCTAAAATAGAAAACGATGTCTTCCCCTTTCCTGTCCATATACTTGCACCGAACCGGGGGCTATGTGTTCCCTGCTCAATGCCGGTACTGGCACCAATGCTAAATGAGTCTGACGGAGAATAAGTAGCACCAATAAGTGCCTCACTCCACTTTTGTTCAACAAGACCAAAGAAAGTTAAAGAGATTTTCCCTGTAATTTTTTTTGAAGCAAAGTAATTGATATTAGGTTTAATTGCGCCCCCGGCAGTATATCTGCCATATATCTCCAGTTGGGCTTGTGCCAAAAATGGCACAGAGATAAGTAAAAAAACAAGTATCCTTTTCATATTAGTTTTAATTGATTGAATGGCAGGAATTGTAGTTATCTCTGTGCTGTTAAATAATACTTAAGCCAGTATTTTATTAGCAGTACTTGTGAAAAGGTTGTCGATGCTCCATTCGTAAACCGGGATGGTTGCCAGTAACAGGCTACCGGTACAAGTTGAGAATACTGCAAAATTGATAGGCGCTTTTATCCCTAAAAATAAAGTCATTGCCAGTGCGAAAATTAATGTCAGTCCGCAACTGCCAATTGCGACTTGCCTGGTTTTAAATCCAACAATGAGCAGGATCCCAATGGTGGCTTCAAATAAAGTGGCGATCCCTCCCATTACATTGACGGCAGGTCTGTCAAGGAAAGGCATCAACGTTCCGGTATAGGTGATAAAGCTATCCCAATTGCCCCATTCAATATTCCTGGTTCCGGATGGCAATAAACCTAACCTATCTGATACGGTTGCCAGGAAGCCTATGCCTAGTGCAAGGCGCAAAAGAAGCTGTGGTGTTTTAAATGAATTTTTCATGATCTTGATTTTAATTGCTAATAATTTATGGTGTAAAAGTAGGAACGCTTTGGGCTGTATTTACAGACCAGTTATGAGAAATATAACAGCCCAGATGTTTGTTTTAAAAACATCTGTTACAATTGATAAAAAGCTAATAGAATGCCAGGGCTAATATTTTATCATTGTAGTTTTATAGAAAACTATAGGAGTGGTGGATTATATTTGCATACCAATTTCTATAAATCCACAGCCCAGATGTTGCCTTACAAATCATTGATCCAGGTTGATCGAAATGCGTCTGTAACATTGCATATCCAGGTGTGCAATAGCTTTATATCACTCATCACAAATGGCACGCTGCAGGCATCTGATCTATTACCTAGTTCGCGTGTACTTGCAGAATTGATCGGGATTAACAGAAACACTGTAAAGCTTGCCTATGAAGAATTGATTAGCCAGGGCTGGGCTGAGTCTGTTGAACGCAAGGGCGTGTTTGTGCTTTCAAGGCTGCCCATGCATCCTAAAAGGATACTGTCCGAAGCGAATACGAAAATTTTTGCTCAGGAACCTTTCATATGGACTAATCAATTTAAAAGTGCGATGCCCAGCAAAAATCTTCAGAAAATTGCACTCGCTATTGATGATGGTTTTCCTGATGTACGCCTGGCACCGGTAGATGTGCTTATGCGCGAATATCGAAGTCTTTCCAGGAGATTTTATGGGAGAAGCTTTCTGAAATATGGCAGTTCCAAAGGATCAGAGCATCTTCGAATCGCTATTTGCAATTACCTTTCTCATACCAGGGGCCTGGTCGTTTCTGCTGAAAATATATTGATTACAAAAGGCAGTCAAATGGGAATTTATTTAGCAGCGCAACTGCTGCTCCATCCTGCCGATAATATAGCCGTTGGGATTTCGAATTACGGTTTTGCCGATGATACTTTCAAATATGCCGGTGCAAACCTTCTGAGAATTCCTATCGATAGCAATGGAATGGATGTGGATTACCTGGAAGAGATTTTGCTGCATCAAAAAATAAAGGCGGTATACATCGTACCGCATCATCACTTTCCGACAGCGGTAACTATGAGTGCGGAGCGGAGGTTGAAATTATTAAATCTCGCTAAAGAATACCGTTTTGCAATTATCGAAGACGATTATGATTTTGACTTTCATTATGACAATAAACCTTACCTGCCGCTGGCCAGTATAGACCACAATCAAAATGTGATTTACATTGGCTCAATTTCGAAGACTTTTGCACCTGCCTTACGCATTGGGTTCCTGGTAGGGCCTTCGGCCTTTGTTGAAGCTGCATCCTCATTAAGGGAACTGATAGACAAACAGGGCGACACTTTGTTGGAGGAGGCATTTGCTGTACTATTTGATGATGGCGAGATGGAAAGGCATTTCCGGAAGTCATTGAAAATTTATAAGCAACGGAGGAATCTTTTTTGCCAGATACTCAAATCTGATTTTAATGAGGTAATGGAATTCAGGATACCAGAAGGAGGGCTTGCTGTCTGGGCAATTTTTGATGAAAAGATCAACCTGACCAAAATGTCTGAAGATGCATCGAAAAAGGGGCTTTATATTGACAATGGAAATTTTTATAAGAACGAGTCCTTTTTTACCAATGGCATGAGAATGGGCTTTGCTTCACTAGATGAAAAAGAAATGTCTGAAGCGCTCAGTATCATGAAAAAAGTAGTAAGCTAGATTCACTGGGCCACCCTTTATCTCGTAACTGGTATATTTAGCACCCATGTCGTTACTCTAATTTTGTGTTTAAATTTTTAAGAAATGAAAACACGAATCAAAATCGACAAAGCAGAACCAGAGGGATACAAAGCCATTCTTGGACTGGAAAAGTTTATTGAGGGCACACTACTAACAAGAACACATAAGGGTCTGATCAAGATCAGAGCTTCGCAAATAAACGGATGTGCTTTTTGTATTGATATGCACACCAGGGATGCACGTAAAACAGGCGAAACAGAACAGCGCATCTATGCCCTCAACGCATGGCGTGATACTCCCTTTTTTTCAGAAGAAGAGCGGGCGATACTGGCCCTGACTGAGGAAGTTACTTTGATCAGTAATCATGTAAAAGATGAAACCTACGAGCAAGCGGTTAAAGTGTTAAGTGAGACCTACCTGGCACAAGTGATATTAGCAATTATTACAATTAATGCATGGAACAGAATTGGCATCGTAACCAATCTGATGCCGGCATAATACTGATAGGTAATTAACGTTATGGATAGTAGATATCAGGTTAAAATAATCAAAACAGGTTTTGAAATTCAACAATGCTGGGAAGTTGCTTCTTTGTTAAGGCCGCATTTGGATAAAAGTAATTGGTCGTCTATAATTTCGGAGATGATGCAAACTGAAAAATATTTCATCGCCGGAATAATGGATAACGATAAGGTTGTTGCATTTGCAGGATACCGCATCATGACTTCATTGCACAGTGGTAATATAATTTATATTGATGATCTGTGCACACTGAAATCTTACAGAAGTAGGGGTCTGGCGTCTCAATTATTAAGCCATGTAAAGGCTTTCGCCATATCAAATAATAAGGATGCAGTAGTGCTTGATACAAATTTCAATAATAATACCGCACAAAAGTTGTACCTGAAAAATGGATTTCAACTTTCAGCCCTTCATCTCTCATGTGATTTGAGAACGTAAAGCTTTTATTCTTAATATTAATCCAATAAAAAAGGGGATGGTAATCTTTTGATTATCATCCCCTTTACGTTTTGCTCCCCAGACTGTGCGCTTTTCGAACCAAATTATAGGCCAATTACGAGTTTTGAATGAATTAAGCCACATCACCCTTAACCGGGGCTCGTTTTCCGAATCAAGTGATTGAAAAAATTATTGTTATTAATTACAAATGGCACAAATACTACCCCAAAATCTATTTTCTATCTTTGATAAACTTGCATAATTATTAAATGAAATTTAAAGTTGAAAATGGAACTAATCACATCTCTATTGAATTAGGCGACCGTGTTGACTATTTTCGTTTTGATAACCCATTGGCGGTTACCTGGCCTTATTCGGGAGGCACTGTTGGTACTTATTTCTGCGCTTTACCATATTCACTTGAACACCGGGAGCAATTACGTAGTAAACTGACGAATAACCTTGACCGCGATTTTACAGGTAAGGTTGAAGAACTATACGATCTACTATCGCCTTTATTTTCCCTGTTCAAGAACGGGGATTATACACTGTCTTATTATAATAGCAAGGATAAAGAATTTTTCAGGTACAAAACATCGCAGGATGGGTTTGCGGATTGGCAATATATGCCTATACAAATAGCTTTTGGTAATGAAGTGGATATCAACCAGATCGAAACAGTAAAGCGGCATTATGCCGACTTTGTTAAGGAAAATGAGGTTACTAAAAAATATGCGCCATCCAATATTTTTGATTTCACAACTAACTGGATATATGATGGTTCGGACGAATTTTACGCTACACAACCTTTCAATTTGATTGATGAGGAAAGAGTTAGTCATTTCGAAATGCACATCACAGAAGGTGCGCGGCCGTTAGCCATTGTGATGAATGCTATTAAGCCTGGAACCAAACTCCAATCTCCTTACTTTGTAGTTGACGGACATCATAAATTATTGGCTTATCAAAAATTAAACATATATCCGGCACTCGCGGTAATCAACCATTACCCCGATTCGCTGTCAATAGAGGATTTTGATTTTGAAAAATTGTCGACAATGCTTTACCCATGGCAAATAAGGCAAATACTCGACGACTGGGATAAAAGAGATGTCTATTTGGCCGAAAAGTTAAAAAAACCTGATAGTCCATTGCATCAATTCATTAGAAATGGACTCATTAATGAGTACTATGAAAATAAAAAATTAAAACATCAGGCGTTTCATATAAATGATAAAATAGAGGGAAAGTCGGCAGAGTGGTATGAAAATGGACAAATAAAATATGAGAGGTTTTTTAGCGGCGGAAGAAATACAGGTGTTTGGAAATATTATTATCCTTCCGGAAATATTCACGTTTTACAACGATATGGCGAAACCGGTTTTATCGATGGAGAACAAATACGTTATTACGAAAATGGACAAAAACAATCAAGTCAATCTTTCCGCAACGGAAAATATATAGATGGCAATACATCCATGTCTTGGTTTGAAGATGGAAATAAGGAAGGAGAGGTTTGTTATTTAGATGGGCGAATAATAGAAAGAAAAAACTGGAATAAACAAGGGCAGCTCGTAAATCATGACGTATATGACGAAGAACAAAAGCGGTTGATAAAAAAAACAATAACTATCCATAGTTCCTATCAAAATAAACAAAATGAATCGTCAGCGTCTCTCAAAAAAAATCTAAACGTCATTAGAGAAAGGCAATACCCAGAAACTAGCTATAAAAGTATTTGGCGGCTGGTTGCGATATTATCATTGGTGCTTTTATTATTGGCGCGAATGTGTCATTAATACCATGAACGTTAGGCAAATAACTATTTCATAGTTTAGAACTTATGAAGTTACCTAAACTTATTGTACTGGTAAGTATGATGAAGTAGCTATATAGTCTTATAAAAAGAATAGCCAGATACTTATGTATCTGGCTACATTTGCTCCTGAGGCTGGGCTCGAACCAGCGACCCTCTGATTAACAGTCAGATGCTCTAACCGGCTGAGCTACTCAGGAATCATTTTCCGGTTTGGAGTGTGCAAAAGTATGATTTCCGGCTTTAATTCACAATATTTGCCACAAAAAAAATAAAAAATATTTTAAATGAGTTTAATAGTTATAGGTTCTGTAGCCCTTGATGACATAGAAACCCCCTTCGGAAAGGCTGATAAAATAGTAGGCGGAGCAGCGCCATTTGCCTGTCTGGCAGCATCTTACTTTTACAATAAGGTAAAGCTTGTGGGTATCATCGGCAAGAATTTTCCTAAGTCTGAAATTAACGTTTGGCATGATCATAATATCAATACTGAAGGCCTGCAGATCGATGAAAACCGTCTGAATTTTTACTGGTCGGGTAAATATCACACCGATATGAACAGCCGTGACACCCTGGAAACAGGATTGAACGTGCTGGAGGATTTCGATCCGATCATCCCGGAATCTTACCAGGACTGTGAATATTTAATGCTTGCCAACCTCGCTCCAATTACTCAGCAAACCGCTATTAAAAGATTGAGGAAACGTCCAAAGCTCATCGTGATGGATACCATGAACTTTTGGATGGATATAGCATTGAACGATCTGCTGGAAACCATTAAGCTGGTGGATGTATTGACGATCAACGATGCCGAAGCGCGCCAATTGTCAGGCGAATATTCACTGGTAAAGGCAGCAAACAAAATATTATCAATGGGCCCTAAGTACCTGATCATCAAAAAAGGTGAGCACGGCGCCCTGTTATTTGGCGAGGGAAAGATATTCTCGGCGCCGGCCCTACCGCTTGAGGATGTATTCGATCCAACTGGCGCAGGCGATACATTTGCCGGGGGCTTTATCGGTTACATGGCAAAATCAGGCGAAATAAATTTCACCAATATGAAGAATGCCATCATCTATGGTTCAGCATTAGCATCATTCTGCGTTGAAACGTTCGGTACCGAAAAATTGAAAAATCTGACTGAAGAAACACTAGCTGACAGGATTCAGCAGTTTGTAAGCTTAGCGAAGTTCGAGATTGTATAATCCGAAAGCCGGAATGCCGATTGCCGAATTTAAAACTTCCGAAATCGGCATTCCGACTTCCAACTTCAAATCAACCGTCCTATCGGGTCAAAATGGTCAAACACCCATTCGTCGTGCGGTGCGTCGGGTAGTTCAGCGGTAAGATCCTGTCCCGCCCAGTGTTCATAATGTTTGCCATTTCGCCATAAGCGGCTCCTGCTTACATCGTATATCAGGCCCTTATAAGCTATCCAAACCTCGGGCTTGTCCTGTCCGTTGCGAAGCGCTAATTGCGAACGTGTGTAAACTGGTAGCTCACTCATATCAGGCCCAGTTTATGTTTGGAAATAGCTTTTAAATAAAGCATCGTTTTATTGGTATCTGTGATCCGTATGCGCTGCTGCAAAATAACCTGCGCAGGCGTTTGGATGATCTTCTTCAGCAATTCGCCATAATACATATAGGCAATATAAACACCCAGCCTTGCGCCTTCGGGCAGGCCTTTTATCCCACTAAAGCCTTCTGTTAAATCTTTTTTAATATCGGCTTCAATTTGCGTTTTTTCAGTATCAGTAAAATGATCAAAGTCGACGCCGGGGAAATAAATACGCCCCCGCTCGTGAAGATCGGCTTTAACATCCCTTAGGAAATTTATTTTTTGTAGTGCAGCGCCTAATTTTTGAGCCGGAGATTTCAAACGACTATACAAATTATTATCACCCTCGCAAAATACACGTAAACACATTAATCCGATCACTTCTGCCGAGCCATAGATATAATCCTCGTATTCTTCCTGTTCAAAAGATTTCTTATCCAGATCCATCTCCATTGATCTTAAAAAAGATTCAATTAATTCAAGATCGATATGATACTTATTAACGACGAGCTGGAATGATTGTAATACCGGGTTCAGGCTAATCTTTTGCTCAATGGCCTTAAAAGCATCTGCCTTAAAATCATTGATCAACTGATGTTGGTCGTGCCCATGAAAGGTATCTACAATTTCATCGGCATACCTCACAAATCCGTAAATAGCGTAAATGGGGTAACGGAAACGCTCGTCAAAAGCGCCGATACCCTTACTAAATGAGGTGCTGTACTTATTAGTAATCAGTTTACTGCTTTCAAAGCAGGTATCATCGTACAGATTCATTCGTTTTGCGGCAGTTTCGTTCAAATCTACGAAATCAGCCGGGAAATGGATTTCAGCATCGTAAATTCTATTGTTTACTTTGCACCCGGATATCAATATGAGTAACAAAAAGGTAATAGTTATAGGTGCGGGTTTTTCGGGGCTGGCGGCTGGGGCTTTGATGGCCAAGGAAGGCTATGACGTTACCCTGCTCGAAAAAAATGATCAGCCGGGCGGGCGGGCCCGCGTTTGGGAAAAAGATGGCTTCCGGTTTGATATGGGGCCAAGCTGGTACTGGATGCCTGATGTTTTTGAGAATTACTTCGCCCTGTTCGGTAAAAAGACATCTGATTTTTATGAACTGAAAAGACTTGATCCCGGATATCGTATCTATTTTGGAAAAGAAGATTTGATAGATATTCCGGCGAGAATCAATGAACTAGAAGTCTTATTTGAAAGCATAGAACCGGGAAGCGCAGAGAAATTAAGATCATTTTTAGCGCAGGCCGAGGCCAAATACAAAACAGGCATGGGCGAATATGTTTTTAAACCTTCTCATTCCATAGACGAATACCTCGACATTGATCTAATCAAAAAAAGCTTTAGCATGCAATTGCTCACCAGCATGAGCAAGCATGTCCGGAAATATTTTAAGAATCCCAAACTGACTCAACTATTAGAATTTCCTGTATTGTTTTTAGGAGCGGCGCCGCAGAACACGCCAGCATTATACAGTATGATGAATTATGCAGACCTCGCTTTGGGAACCTGGTATCCAATGGGGGGTATGCACGAAATTGTAAAAGCGATGGTAAGTATTGCTGAACAACAAGGTGTGAAAATTGAATTAAATACAGAAGTAGCTAAAATCAATATTGAAAGTGGCTATGTACGTTCGGTTAGTACAAACAGAGGTGATTATACTACAGATATGGTTATAGCCGGAGCAGATTACGAATATGTCGATCAAAATTTGATCGATGAGCCCTACCGGAATTATTCTAAAAAATATTGGGATACGCGTACGCTATCTCCATCCTGTCTCATCTGGTACATCGGCGTGAACAAAAAGCTGGTAGGCATACAGCATCACAATTTGTTTTTTGATGAAGACTTTGCGCAGCACGCCAATGACATTTATTCTGATCCAAAGTGGCCGCAGAAGCCGTTGTTTTACGTTTGCTGCTCATCGAAAACTGACCCGACAGTTGCTCCGGAAAATTGTGAGAATCTATTTTTCCTGATGCCCATAGCGCCAGGAATTGAGGACAATGAAACTATCCGTCAGCAATATCTTGATATGATGATCTCCCGGTTTGAAAGGATCACCGGGGAAGCAATCAGTGAGAATATCATTCTAAGCCGAAGCTACGCATTAAAGGACTTCAAGGCGGATTATCATTCTTTTAAAGGCAATGCTTACGGACTGGCGAACACATTAAAACAAACTGCTTTTTTAAAACCTGCTATGCGGGCAAAAAAGATCAAAAATCTGCTCTATACAGGCCAACTTACAGTGCCCGGACCGGGAGTACCACCGGCAATTATTTCGGGGCAAGTGGCAGCAAAAGAGGCAATGAAATATTTAAGCCTCACCTAAATCCTCTCCAAAGGAGAGGACTTTGTTTAAACATTTTTTTCTCCCTCTCCCTTGGAGAGGGCTGGGGTGAGGCTACCCCTAAAAATCAAATAACCCGCCGTAGCAGGTTATTTGACAATATATAAGGAGTTGTTAAATACGGACTAGTCTTCGGCGTAAACTGGTTTTTTGATACCATTGTCATAAGCTTTCAGGTTCTTTTTCAAAAGCTTGCGTGCAACGTGAATGCGGGTTTTTACGGTACCGATCGGGATATCCAGGTGATCGGCTATTTCGTGATATTTGTGTCCTTCAAAATACATGGTGAACGGTACATAGTAATCATCAGGCAGCCTGTCTAATGCTTTTTTGATGTCGTCCATCACAAATTTTGATTCACCGTGATTTTTTGTTGAACTGAAAACCAGGTTAGCAGAAGAGATCTCTTCAGACTTGGTTACGAACGTGCTCATTTTAACAAAACGGCGATAGTTATTAATGAAAGTGTTTTTCATGATGGTATACAACCATCCTTACAAGTTAGTTCCTTCTTTAAACTTATTGTAATAAGTTATGGCTTTCAACATTGTATCTTGAACAAGGTCGTTAGCATCATCTGCGTCACGGGTAAAATGTAGG
>Ga0105240_10003958_pt1 | contig 22879 bp, 22 predicted proteins | sample KBSC54metaG_FD_80426 | JGI IMG/M metagenome (GOLD analysis project Ga0105240, IMG submission 80426) | Corn rhizosphere microbial communities from Kellogg Biological Station, Michigan, USA - KBS C5-4 metaG | ecosystem: Host-associated > Plants > Roots > Rhizosphere > Soil | place: Michigan, USA... | reverse complement strand
TTCATCGGCCTGGAGATTTCCTCCATTGCCTCCTATGTGCTGGCCGGCTATCTGCGCGACGATAAGCGGAACAATGAAGCGGCGCTGAAGTACTTCCTGCTCGGCTCCTTCGCTACCGCGTTTCTTTTGTACGGCATTGCGTGGATCTACGGGATCACTGGCACTACCAACCTGGATCAGATCCGTTATGCCTTGCTGAACCACGACATCGCTTCCGGCGGAGTGCTGGTGGGAGTGTCCGCCGCTCTGATGTTCGTCGGGTTTGGCTTCAAAGTATCCGCCGCGCCTTTCCAGATCTGGGCTCCGGATGTCTATCAGGGCGCTCCCGCTCCCGTTTCGGCTTTCATGTCCACTGGCCCCAAGGCCGCTGCGTTCGCGATTTTTATCCGCGTCTACATGACAGCATTCGGGCCGATTACCAACCGTTGGGAAGCCTTCGTCTGGGCATCCGCGCTACTCACCATGATTGTCGGCAACTTCGGCGCTCTGGGACAGTCGAACCTGAAGCGCATGCTTGCCTACAGCTCCATCGCGCATGCGGGCTACATCCTGGTGGCGATTGCGGCACATAGCCAGATCGGCACCGCCGCGGCGATGTTCTACCTCGCCTCGTACGCCTTCATGCAGATCGGCTGCTTTGCTGTAGTGGCGCACTTCGCGCGCCAGGGCGAGAAGTACGTGAACATCGAAGACCTGGCCGGCCTCGGATGGAAACAGCCGGTGACCGCGGCGCTTTTCACCGTGTTCCTGCTGTCCCTGATCGGAATCCCCCTCACAGGCGGATTTTTCGGGAAGTTCTATATCTTCAAGGCTGCCATCGACTCGAACCTGATCTGGCTGGCGGTTCTCGGCCTGCTGAATAGCGCCGTAGCGGCCTACTACTACCTGCGCGTGCTGGTGGTGATGTACATGAAGGAACCCGGCGATGCCACCCAATCCCTGCAGCCCATGGCCGCGGGCATCAGCTTCACGCTGTGGGCCTCGGCTGTGGGAACTCTGATCCTCGGCATCTTCCCGTCGGCTGTGCTTGAATTCGCGCGCAACTCGAGCGTGCTTACCAAATAGCCGCGAGTGGCTTCAACCCAGCAGGCTGAGCGTGCTGCGATCCATTTCCCCGGCAGTCTTCGCGACGCTGACGCTCACGGCGTTTTCTTCGCGCGCTTCTATCAATGCGACCGCTTCCCTGCTCAAGCCCACGGTATCGATGGACCCAGCATCGCCGGACCATTGCGCGATCCTGCCGGCTGCCTGCTCGAGCTTCCCTTGCGCAGCCGCCATGCCCGTCAGAGCCGAAAAGATGGCAGACATCGGAAAATGATCTTATCGGCAACTGGCGCGCAATCGTGAATCTCGAAACAGCTCCACTACCGAGTGACTCCGCCGTTTGTTAGCGTTCCGCGCTTAGGGAGCCACGACCGCGTCGGCCATTGCAAATTTCAATTTCTCGATGCCCGCTCCGGTCACGGAGGATATTTCGAAGAAAGGCAGGTGCTTCTCTTCTGCGAGCTTACGCAGGCTTTCCACGCGCTCCGGGTCCTGCGCCGCATCCATCTTCGCCGCCACCAGGAGCATTGGCTTGGCGGCCATCTCTTCGCTGAAATCGGCCAGCTCTTCCATCACCACCTGAAAGTCGTGAACGGGGTCGCGCCCGCTGATCTCCGACACATCCACCAGGTGCACCAGCAGGCGGGTGCGCTCGACGTGACGAAGAAACTGGATACCCAACCCATGTCCTTCGTGGGCGCCTTCGATCAAGCCGGGAATGTCCGCGACAACAAAGCTACGGTCTCCCACGCTCACTACACCGAGATTTGGAACCAGGGTCGTAAACGGGTAGTCCGCGATTTTCGGTTTCGCCGCGGAGATGCGGGAAATCAAGGTGGACTTGCCGACGTTCGGAAATCCCACCAGCCCGACGTCGGCCAGCAGCTTCAATTCCATCCGAAGCCGCTTTTCCTCCCCCGGCTTTCCCGGTTCGTGCTCAGTCGGCGCCTGGTGCGTGGGCGTGGCGAAGTGTTGATTTCCCCGGCCGCCCCGGCCACCATGAGCGATTACGAACCGTTCTCCCGGCTCCGTGAAGTCGTGAATCAGCTCTCCGGACGCGTCGTCGTAAACCACGGTTCCCACGGGAACCGGAAGCTCAATGGACTTCCCTTCCCTGCCGGAGCGGTTGCTTCCTTCGCCATGCCTGCCGCGCTGCGCTTCGTGCTCGGGGTTGAACCGGAAATGGAGCAGCGTATTGTGGTGCTGGCTCGCCACCAGGGTGACGTCGCCGCCGCGCCCTCCGTCGCCGCCGCTCGGGCCGCCCCGGGGCACGAACTTCTCGCGGCGGAAGGCCATGCAGCCATTGCCGCCGTCGCCGGCCTTGACCCGGATTCGGACTTCATCGATAAACATGGATTTGAAAAAGGAAAAGGGGCAAGCTGAACTTGCCCCTCTTTTACTGCAAGAAGTTTGGAGGACTGTGCTCTACTGCGCCGGCTGTTCCGCGTCGCGGATGCTGATAAACTTGCCCATCCGTCCGCGGTCTCGAAACTCGACAATGCCGGGCACCTTGGCGAAGAGGGTATCGTCCTTGCCGCGTCCCACATTCTCACCCGGCTTGAACCGCGTCCCACGCTGACGGACCAGGATGGATCCGCCGGTGACCATCTCGCCCCCGAACGCCTTCACACCCAGCCGCTGCGCGTTCGAATCGCGCCCGTTCTTTGAACTGCCTAAACCTTTTTTATGTGCCATAACAGCTTTCCAATCAAATTCCTAGGCGAGAATCTCGGCTACCTTTACCTGCGTAAAGTTCTGCCGGTGGCCGATGGTGCGCTTGTACTGCTTCTTACGCTTAAATTTGAAGACGATCAGCTTTTCGCCGCGCCCGTGCCCGGAAATCGTGGCTTTCACCTTGGCCGACTTCAAGGCCTCGCCCAAGATCAACTCGTTCGAGTCGCCGAACAAAGCGATCACCCGCCCAAACTCGACGTCCGCGCCAACATCGCCCGGAAGTGTTTCAACCTCAATGGTATCGCCGGGAGACACCCGATACTGCTTACCGCCCGTCTCAATTACCGCTTGCATGACGATTCCTGTCCTTTTGAATCTCTGGATTAACTTTGGTGGCAGGCCAATGCGCTGGCGCGAAGACTCACGTCCAAGGAAGCTCAGACCACAAACTCTCATTCTACAGCAGAGGGCACGCAGTTCGCAAACCACTGTCTATAGAACCTATTAACTCCAATCTTTTTATGGAGTTATAACCGGCTTATTCCGCTTCTTTGCGGGCGTTCTCGAAGAGAAAATTCAGTGTTTTCTCGGTGCGGAGATGGCCGGCGATGCGCCGTAGGGCGCCCTCTTTTTCCAGCTTTTTGCGCATGGCGGCAACCGGCTCCCGCTCCTGCTTGGCGATGTGCTGCACTTCATGATCCACCTCTTCCTGAGAGGCGTAGATCGCTTCCCGTTCGGCGATCTTATCCAGCAGCAGCGATGCCTTCACGTCCTTGGTCGCTTTCGGCTTTTGCGCCTCTTTGGCCTTAGACCAGTCGATTTTCAGAGACTGCGGATCGATCCCCCGGCTCACCAGCCCGCGCAGTTGATTCTCGATGTTCATCTCGATCTGGCGGTCGATGAATGCCTCCGGCACCGCGAAATCGTGAGTCTCGACCAGCTTGTCCACCAGCTTGTTCTTCGCGTCGCTCTGCGCTTCCCGCTCGCGGGCGCGGAAGATGTCCTTGCGCACCGCTTCCCGAAGCTCATCGAGCGTCTTATAGTCGCCCAGGTCCTGCGCGAACTCGTCGTTGAGCTCCGGCAGCTCCTTGGTCCGGATTCCCTTCAGCTCGATCTTGAACCGAACCGTCTTTCCGGCAAGGCGCTCCTGACCGTAATCCTCGGGGTAGGTGATGTCGAATTCCTTCGACTCGCCGGGGGACATGCCTCGCAGCGCTTCGCTGAATGCCGGTAGCGTGTCCGGATCGCCCACGTGCAGCACCAACTCATCCTGATGCACCGGTTCGGCTACGCCGGAAATGCTCTCCAGCGAAACCACCGCGTGGTCGTCGTCCGCCACGGGCCGCGGATCGATATTGACAAACTGTGCTTTCTGTTCGCGAAGCTCTTCGATTCGCTTGGCGATGTCCTCGTCGGTGACTTCAGGCTCCCGGTAGGAAACTGTAAGTCCGCGATATTCCCCGAGTTCCACTACGGGCGCAACTTCGAATTCGGCCTTAAAGCGCAGCGGTTCACCCGGTTCGAAGTGAACATCCTTGATCCCCGGCGTACCGACAACCTGGAGGTTCTCCTCCTCGAACCGGCGGCGAAGATGCTTCGGCACCAGGTTCTCGAGAACGTCCTGGCGTACCTGCCCCGCGAACTTCGACCGAATCAGGCCGGGTGGCGCTTTGCCGGGACGGAAGCCCGGCAGCTTTACCTTTTTCTGAAGATCGGTGATTACGCGTTCGGTCTCACTCGAAATCTCCTCCAGGGGGACGGTGATTTCGAGCTCGTGTTTGCAGCCTTCAACGAGCATGTCAGCGGGCCGCTACGGCCGCTTTTGCGCTATCTTTCAGCGCCTCGGCCTTATCCGTGGCTTCCCAGGAGAAAGAAGCTTCCGTGCGGCCAAAATGGCCGAACGCCGCCGTCAGCCGGTAAATCGGGCGCCGCAGCTTCAGATGTTCGATCATCCCCTTGGGGGTGAGCGGGAACTGCTCGCGAACGAGCTCCACCAGACGGGACTCGTCGATCACGCCAGTTCCAAAGGTATTAACCATCACCGAAACCGGCTCGGCGACACCAATCGCATAAGCAAGCTGCACTTCACAGCGCCTGGCAAGCCCCGCGGCCACCAGGTTCTTGGCGATGTAACGGGCCATGTAGCACGCCGAACGGTCCACCTTTGTCGGATCCTTGCCCGAGAAGGCTCCCCCGCCATGGCGCCCCATGCCGCCGTAGGTATCCACGATGATCTTGCGGCCGGTGAGGCCGGTATCGCCGTGAGGACCACCGATGACGAAGCGTCCGGTCGGATTGATGTGATAGGCCGTGCCCGAATCGACCATGTGCGACGGGACTACCGCGTCGATGATGTGCTTCTTCACCTGCTTGCGGAGTTCTGCCGTGCTGACTTCATCGTCGTGTTGCGTGGATACAACCACCGCATCGACGCGCACTGGTTGGCCATCGACATATTGCACGCTCACCTGGCTCTTGCCGTCGGGACGGAGGAAGGCAAGCTCACCCGCGCGCCGGGCTTCGCTGAGGCGGCGAACCAGCTTGTGCGCCAGCATAATGGGCAACGGCATCAGTTCCTCGGTTTCGTCCGAAGCGTAGCCGAACATCAGCCCCTGGTCGCCGGCGCCACCCACGTCCACGCCCATCGCGATGTCGGGCGACTGGCTCTGGATCATATTCAGAATGCCGCAGGTCTTCGAATCGTAGCCGTACCGGGCGTCGCTATATCCAATGTCGTGGATCACCTCGCGCGCCAGCTTCGGCACGTCCACATAGGTGGTGGTAGTGATCTCGCCTGAAACGACGCAGATGCCTGTGGTCACCAGCACTTCGCAGGCAACCCGTCCGGTCGGATCATCCTTCAAAACCGCGTCGAGGACCGAATCGGAAATCTGGTCCGCCATCTTGTCGGGATGGCCTTCCGTGACCGACTCCGACGTAAAAATGTGCTTCATGTTTCCTGACACCGACGATATACCTCCTGGAAGTCCGTGCGCGGCCCGCTTCTTCCCTTGTCGCTAAAAGAAGTTTGGATGGGATTCACTGCGCCGTTGCTGAAAGCCTGCTCAGTCCGTCAAAATCCGGGGTTCCCTGATAGGATTCAAACTTCCAGTGTATCGCCCGACCAGGGGTAAGGTCAAATGGACGCCCGGGCTCGGCTTGACTCAGTCTTGCGGTTTATTTTACTGTATGGATTCGACTTCGCCGTGCGGCGGACAGGAAAAGAGCCTATGCCAGATAACCAGACCGGGGAGACGGTCCGGGTCGATACCCTCCTGGAGTCTGCCCTGGAAAGCGTCGACGACGCGGAGACAGCAGTGCTCGGCGTCGCCAGTGAAATCGGCTTTAACGAGGACGATTTGCACCGCATTGGCATGGCCGTCCGGGAAGCAATGGTAAATGCGGTGGTTCACGGCAACCGCTATAACGCTCGAAAGAAGGTGAAGTTGCAGGTCTTGAGCGGCGAGGATCGTTTGGTGGTAGTGATACACGACGAAGGCGAAGGCTTCGACATGTCCGAGGTGCCGGATCCCTTGTCGGATGAAAACCTTTTGCGGCACTCGGGACGAGGGCTCCTTCTCATCAAAGAGTTCATGGACGAGGCGGAAGTCCATAAAGTTCAGCCGCGCGGGACCGAGGTGCGCATGGTGAAGCACCTCGCTAAAACCAGCTGAGTGCAACCGTTTTTGGTACTACAAGTTTCAATCTTTCTGACCTAGGAGGTTCAATACGTGAGCGTTAAATTGTCGACGCGTCAAGTGGGGGATGTAACGGTAATCGATGCCTCGGGGCGCATCACCCTGGGGGAAGGCGCCAGCAACTTCAGGGACTCAATCCGCGACCTGGCCGCAAAAGGGAACAAGAAACTGCTCTTGAACCTGGGCGACGTATCCTACATCGACAGCTCCGGCATCGGAGAGTTGGTGTCCGGCTTCACCACCGTTACCAATTCGGGCGGCGTTCTGAAGCTGGTTGGCCTGAACAAGCGGGTGAAAGACCTGCTCCAGATTACCAAGTTGTACACGGTTTTCGAGGTTTTTGACGACGAGGCCCTCGCTCTTCGCAGCTTCGCGTAGGTTCTTGTAAAATCACATCTTTTCTCGGGGCAAGGGAATTTTTCTTGCCCCTGCCCCGGTTTATTCCGTTTACAATCTGAAACGGATTTCTATCCAGAAAAGTCCCTACCTCGTACGACTCTGTAAATGGAGAGCCTCAAACGAAAATTTGGGTGTCTCCATGGCGAGAGGACTCGCAGACCAATAGCGCGTCCCAGCCTTAGGTATGGTTCCCCAGTGAGTGGATAGTCGAACTTCCGAGGTTCGGCAGCATTCCCGGGAGCATTGAGCAAAGAAAACGGAGGAACTTTTGGATCAACAAAAGCCAGTTTCTGTCTTGATCGGCGACGATTGCGGTCTGCTTCGCGAAGGCCTCGCCGCTATTTTCCGGGCCAGCGGCTACGAGGTAGTAGCCGAATGCGCTGACGGCAAAGAATCGATGGAGTCGATTCAATCCCTCGAGCCCGATGTGGCGATCCTCGATACGCAACTTCCGGGCCTCTTCACCTTGGAAATCATTCGAGAGACCCGGCAAGCGGGCTTAAAAACCCGCGTCATCGTCCTCTCGCCGCGCAAGGAACGCCGCGCGGTGGTGGAAGCCATGCGCGCCGGAGCCAACGGGTTCGTAATGAAATCCGGTTCTTCGCGGGTGCTTCTCGAAGCCATGACTCAGGTTCTGGCCGGCGGAGTCTTCATCTCTCCCGAAATTACACCGGACGAGATCTTCACCACGCAGCGCAAGACCATCCATGCCGATCCGGTGGATTCTCTCAGCGCGCGGGAATACCAGGTCTTCAGCCTGCTGGTAGACGGTATCCGCGCCAAGGAGATCGCCGCGCGGCTTCACCTCAGCCCAAAAACGGTGGATACCTATCGCGCCAGCATGATGCGCAAACTGGACATCCACGATCTCGCGGGCCTCGTCCGTTTCTCCATCCGCCGCGAAGCGAATGGGGATGCTCCGGTCGACGGGCACCGCAACGGATCGACCGATTCCCTGAAGCACTATACGGCTCAAGGAATACCGGCGGCCACGTCCGCATAGTTCCGGTCTTCGCAAATAGTTCGATGGAGGGGAACCGCCAAGGCCACGTCCGCCTTTGGCCGGTTCCCTTTTGTTTTTCGCCGGCAGCCGGCTACCTCTTTTCCTGGCGCCGCGCTTCTGCTCCTGAATGGTCAGCGAATCCTGAATGGTCAGCGAATCGGTTTCGGAGGAGCTAGCGGAGGCGGCAGAGGCACGACATATGCGTCCAGGGGCGACCCCGGGATGTTTCGGTTTTCCTTCCAGTACGCCGGATTCACCGAAATGTTCTGCAGGGCCCCATTCGTGTCGCGCCACCATACGCACGACTCCTGGTAGTTCGTCGAGGCGTGCAGGAAATACCCTTTGGCAGACATCGCCATGTTGGCCAGGCTGGTGCGCACCCAATCGGAAACCAACAAATGGAAGTGAAGCGGGGTAATATTTCTTCGCGCGAGCATCCCGTTCCCGTGGTCAAAACATACCTCCGTACCGAACCGGATGCCTCCTATCTCCGGGGCCTGCTTGTGAACCCCTGGGACGAAGGCAAGGTCGTCGGGACTCTTCCCAATTGCCTCCCCCCAGTCTGACTGTTTGTCGTATTTGGCGATCCTCCGCCCTCCCAGCAGCAGGTACGCGGTGTTCCTCACAATCCACGGATCCTTGCTCGGGTCCAGAACAGACGCTCTGATCTCCTGAAGCGAGGGGACGTGGTGCGCGCCGGCTTGAAATCCTGTCCCTGCCCAGCGCCGCAGGTCGGCGTCGGCCGCCGATCGCTGTGCGGGAACAGACACGATGTAGGCCTTCACCTTCTTGTTAATCCGGTCCCGGCGGTCGGGATCTGAGGTCTTCAGCAGGGTGCGCGTCCCCGTGGCGGGGTCGAACCTGAATTGGGACGACTCCGGGCCCCGGACCAGGGGTTTCGCATAAAACACCGTTCCGGGCACAATCAGGATCTCGGGATACCTGTTGCTCAGGCTGAGAAGGTTGCGCTCGAGTTGGAGTCTCGCGGCCTCGTCGAGAGGCTCGCGCTTCTTCCCGGGGTCCGGCTTGGTGAAGTAATATTCGGGCGCGAGAAAGACGCCTTTGAAGGGTGCGGACGTAGAGAGGTCGGCGGAGTGCTTGGCGATCCACTGCTGGAAGGTTTTGAGATTCAAATCCAGACCGAACAGGCGGATGTTAATGCTGGCCCCCCAGCCGAAGCTGGATTGGTGGCTGTTGGACCACAGAGCGGCCATGATGTTTTGTGGCATGGAATTTCTGATTGGAGTGGAAATTCCTGGCCGTGAAAAGTCTATATAACCGGCTAACGGCGTGTCAAGGAAACGCCGGCTCTGTGTCGCCGCCCGGCTTATCTCAGCAGCACGCTGAAGCGAACCCCCGTATGCTACCCTGAAGATTCCCTTTCTGACGAGGTTTTGTGGATAGACTCACGCGTAAAGAACTGAAATCCGACCCGCTTGCTGTGGAATTGCAGCACAGCGTGGAGTTTGTCACCGGACACCGGCAGCAGCTGGTTCGCTATGGCGCCGCCGCCCTGGTGGTGATTGTGCTGGGGGCGGCGTTTTATTTCTATCGCCAGAACCAGACCGAAACCCGCCGGGAACTCCTGAGTAAGGCGATTCAGATCAGCCAGACGAGCGTCGGGCCCGCCGTCACTCCGGACGCGCCCAGCTATGCCACCCAGCAGGCGAAAGAAGAAGCGGAGACCAAGGCATTCACGGAGATAACGGCCAAATACTCCGGTACCGACGAAGGTACGGTGGCGGAGTTTTACCTCGCTTCCATGGCGGCCGACGCGGGCAAGCTGGATGAGGCGGAAAAGCGCTACCGGGCCATCGTGGACGACGGCACCGGCGCTTATGTCTCGCTCGGAAAATTGGCCCTCGCCAAAGTCTACGCTTCGCAGGGGAAAACCGCGGACGCCGAAAAGCTGATCCGCTCGGTCATCGACAAGCCGACCCTCCTGGTCTCCAAAGAGGCTGCTACGGTGGCCTTGGCCCGCGTGCTCGCGCCGGCCAAACCCAAGGAAGCACTGGCGCTCCTGGCTCCCCTGCGCGCCAGCGAACGGACCGCGATCAGCAAGACGGCCATCGACGCGATCACCGATCTGAAGTTGCAGTAATGACTTCCAGCCTTCGGCGGCTGCGGTTTCCGGTGGAAGAGAGCCGGGGACGCCGCTATCCGGAGTTAAGCCACCCCTATCGCAATCCGTTCCAACGGGATCGCGACCGCATTATCCACTCACGCGCGTTTCGCAGGCTGGAAAACAAGACCCAGGTGTTTCCCGCCGGCCTAGGAGATCACTTCCGCAATCGCCTGACGCACACCATCGAGGTATCCCAGATCGCCCGCACCGTGGCCGGCGTGCTGGAACTGGATGAAACCCTTACCGAGGCGCTGGCCCTGGCTCATGATATCGGCCACCCCCCGTTCGCTCACGCCGGCGAGGAAGAGCTCGACCGCCAGATGAGGCGTTTCGGAGCCACATTCGACCACAATCTGCACGCGCTGCATATCGTGGAACAGTTCGAGCAGCGCTACGCGAGGTTCCCGGGCCTGAACCTCACCTTTGAACTGCGCGAAGGCATTGTGAAACACTCCCGCGACCTGGAAGAGGGGGCCGACCCGGAGCTCGCGGAGTACCTGCCCGGTCTCCGTCCACCTTTGGAGGCGCAACTCATTGATCTCGCCGACGAAGCGGCCTACAACACCGCGGATCTGGATGACGCGTTTTCCGCCGGCCTTTTTTCCATGGAAGACGTCGCGCAGGCAGTTCCCGATTTTGGGCAGATCTGCGAATCCATGGACATGCAGTTCCCCGGAGCGCCGGAACGCGTGCGTTTCCAGGAAGCCCTACGGCTGCTGGTGGACGGCCTGGTGTCCGGGCTGGCAAGCGGAACCGCGGACGCAGCCGCCGCGGCGGCCGTCGAGAACGCCGCGCAGGTGCGCGAACACCCCGTGCGCCTGGCGCGTTTCGCGCCCGCCGCCAAGGCGGTTAGCATCTCCCTGAAGACCTTCCTGCACCAGCGCGTGTACGGCTCGCCCGCCCTCCTGGAGGAGCGCCGGCTTTCGATGCGGCGCATTGCCGGGCTCTTTCAATTTTTCTTGGATCAGCCACAGGCTCTGCCGGAAGCCTACCGAGAGCAGACCGAAGAAATACCCCTCCCGCGGGCGGTTTGCGACTACATCGCGGGAATGACGGACGGGTTCTTCGTCCGCACCTATCACCAGTTGTTGGGCGCCGGCTGACCTTGTCCTATTCTTCGGATCTCGGGTGGATGCTCTGCACCTCCGCCGCCCGCACGTTGTAGAGCTTGCGAAGATTGCGGCAGATCTCGGCGGCTAAGGCGGCGACTTTTTCGTCCTGATCGTGGTCCAGTTCCACTTTGATGTAAACGTCGGTGCGTGGCATGGAGAGTTACAGGGTCCGCGTGACCTTCGTAAGCGTACGCGGCTTGTCCGGGTCAAGGCCTTTCTCGGCGGCAATGCAGGCGGCGAACAATTGCGCGGGCACGATGTAAGGTATGGGCGTATAGACTTCTTCCGGCAAGCGCGATTTTCTCGCGAGATGCGCCGGAATCGTCACCACATTCCGCCGTTTCCGCGCAGCGGAATTGCTCTGGTCCGTAAGGATCATCACCTCGGCCTTCAGCTGGTCGAGTTTATCCAGCATCTCGCCCATCGCCGGCCAGGTGACACCGGACGGCGCGAACAGAAAGACCGGAAAAGCGCGCTCCACCATCGCGATGGGGCCGTGCAGAAAATCGGCGGACGAAAAACGCTCCGCGATGACATAGCAGGTTTCCATCAGCTTGAGAGCGAATTCGAAGGCGTTCGCGTAGGCCAGCCCCCGCCCCACCACCACGGCCTGCTCCATGAAGCGGTACCGCTCCGCGCGCGCGGCAATGGCGGGCTCCAACTCCAGCGCCTTGTGCGTCCACTCGGGAAGGCGCGCCAGCTCGTCCAGGCTCACCGGCCCTCCCAGCGCGTAGGCCAGCAGGTACATCGCAAGCAACTGGCCGGTGAACGTCTTGGTGGCCGCGACGCTCTTTTCCCGGCCGGCGCGAACCAGGAACGTGTATTCGGCCAGCTTCATTAACGAACTGCCGGCCTCATTGGTAATGCCGATGGTCATGGACCCCTGCTCGCGCGCCCGTTCGAGAACCAGGTTCGTGTCCGTGGATTCACCGGACTGGGAGACCGCTACCACCAGCACGTCCTCCAGATGCAGGGACGCCCCGTACAGCGTAACCACCGAAGGAGCAGCCAGCGAAACCGGAATGCCCGTCGCGATTTCGAGCAGGTACCGGCCAAAAAGGGCAGCGTTATCCGACGTGCCTCTCGCCGCCAGCAGAATCAGGCGCGGGCGCTTTTTCGAGAGCCGCTGGCGCAGCTTTTCCGCGAGACGAAGGGAACCTTTCAATGTCCGCTCCAGCGCCACCGGCTGCTGGCGGATCTCTTCTAACATTTTCGACATGCTAATGTCTGAGAATAACAGGCGGGCGCTCAGAGCGTCTCCGCGGGCCGCGTTTCCGTGCCGATCCAAAGCTCGCGCGTGGCCAGTTCGCCGGGCGGAGCAATTACAATGCGCGGCCGGATCACAATCAGCGTCGCGTCTTTGTCCTTCTCGTTGGTATTTTCTCGCAGAAGCTTCCCGATCAGAGGGATATCGGAGACGCCAATCAGCCCGGTGGCCGTTCGCGCTTCGGTAGCGCTCATGAGTCCGGTAATCACCGCGGACTGCCCAGCCACCAGCCTCACCGAGCCCTTGTACTCGCGGTCGGCAATCACCGGAATGTTATCGAGCGCCGTGCCTGCCAGCAGCTTGAAGGACGTCTCAATATCCAGCGTGACCTCATCGAGCCCGTGCACGTGAGGAAGCACTTTTACCACCAGCCCCAGATCTTCAAAGGAAACCGTCGGCGGCGGGCTGAACGTTTGCCCTGTTCCGTTTGTCTGCCCGACATATTGATTGGTGACGATGGGATATTTTGTTCCGAACTTCAGTTCCGCCGGCTGCCCCTGGCTCGCCAGAACCTGGGCGCGGTCGAGCGTGGTGGCAAAGGATTTGCTGAGCGATGCAAACAGACTGGTCTCGGTCAGCCCGATCCCGATAAAGCCCAGTCCACCGCCCAAGCCAAGAAAACCGGAAACGCCGCTGGGAATCGCCGATGCGAGTATGTTCGGGTGACTCAGGCTGCCGAAGGCAACCAGTGGGAACGACGTCGGCAGCGCGAGACCGTAGTGCAGCTGCGAAGTGGAACTCACCGCCATCACGTCGCACTCGATCATCACCTGCGGCTGCGGGTGCATCAATTCGCGAATCATGATCTGCGCCGGCCGCACTTTCCCGATCACATCGCGAATCAGCACGAGCCGCTTGTCGCTATCCACCATCAGGCGGCGAATGTCGAGCGTGGAGCGTACGGTGTTCGCCACCTCCTGCATTTCCTGTACGGTCACCGGATCGGGAATGGGAATTGTCACGGCGACCGTGCGCGCATACTCCTGCCGTTTGCTCGGATTGTCGCGCGCCACGAAAATCAGATGCTCGCTGATGGGCGTGATGAAGGAGTCCGTGGCGGCTTCGAGTGACCGCAGGCTGTCGCGATAGCCCAACTGCGTAACGCGGAAACGCACCAGCTCAATCGGCTGATACTGGGTGTCGAACACCACTTCCAGGCCGAAGGCCTCGGCCACTTGTTCAAAAAGCGCGCGGCTATTCCCCTTAAGGTCGAAGTCCTGTTTTCCCGCCTTCGCCTTCAGTTCCGCGGGCGGCAGCGGCTTCCGGGCGTCTTCGAGATCACTCTCGGAAATGGACCCCAGCACGCTCGATGGGGCATTCATTCTCATGGGAAGCGGCAGCGTGGTCTGCGCGTACGCGCCGGGGAGCACGCACAGGGCGGCTGCGGCCAGGCAGCCGATCCGCGCAAACCAATGCGATGGCGTTCGGGACGTCAAGAAAGGGTAGACGAAAACCCGCGTCGAAGCGTGGAGGCAAAACGATTGAGATAATTGAATTTAGCTTCGTGCGTGTTCTCCTGATCTCAACCTACGAACTGGGCCGTCAACCATTTGGTCTCGCATCTCCCGCCGCCTGGCTGGCCAAAGATGGCCATCTTGTTGATTGCGTTGACATCAGCCTCGATCCGTTGACCGACGAGCAGATCCGCCAATCCGATGTCGCCTGCCTCCACCTGCCCATGCATACGGCCACGCGGCTCGCAATCCCGGTGATTGAGCGCATCCGCCGGGTGAATCCTGGAGCCCGTCTATGCTGCTTCGGCCTGTATGCGCCCTTGAATGCGGATCTCCTGCGCGACCTGGGAGTGCAGTCCATCCTCGGGGGCGAATTTGAGGCGGAACTGGTCCGGTTTGTTGGCGGAGGCCCGCCGCAGACGCTGATTTCCCTCGAAAGGCTCGCTTTTCAGGTTCCGGACCGGTCAGGCTTACCCTCTCTCAAGCGGTATCCGGCGTTGCGCCATGGGAAGGCGCGCAAGGTCGCCGGCTACGTGGAGGCCAGCCGCGGCTGCAAACACATGTGCCGGCATTGTCCGGTGGTCCCGGTCTACAACGGGACCTTCCGGGTGATTCCGCGCGATATCGTGCTCGCGGACGTGCGCGGCCAGGTGGCCGCCGGCGCGCAGCACATCAGCTTCGGCGATCCGGATTTCTTCAACGGGCCCTCCCACGCCACCCGCCTCGTGGAAGCCATGCACGCCGAGTTTCCGGACCTGACCTACGACGCGACCATCAAGATCGAACACCTGCGGAAACATCGCGACCTCCTGCCCGTCCTCAAAGCCACCGGGTGCCTGTTCGTAATCAGCGCCGTCGAGTCCGTCGACGACGAAATCCTACTGAAACTCGACAAGGGCCACACGAAGCGCGACTTTCAGGAAACCGTCGAGGATTTCCGCCGTTTCGATCTGGCTCTTTCGCCCACCTTCATCCCGTTTACGCCCTGGACCACCCCGGATGGGTTCCGCGATCTGCTCCGCACCCTGCGCGATCTGGATCTCGTCGCCGGCGTCAGTCCGGTGCAACTCGCCCTCCGGTTGTTGATTCCCCACGGGTCGCGTCTTCTGGAACTCCCCGAGATTTGCTCGATGATTACCGGGTTTGATGAACTGGCGCTGCTGCACCGCTGGCGCCACAGCAACCCGGCGATGGACAACCTTGCGGCGGCCGTACTGAAGCGGGTGCATGCCGAACAGAAGCGCGGCGCCTCGCGGCCGGCGGTTTTTCGCAGGATCTGGGAACTCGCGGACTTCGAGGAAGCCTTGCCGGAGAATTTCGATCTCATCCCGCGAGCCGCCGTCCCCTACCTGGACGAGCCCTGGTATTGTTGAGCGGAGCCTACTGAAGAGCAGGCTGCTCTTGTATAGCGATGACTGAGTCTTCCCGAAAACCGCGCGTTCTTCTGGTGGCCGCCACGACCGGCTATCAGACCCAGGCCTTTGCGGACGCGGCCGCCCGTGAGGACATCGAGATCGACCTCGCCACGGATCGCTGTCACATCCTGGACGATCCGTGGGGCGACCGCGCGCATGCCCTCCGGTTTGAAGACGCGGAAGGATCCGCCGGCGTCCTGGCGCGCTCCCGGGATCTGCAGGGAGGCGTGGGCTGGGACGGTGTTATCGCGGCCGGCGACCGCCCCGCCTACGTCGCCGCCGTCGCCGCGGCCCGCCTTGGGATTCCCTTTCACCCTCCGGATGCCGTGGCCGCCTGCGGCAACAAGTTTCTCTCCCGGGAGCGATTTCGCGCCGCCGGCCTCGCGGTTCCCGAGTACTTCTCCCTGCCGCTCGAAACAGACCCGGCCACGGCCGCGGCGCAGGCGGTCTTCCCATGCGTTCTCAAGCCGCTCGGTCTTTCCGGCAGCCGCGGCGTGATCCGCGCCAACGACACGACGGAATTCGTCGACGCTTTCGAGCGGATCCGCGCGCTCCTCCACTTGCCGGAGATCCGCCGGGTCCACCGCCCGGAGGACCGGTTCATTCAGGTGGAGCGCTTCATTCCAGGCCGGGAATTCGCGCTTGAAGGCATCGTCACCGCGGGAAATCTGCGCGTCCTGGCGCTCTTCGACAAGCCGGATCCGCTGGATGGGCCATTCTTTGAGGAAACGATTTATATCACGCCTTCGCGGACGCCCGAACCCGTGCAGCGGGCCATTGAGGAAACTACCGCGCGGGCCGTCCACGCGCTGGGCCTGTGGCATGGTCCCATTCATGCCGAGATGCGTGTGAACGACGCCGGTGTATGGATGCTGGAAGTCGCCGCGCGCCCGATTGGCGGTCTTTGCGCCCGTGTGCTGCCCGGCCTGGAGGAGTTGATCTTGCGGCACGCCGCCGGAAGGCCCCTGGGCGGCATCCGGCTCAAGGACCGCGCCGCCGGGGTCATGATGGTGCCGATTCCGGCCGCGGGAATTTATTCCGGAGTCGCGGGAGTGGAGGACGCCGCCGCCATCCCAGGAATCGGCGAGGTGGTGATTACCGCAAAAGAAGGGCAGTCGCTGGTGCCGTTGCCCGAAGGTAACAGTTATTTGGGATTTCTGTTCGCGAACGGGCCCCACTCGCACGCCGTCGAAACCGCGCTACACGCGGCGCACCACGCCCTGCGCTTCGACGTTCGTACCGCTCTGCCGGTGATCTAGTTCTTGGCCCGCGGCGCTACGTAGCCCGGAGGGAATGCCGACCCTTCGCCGAAAAAGTACTCTTCCATCTGTTTCAGCAGAAACTCCTGCGCTTCGGAAGTCCCCAGATTCAGCCGGTATTCGTTCATGATCATCTTCATGTGTTCCAGCCAGAGCCGCCACGCCTCTTTCGAAACGTTGTCGTAAATGCGCTGGCCGAGAGGATGATTCTCAAAAGGCACTTCCTCAAGTCCGGGCATCTCCTTTTGAAACTTCACGCAGAAAACCGTCCTCGAGCTTGTCTCCGGAACTCTCGGCCCCATCATCCCGCTTCCGCAACCCATTTCTCGAATACCCCTTCCGTTTTCAGGATAGCGTAACGCGCGCGCCGGGAACTCGCGGAGTCTCTAAGATGGTCGTGTGGACGATCGCAAGTTTGATGAGCCGCGCCTGGCGCTGAATCGAATCTATACCCGCACCGGCGACAAGGGCGAGACCGCTCTGGCGGGCGGACAGAGGGTCCCCAAGAATTCCGCGCGGATTGAGTGCTACGGCGCCGTAGACGAATTGAATGCTTTCACCGGCCTCGCCTGCGTCAGCGCCCGGTCCGAGCCGGTTCTCGCGCCGCTCGCCGCGATATTGATTCGCATTCAGCACGAGCTTTTCAACCTCGGCTCCATCCTCGCCACCCTCCCGCGGGATGTGCACCCGCGCCAGTCACGGATCACTCCGGCGGAGGTCCTCCAGCTCGAGTCTGAGATCGACGCCATGAATCGGGACCTGCCGCCTCTCCGGTCCTTCGTCCTTCCCGGCGGGTCTCGTATCAATGCGGAATTGCATGCCTGCCGCACCATCTGCCGGCGCGCCGAACGGACCGCCATCGCTTTGTCCGCGCTCGAGCCCGTCCCACCCGAAGCAATCCAGTACCTCAACCGCCTGAGCGACGCCCTGTTCGTGTGGAGCCGGTGGGCCAACCATGTGCTCAACATTCCGGAAGTCCTCTGGCAGCCCAACGAAAGCGCGTCCGCCAGACAAAAAGACTAAACAAAAAGACTAAGTCCGGTTGCCCCCAATTATTTGTTAGAGTATGTCCCATTGGCTATGTGGCGTACATTTCTGCTGTCTTTTGTTTGTGTTAGTTACCTAACAGCTCAGTCCGCTCCGGGTGAAGCTGCCGATCCTCTCGAGCCGGCTCGTAGTGCTCTTCAAACCGGCAACGTGACGCAAGCGGTCTCCGTTCTTCAGGACCTGCTGGTTAAGACTCCCCAGGCTCCCGGCGCACGTGCTCTACTCGCCGGCGTTCTTTTGGACCAAGACCGCATCGAAGCGGCCGAGGAAGTGGTGCGGAAAGGCCTGGCATCCGATGCCGATCCCGGCCCCCTGCATTGCGCTCTTGGCGATATCGAATTCCGTAAGGGCCATCTGAAGGTCGCGAGCACCGAATACTCGGCGGCTAGCCGTCTGAATCCCAAGGATGCGCGCGCAGTTTACGGCGTAGGCCGTGTCGCCGCTGCCTATTCGTTAAACGCCGCGGCCTATCGATTGTTCCGGCTGGCGAACCGGCTGAACCCGCGCGATGAAACCATCGTCGGCGCGTTCACCCGCTTCGCGGCAACGGACCAGGAACAGGCGCAGGCGCTGGAGCAATACCTGGCGTCCTTGGACCGCAATGGCCGGCGGAACTATCAGTGGCTGGTTGCCCGGCTGGAGTTGCGCAAATTTCTTGCCGGAAAGCACACCTGGGTGCTGGCCAGTCCTTATCAACCGTCCAAGATTCGTCTACACACCTTGCTCATTGACCCCAGGCGGCCCTACGGGGTTGGCGTCGAGGTTAGTGTCAATGGCGCTAAGCCCGAGACACTGTTGGTGGACACCGGCGCCGGTGGGATAATCATGAACCGCGTGATGGCGGCGAAAGCCCACGTTCAGCGGATCGCCGATCTGGACGTCGGAGGAATCGGAGACAAGGCCGATCCCACGGGCTATCTCGGTTTCGCGGAGAGCATACGCGTCGGGGACGTCGAATTCCACAACTGCGTCGTCCACGTGTCCGACAAGAAGTCGGTGGTTGAGTCGGCCGGCCTGATCGGACCTTCCGTGTTTGACCGGTTTCTCATCACGATGGATTTCGTCCACCGCTCATTGATCCTGGACCCGCTGCCGGGCCCCGCTTGGGACGGGGAGACACCGGTCGATCGCTACCAGGGAAAGGAGTTGGAGGGATTTACCCGGGTGCTTCGCGCGGGCAGCAATCTTCTGGTGGCCACGCGCATCGAGGAGGGTCCGGATCGCCTTTTCCTCCTGGACACGGGGTCGAGCACCACCATGATGTCGACCGCGGCCGCCCACGATGTCACCAAGGTTCACCGCGATGACAGCGTTCGGATCACGGGTGTTTCGGGAGACGTGGATAAAGTCTATTCGGCCGACAAGGTGATGCTGCAGTTCGCCGGCTTCCGGCAGGAAAACCGCGATGTTACGGCGATCGACCTTTCCGGCGTCAGCCGCAGCGAGGGCACCGAGATCTCAGGCATCATGGGACTGCCCCTGGTCGTTTTGTTCCGCATTACCTTGGATTATCGCGACGGGGCCGTGAAATTCGACTACGTGCATCCATGATCCGGGCCGCCGCGGGCTAACGCATCCCCGTCTCAACTTCCTGCAGCCAGTCCGGGCGCTTCAGCACTTCGCGCGGCTTGCTGCCGTCCGGAGGCCCGATGATTCCATCCCGCTGCATCATGTCGAGAATGCGCGCCGCCCTTCCGTAGCCGAGCCGCAGCCGCCGCTGCAGCGTGGATGTAGACGCCTTGCCCATTTCGAGCACTACGCGAACCGCATCCTGGTACATGGGGTCCTGGGAGCCGTCGAACTCCTCGGCAGCCTCGTCTTCTCCGTCTTCGGAAGGCGGAGCCATCAGGAACGTCTGGTCATACTCGGGCCGCGCCTGCTTCTTCCAGAACTCCACCACGCTGTTTGTTTCCGCTTCGGTCACAAAAGCCCCGTGCACTCTTGTCAGCCGTGACGATCCGGGCGGCAGGAACAGCATGTCGCCTTTTCCGAGCAGATGTTCCGCGCCCATGACGTCGAGGACGGTTCGGGAGTCCACGCGCGTCGCCACCCGGAAGCTGATGCGCGACGGAAAATTAGCCTTGATCAGCCCGGTGATGACGTCCACGCTGGGGCGCTGCGTCGCCAGCACCAGGTGCATGCCCACCGCGCGCGCCATCTGCGCCAGCCGCGTGACGGCCTCTTCCACATTGGCCCGTTCCAGCATCATCAGGTCCGCCAGCTCGTCGATCAGAATCAGGATGTAGGGCAGCGGCTTCAGTTCTTCTTCCTGTTCGCTGTCTTCGTCGAAGAGACTGCGCGGCTGCTGCTGGACCTGCCGGACTTTCTTGTTGAATTGATCGATATTGCGAACGCCGTGGCTGGCCAGCAGCTTCAGCCGCCGCTCCATTTCCAGTACCGCGTTCTTCAGGGCATAGGTGGCCTTCTTCGCGTCGGTAATCACCGGGGTCAGGAGGTGCGGAATTCCCTCGTAAATTCCCAACTCAACCCGTTTCGGGTCCACCATGATCAGCCGCACCTCGTCCGGAGTGGCTTTGTAGAGGATGGACATGATCATCGAGTTGAGCATCACGCTCTTGCCCGCGCCGGTCGAGCCCGCAATCAGCAGGTGAGGCATCCCTTCGAGCGCCGAGACTTTGATGCGGCCGCTGATGTCCTTGCCCATGCAGATGGTCATCCGCGACGCCGAGCCTTCGAACTCGTCGGATTCCAGGATCTGCCTCAGGCTGATCACCTCCCGTCGGGTATTCGGCACCTCGATTCCGACGGTCGGTTTTCCGGGAATTCGTTCAATCAGAATCGATTCGGCCTGCAAGCCCAGGCACAGATCCTCGCTCAGTGCGGTAATCTTGCTGTACTTGATGCCCGCTTCGGGCTTGAACTCGAAGGTGGTCACCACCGGCCCGGGGTTGATCTGCACCACGGAGCCGCGCACGCTGAATTCTTCAAACTTCGATTTGATCCGCGCGGCAATCTCCTTCAACTCGTCGCCGTCGAACTGGCTGCGCGCGGGCACTTCGTTCAAAAGCGTCGTTGGGGGCAGGTGGTAATCCGCATGCTTCAAGGCGGTGACCGGTTCGATTTTCTTAGCCCGTGTGTCAATGTCCGCGGGCGCCGGCAGCTCCACTGGCTCCGGCTGCACGGGCCGCTCGTCTTCGAGCACATGGATCGGAATGTCGGCGAGCCCGCCCGCCGGTTCCGGGACCGTCTCACGAGGCTCCTCCCAGGGGGCCTGATCCAGCGACGCTACCGGGGCTAGCGTTTCTTCCGCCGGATTGCGGGGCCGCCGCCGGGTGCGGGCCTCGGCGGGCGCGGCCTCAGCCGGAACCTCTGGCGGCGGGTTGTCCTTCTGTTTTCTTTCCCGGGCCGCCTGCCGCAGGGCCAGCCGCCGCGCCCGTTCCTCCTCGCGTTGGGCGCGCTTTTCCGCCGCCCGCGCCTCGGCGGCCATGCGCCGCTTCTCCCTCCAGGCAGCCCATCGTGCGCGCATCCCGTCCAACTGGCGCAAAGGCCCGGCAAGCCATTTTTGAAGCGTAAACACGGAGAACGTGGAAACCAGATAGAGAGAAAGAACCAGCGCCAGCGCCGTGCTCAGCATCGCTCCCGTGGGATTCAACTCGGCAGTCAACCATTCGGCGAGCAGCACGCCCAACACGCCGCCGCATGAGATCGCGCCATCCCACGGCCGCCAGGAGACTCCCAGCGCGAAGGCTGTGCAGATACTCGCAACCAGCATTGCCGAGCCGGCGATGCGCACGGCAGGCGCTGAAATTACTTCGGACCGAACCCACTTCCACGCCATCATCCACGCCAGCAGCGGCAGCGCGAAAGCAGCCAGGCCGAGGGCCTGGAGAAAGAAATCGGCGGTGAAAGACCCTCCGCGCCCGATCAGATTTTGTGGACGCGCGGCGCTGCTGACAGCATTCCACGATGGATCGAAAGGATGATAGGAAATGAGGCTGAGCGCGAGCAGCAGCCCGGCGAGCAGAAACACTAATCCTGCGGCTTCATTGAGCCGGCGATGGGTTGTGGGACCTAAAAACCGCATCCGCAAATCCGCGGAAGAAAACCAGAGCCTTTCTATTATGCCAGAGACGGGCCCGGAGCGCGTTCCTGTTTGCGATATCATCTCTCACGTGCTGCGCAAATCACTTATTTTCTTCTTCATTTCCGTCTTTGCGAGCGCGCAGGCCAGTGTTTCTTCTCTCTGGGAACACAAGACACTGGACCGCATCCAGGCGCTGGATCAGTCCCTGGATGGCGTCCTCGGCATCGCCGCGATCGACCTCACCAGCGGCCATGTCCTGAGCTACCATGGCGATTCGCAGTTCCCCACCGCCAGCTCCATCAAGATTCCGGTGATGATCCAGATGTTCCGCGATGCGCAGGCCGGCCGTTTCCATTTCACCGACAAGAGAGATCTGAAGTGGGTGGGCAACAGCGACGATAGCGAGGGACCGCTTCGCCGGAAGCTTCAGAAAGGACCGGTCACCCTCACCATCGGCGAAATGGTCGAGGCCATGATGCAGTGGAGCGACAATTCAGCCGCCAATGCATGCATCGACCTAGCCGGGATGGATCGCGTGAACGGCCTCCTCCGGGCGTTGGGCCTTCGGGATACGCATTTGCGCCGGAAGATGATGGACGTGGCGGCAGCGGCGCGGGGAGATGAGAACGTGGCTACCCCTCTCGAACTCTCCCGCCTCCTGGCGCTCATAGAACAGGGCAAGGCAGCCGATCCCGAGTCCTGCCGCCGGATGATCGCGCTCATGAAGGGAGTGCACAACCCCTTTATGCGGCCCGGCATTCCGGAGAGCGTGGAAATCGCAGCCAAGCCCGGCGATCTGGACGGTGTGAAGTGCGAATCGGCCATCGTCTTCCTGAAAGGCCGCCCCTTCGTTCTGACGGTGATGTCTACGTATCTCGGCGGCAAGCTGAACCCGGTTTCCCGGGCGGCCGGTATCGTGTACGACTATTTCTCCCGAATCGCGGGTTCTAACGAGTGGGGGCGGAGCCTGGAGTAGCCGCGCCGTTCCGGCCGTCTTGTCCCCCGGTGGCCAGGCGTCCGTTGCAGACCCGCGCCAGCGCCGCAAACAGGTCCTCGCGCAGAATCGGTTTGGCGACATAGCCGTCCATGCCGGCGCTCAAGCAGCGCTCCAGATCGCCTTTCATGGCGTGCGCGGTCAGGGCGATGATCGGGACATGAGCGCCAGTAGCCGCTTCGCGCTCTCGGATCGTCATCGTCGCTTCAATCCCGTCCATTTCCGGCATCTGAACATCCATCAGAATGGCGTCGAAAGTTTTGTCCTGAAGCGCGCCGAGCGCCTCCCTTCCGTTCGCCGCCACGCTCACTTTGTGTCCGCTTCTTTCAAGCATGCTGACTAC
>Ga0105240_10003957_pt1 | contig 22880 bp, 19 predicted proteins | sample KBSC54metaG_FD_80426 | JGI IMG/M metagenome (GOLD analysis project Ga0105240, IMG submission 80426) | Corn rhizosphere microbial communities from Kellogg Biological Station, Michigan, USA - KBS C5-4 metaG | ecosystem: Host-associated > Plants > Roots > Rhizosphere > Soil | place: Michigan, USA... | reverse complement strand
CGTTCTAACCGCTTCGACGTGTGGCATCTCGTGGGGTTTGAATCCGATCAGCGATGCATCGCCGTCGGACAGTGACTGCCTCATGCGGTTCCAGTCGGCGAACCAGAGGCGCTGTGTCTTGATGATGGAAAAGACCGTTTCGGAAACGCGATCTGTGTGCAGGGCCAGCAAGGAGGCAATCGCCAGGATGCCGATACACTGGTTGCCCTCGACGATCTGGCGGATGAGTTCGTCTACAGGCCGCCCGCGTTCGAGTTCGGCGAAGCACCAGTCTTCGAGCGCCATGAACCCCGACGTAATCGCCTTGGGCGCGCGGCGATACCAGAGATACTCCCGATCTCCGCCCCAGAACTGCTGTATGCCCCAAGGGAACTGAATTTGGAGCGGGATCGGTGTGCCGGGGCTGTCGTGAATATGCCGGTGCAGCTGCCGCCATGCTGTGATGGCATGGTTGCAAAGCGCATTGAAGAGACTGATGGCGTGCGTCGGCGACGCCTTGAACAACGAGTGGAAAGGTTCGCGCAAAGGTGACGGCGGCCAGAAATTCTGGAAGTCGTCATCGAGTGAGAGATGGTCCCAATCGTGATGTGAAAAGCTGCGGCCGAAGTGCATGAAGGCGCCGCTCAGGAACATCTGTTCCTGTCGCGTCCGCTCGTGCTCTGGCTTTGCGCGAATTCTTTCGCGTGTTTCGGCATTGCGCCGCACTTCGGTTCGCTCGCGCTGGACCTTGTCGTCGGGAAGCTCCCTTTTCAGACCCTTCAGCGTAAAATCAACGAGCAGTTGGGGATGCGTGCTTGCGAGCGTCGGAGAGAAGAGAACAATCTCCTTGAGGCGCTTCTCGCGCAGACGTTCTCCGACGATTAGACGCTTCAGATATTCCTCCGTGAGCTCTGGCATCACCCGGGCGGCGCCGAGAATAAGGTTGGAAAGCGACAGCCGGAGGTCGCCCATTTCCATCATCCCGTCCCATCGCGACGGCGTCGGCGGGGTATCGCGCGCACTGCGCGTGTCGATTTCGTGGAGCCACTTTGCGCATTGCGTGAGTAGGGCGCGGGAGACAGGGTTTTTGATGTCACGTGCGATGTTCTGCCACACCTCGAAGACAGAAACGATCTCCGGATAAAGAGATACGGGGATCGTATTAACCCGGGCGAGCACAAAAGTGATCAGCCGCCGCCACATCGGAAGGTCGGACGGCCAGGCGTAGTAATCCGCGAACCTGATGCGCTGGTCGGTAGGCAGGTCCTGCGCAAGGATGTTGGTATTCGGCGTGGTTTTCTCCGCCTGAAACCATACCAGAGCCTTCTTGAGGAGATTAAAGTCCATCGCGACAACGGTATCCGCGAACTGAGCTTCATTTTTTTCGATGAACGGATTGCCGAGTGGACCAAGAAGCCACGCGCGTGTCCATTGCGAGCGCATTATCGCGACAGTTGTCTTTCGCAGCGTCGTTGCCCAGGTGGTGCCCGCCTTGTATTCAGACTGCGAGAGCAGTTCGACCACGCGTGCCACTGCCGGCGGCTCACCGCAGGCGCGAAGCTCGGCGAGCCACTGTTCGCCGTATTCCGACAAGACGTAGAAGAAGGACCATTCAAAGAAGATGTCGTGCGAGAAGCGGACGCTGATTCCCTTCTTCACGTGCTGAATAAGACCGTCGTTCACCATCTTGTCAATGACGGCCACTGACGCCGGGGCAAGTTTTGCGAGTGGGACCGGCTGGCTCAACTGTCGTGCGCGCTGCGCACCGATATCGATGAGGGCGCGCTGTCTGGCGATGGCGTCCTGACCCGAGGAGTCGTAACCGCCGCGGAGCCACCAATTCTCGATCAGATCCACTTCGGACTGTGGTTCGAAGGGCGGTCCACCGCTCTGAGCGGTGAAGCTCTGATAGAGAACTTTCGCGAAAAACGGACGGCGGACGATATCGCGCACCTGTGTGGGACCGAACAGGAGCGGACGCAAGGCGGGCTTTGCTTTCGCAAGTAGATCCGCTTCGTCGTCATCGAGCGCGTCAACCTTGATCGTGCCAATCGGAAGGGCGTTGAGAATGTCGGCAAGCCAGTTGCGTAAAGGCTCCAGGCCCGTGTCCCGGAGCGAGACCACGATCTTCCAATCGCTCAGTGTCGGCGAGCGCATGATCGCCCGTAACACGTCCAGCACGATTGCCTGATGTTCCTTCTCGATGCGGTCGATGCCGTCGATATACAACGTGCTCGATCCCGTCGCCGCGATCTCGGTCAGTAGAGCCGGAAGCGGCGCGCCGGAAATGCCGTTCGCCGCGGCAAAGCCGGCCCATCCCCTACCGGCGAGTCGATCCGATTTGAGGAACAGAACCGGGCCGCCGCGCGCAAGGTCCGCGTCGATACGTCGTCGGAGCAGAACGGATTTGCCGCTTCCGGGCAGTCCACGGATTTGAACAAAGCGCGATGCGGAGATCGCCTGTTCGAGTTCGGCGGAAAGCGTTCCTCGGTCGATGTGTGTGCCGCCCACGTCATTCTGAATGTCCGCGGCACAGTCGCGGGTCAGAGCGCTCAGCTTATCGAGGTCTGGGCGAAGCGATGCCGCTGTTCGGAGACGGACGACGGATGTCAGTTCGCGGACGAGACGCGGGCGGTCGAACTCGCCGGATTTTCCGGCGGAATCCCGTGCAATGGTGCGAAGCCTGCTCCATAGGAGCGGGGCGTCACCAGCGCTGGCGGGCTGGAGGCTTTCACGGAGCAGCGTCATCGCCGTTGGCGGTGTTGAAGCCCCTTCGTGCAGGAAATCGAACTGTACGAGGACGAAGTTGGCGAGTAGCCCGTGTATCTCCTCGTCCGAGCAGGGGCTCCCCTTCGCTTCCTTCAACAGGGCACAGATGTCTCTCTTGAGCGCCTTGATGGTTGCGCTCGCATTGCCGTCCTTGGCGAACCGCGCCTTAAAGTGATCGACAGTCGTGCTGGCGCGCGCGAGCTCGCAAAGATAGGCGAGATCACGCGCCTTGGTTTTCGCGATGTCTCCGACCGCCGCGCCGTAACGGTCGATGCCGGGGCGGAACGCAGGATCGCGATACGTCGTCCAGGAATCGCGGATGACGTCCCGAAAGTCCGTGTTGCTTTTGGCCGCACTGATTGTTAGAGCTCGCTTGACCTGCAGGCTCAGACGCGCCATTCCCCCGCCGGCGTTGCGAAAGTCGACGATGACGTCATCAAGCGGTTGTTTGAAATGACGCTGTTGAACAGCCACGCGAACGGCGGTGTGATCAGGAATTCCCGGCCCATAGGCTTCCGCCAGAAGAGCCGCCAGATAATGGGCCGCGACGGCGTCCTCGAACGTGAAGCCGGAACCCCCTGCGAGTTCGGGAGACTGAGGTTTCGTCTTGCTTTCCTTGTTCTTGCTCTTCTTCGCCATGCTATCCGGCACTTGTCACTGGGGTCTTCATCGAAGCCTTACTGAACTTCTCTAATTTCAAAGACGACGTCGTGTGGATTTTCGCTCAGAGCGCTGCGTATGTCAGGAGTTCTTCTCTGAGCTTGCGCCGCATCTTCCATGCGGCTTTTGGACGCCCCGTGTAACTGCAACGGCGCACTATCGAATTGATTTACCAGTGAGTCCTGTCCGAAAATGGACGGTACCGGCGGCAGGCACGCGCTCAGGCTTCACTTTCCAGGGCGTAACCAGGGGAGGGCGGGCATCTCTTCCAAATCGGCCGGATTCGGTGGCAAAGAGGAAGCGAAGAGGGGGCGATTCTGGACATCGATTTTCAGAAGATCAGAGCGCATCGTGGATCCCAGCACCATGGCTTCGAAGAATTCTGCTGCCAGATCGCGTCACTCGAGCCTCGAGCGGCTGGAGATGCCTTCTACAGAAAGGGCTTGGGCGCCGACGCCGGTATCGAATGCTTTTTGAAACACCGCAATGGCGATGAGACGGGATGGCAAGCTAAGTGGTTCTTTGAGTTAACCGACGGTCAGATCCGGCAGCTCGACAAGTCGATCTCTCAAGCGCTGACGAAACATACACGGCTAACCCGTTTCATTGTCTGCCTGCCCTTCAACCTTCGCGATGCTCGCCTTGGAAAATCCCGCTCAGAGCTGCAGCGGTGGCAGGCATGGTCGAATAAATGGAAACGACACGCGCGCCGCAGTGCGCGGTCGATTTCCATAAGTCTCTGGGATGCAACGCTCTTGATTCAACGCTTGACCCGGCACGATCCGCTGTACGCCGGTCGCATGCGCTATTTCTTTGATCACACGGTTCTCGACGCACAATGGTTCAAGCATCGGTTTGCGGAGAGCCGAGCGAACCTCGGCGAGCGGTATACCCCAGAAACCAACGTTGACTTGCCAATTAGGCGCACACTCCTTGCGTTTGGACGCGATCCGGCCCTGCAGACGGAAATCGCCGACTGGTTTGCCAAGCTTGAGGAAATGCGGTACCGCGCGATTCAATCGCTCGTCCAGCGAGTTGATGAGGATCATGTCCGGGCCCTGGAAGACGAGACCAGCAAACTTGCGCGTCTCATTTCGGAAACGCCCCTTGACTTGGATGCTGTGCTTCCGGTCCACGCCTGGATCAGTCAAGCGGAGCGATCGGTTGAGGTCAGTTATCCCTGTATCACCGCACTACAGGAACGCGACACGACTGGCAGTCGGCCAGAAGCCGACGGGAAGCTTTATGCGATTGATTGCCTGCACCGCCTTGACAGCTTATTGGGCGAATTCACGGAAGCGTTACATGAAGCTCGCTGGCAGGTTGTAAATGACCGTCGGCTTCTGGTGTATGGAGATGCTGGCGTGGGCAAGTCGCACCTCCTTGGTGATACCGCGGAGCATTGGATTCAACAGGAGAAACCAGTAATTCTGGTGGTCGGGAGCTCTTTTGCGGACGCCGATCCATGGAGCCAGATTCTCGACCATGTAGGATTGCAGGGTCTGGATAGAGAAGTCTTTCTCGGAGCGCTCGATGCGGCTGGACAAGCGGCTGGCACTCGCGCTCTGCTGATGATCGACGCCATCAATGAACGCAATGGCCTTGACGTTTGGCCCGCCCGCCTTGCGGCATTTTTACAGTCCATCGCACACTTTCCCCGTGTGGGCATCGTCCTGTCCTGTAGATCAAGCTACCTGCCGTTTCTTGTTGAGTCCATCGATCGAACTCAGTTGGCACGCATACATCACGTGGGATTTGCCGGCCATGCTGGTGAAGCTGCGCAAGTCTATCTTGACCGCCGTGGAATTGTCCGCATGGCAGCGCCGAATCTCGTGCCGGAGTTCGAAAACCCACTCTTCCTCAAAACGTGTTGCGATTACCTGCGAAAGGAAGGCTTGAACGAATTTCCACGCGGACTGCGCGGAGTCACAGAGATTTTCCAGTTCTACTTCACCGCCGTCGCCCGCCAGATCGAGAGAAGACTCAAGCTCGATCCTGCTCAGGATATCGTCGGACGCGCTATAACGGCGTTGGCGGAAGTCGGCGACCGAAGCGAGCGCGGTTACATCCCCGCGGCGAGCGCCCGAGCTATCCTCGAGGCGATCCTTCCGTCGCAAGGGTTGTACGACAGGAGTCTTCTCAGTCAACTCACCAGCGAGGGCGTTCTGTCGATCGATCCGCTTCGGCTCCCTGACGGCCGTTCGCAGGACTACGTTCGGTTCAGCTTCGAGCGCTACAGCGATCATCGGATCGCGCAGTACCTCTTGGATAAGCACCTGGATCCCGCCAGGCCCGGGGACTCTTTTGCGCCTGGAACCGCATTGTATGCCTATGTGTCTGCTCGGGATGCGTATCAGAAGATGGGGATAATCGAAGCGATGGCTATCCAGGTGCCAGAGCTCTCAGGCGCCGAGTTGGCCGACTTGGTTCCGAGAGATCCCGAAACAGAATTCATCTTGGATCGCACATTTCTTCAGAGTGTCCTATGGCGAAATCAGAAGTATTTCTGTAAGCGCACTCTCGCTTTGCTCGAAGAGATCTCACAACGATCAGGGTATGACGAGGTAACGCGAGTTCTCGTTGCGATTGCGACAGAGCCAGAAAACGAATTCAACATTCGGTACCTGCACCAGCGTTTGTGGGACATGCCGATGGCTGAGCGAGACCGGTGGTGGTCGATCTATGTGGCGCACGCCGGCGATGCCGATGGCCATCCGATAGAGACCCTCATAAGCTGGACTATAAACAACGGGTCACTCCAGATAGAGGGAACCCGCGCCATATTAATGGCGATGACCCTGAGTTGGTTTTTGACTACAAGCCATCGCGGAATTCGGGACCGTGCGACCAAAGCACTATCTACACTCCTGTCAGTCCGACTGCCTCTCGCCGCCAACTTGATCCGCAGGTTCGCCGCTGTCAATGATCCTTACGTACTCGACCGGGTCCTTGCAGCATCCTACGGTGCAGCCCTTCAAGGCCAGCAGACCGATGGTATCGATGAACTGGCGTTGGCCGCTTTCGAAGCTGTGTTCGCCCCAGCAGAGACGCCAGCCCACGTCCTCATTCGCGATCACGCCCGGGGACTCGTGGAATATGCAAATGCAAGAGGTGTACTGCCCCGCAGTGTAGATCTTCTGCGGGTAAGGCCCCCCTACCAGAGTTCATGGCCGCTCGAGGAAGTCTCGGAGAGCACAATCGAGCAGTATGTACAGAAGCGCGAACGAGGAAGTTTCCGAGATGCCATCGTCGGCTCTACGGTCAATGACGGTGATTTCGCGCGCTACGAGATCGATTCGGCCGTTGGTCACTGGAGCAATCTCCCGATCTCGGCGGCGGGAAAGACCCAGCGAGAGTTATTCGAGCAATGGCAGACCGGAGCGTTTAGAGCAAGGCCAGCGGCAGAAGAACTCCTCAGGAAGATCATAGCGGCTTATGACCAGCAGCGTGAAGAAGAACCAAATGACCCCGATGCCCTCATCGCAATGAATGTCGAAGAGTTGCTAGAGGATCCTAAAGGGAACAACGAAAGTGCGGGAACGAGGGCGCGCCAGCTGACGGGGGACGAACTTACGGCACTCGAAACGCGGCTCGAGGAGGCGTTGGGTCCAGAGTGGTGGAGCGAATACCGCCTTTATGCACGCGCCTACATCAAGAGAGAAATCTATGGCGCCATCCTTGAGAATCATTGGCCCGAGACTTTCAACTGTATTCAGGTTAGACGATGGGTATGCAAACGAGCGCATGATCTTGGGTGGACGCCGGAGGGATTTGGTGCGTTTGATGACCACGTCAGGTACGTCGACAGATACACTCACAATGTCGAGAGAGTGGGCAAAAAGTATCAGTGGATTGCGCTGCACCAAGCGCTGGCCCATCTTGCCGATAATGTCGCATTTATCGGAGACGACCGGGAGACTCTGAGTGCATTCCAGGGGCCCTGGCAAACCGGGACCCGCGACATAGATCCTTCGCTATTGGCCACACACACTTTCGACGATGGCTGGAAGCAATGGGGGCCAACGTGGTGGATGCCCGCGACAACGAGTTTGCAGCACGTTTCACCTGCCGAGCGACTGTTGTGGCTCGAGACCTCCGAGGATGTATGGACCGCTCCGTCTCTCATCGTCGTGACAGAACCCGAAACCGAAATGAGCTGGTTCGTCCTTGACGAATCGGTTGCGTGGCATCAATGGGATCGTGACACAGGCGAGCTGAGCCTGGAGCGCAGGGCACTTCTTGCCGTCAACTGTTTGCTGGTTGAGGTGGGCCAGCGGCAGAATCTGGTGCGCTCCCTTTCCGGTCGGATCCGGTATGGTAACCACGACCTGCCTTCGGTTTCGCTGCCGCATAGCGCCTATATTGGCGAGCACTTCTGGCATCCGATGTACGAACAGAGTGACGGATGGGCGGAGCCCGACGCGTTCAATAAGATCCCCGTACAGACCCAACCCATGGAAGCGGAGTATTCAGCCAAGCGGGGTGAATATGACTACTCTCTGACCGAATCATTTACAGTCAAGCTGCCCCCATTGGGTATGGCAAAGAAGTTGGGATTGCGGCTCTCGAATGGCAGGACACTGTCATACATAGATAGATCGGGCCAAGTCGTATTCTTCGATCCGGCGATGACTCACCCTGGCCCCCGTGCCTCGTTGATTGAACGAAACAACTTCCTCGAGTTCCTTGAAAGAGAGCAACTTGAAGCTGTATGGATCGTAACATCCAGCAAGGAAGTGTTCGGCTCGAAGAAGAATAGCGGTTGGGGTGGCGAACGCGCCAAGTGCTCGCTGTATTGGCTCACCGGCGACGGCTTCGATTGCAAGGAGCATGAGGAAAGAAAATACCCGTCAGAGCCTCAGCTCAGGGAGTTTTGGGGAGAGGCTGAGAATATGGAGCAGCTCCCATCGGTGATGCTCAATCACCGCAGACACTCCGCCAGACCGAAGAAAATTCGAAGTAAGAAGGTGCAAGCAAATGCGGGCACTCAATACGCAGTCTCCCAACGGTCGAGGCTTAAGCGCAGCAAAACTCGGCGAGCCAAAGTAAAGAATCGGTAATCTAAGAAACAGAAAGTAGCTAACCGTAAGTATCAGTTCAGCGAATCCCAGCGCACGCCGGAAGCGTGAGCCGCCAGCAGTTTGACTCAGCGTGCGTGCCCTCCGCTTTTGCCAACACCTGTCAAAGGTACGCGGCCCCATCCGTCGCGCTTCACCCACCCGGGTGAAGCATCCTCAACGTCCAATGCTATAAATTCCCTGCGAACAAAGCCCGACCGCGCTCGGTGGACACTGAGCGCGCCCCCCACCGGCCAACACGAATGAACTCCTCCGGTTCTGCATACCCGATGGGCGCTTTCATGGATGTCGACACTTTAGAGGTAGAATCGGGTGAGTCACCGGCGGAGGAGCGTGTGCATGCCGCTTCTTGAGTTCCCTAACTGCCCTGAGGCGTTGCCTTCCGAAAATCTTGAAGGTTTGTGGCTCGACGAGGCAAGTCGGCGTGCGAGCCAGCTTGATGCAGGCGATGTCACTCTGGTTTCAGCCGAGGAAGTCGATCGGAAAGCAAGGGCGCTCCTGGGATGTTACCGCTTACCCTGGGATGACATGTGTCTCCACGTTGGCGCTGGCAGGTAAGCGGTACTGCCGCGCGCACCTGGCATGATGGGTTCCATAGACAGCTCCAGAGACAGCAAAGGGGATGTGAGGGGACTCAAGGTTCTTTTGAAACAGTAAGTTACTGATTCTGCTCGTCTTCTCGGCGGGTTCGAGTCCCTCCCTTTCCACCAAGATTCTCTCGGCTTTTCAGTAGCTTAGCTGCTATGCGCGTAGGCTACTGCCAAATCTGCTGCCAAACCGTCTTTCGCGCGGTAGGTCATCCCATGCAGCCAGGCGTCGCCTCGACGTGTGCGCGACCGGCCGTCCGGAGGCGCGACGGGCTGGCCGGCGGGCGTTGGCGTCGGTATGCCCGTCCCGGGTCGATCTCGAGCCGTGTTGCGCCGGATCCCGTCCGCGCGGTTCATCGCGTCGCGAATCGCAGCAATGTCCGTTTCCACCGCTCCTTCCGTTCAGAATCCGCTCGCACACTCGATTGACCGCCCGTCAGGTGTCCACGGGCCGCGAAGGGATTCGGCGAGCGTGATTGCCTCGTCGTGTTTGCCTTCTGCGGCCAATGCCTTCACGGCGTAGCGCTTGTAGTGCCAGAAGTCAGTACGGGCGAGCAGCGAATAGATGTCCTCGTGCCGACCCGCGCGCAGCAGCGCGCTGAGACAGGCGGATGTCCCATGATAATGCCCGCGCAGATTCTTATCCGGACTCAACGCCATGCGAGTGATGCCGATCATCTGGTCGACCCAGGTGCTGGCGAGCTCCTGGCTCACACATAGTTCTCCCCAGAAGTCTGCCAGAATCTCGATATAGGGCACCTGATCGGCTGCATGAGCCTCGTACAGTCGCTCCAACCATTTTTCACGAATCGCAATCGATACAGTTGCCGCGCTAATGATCGGGACCAGAGCTTCGATGGCCCGGTTCACGGAAGTCCCAAGCGCTCCGGACGAGCTGTCAACATGTTCGAGTGCTGGAGAGAGTCGCTCGATCAGGCGTACTGCGCCCTCGGCGGCGGCCTGTTGATCGTGTCTGGAGACTTTCTGAATCTCGGCGACGGCCTCCCGTATCCGAGTCACTGCGGTCGAGGATGACTTCCACGTAAAGACGTTAGGGCGGATTCGGCTGGGGAATAGCCACTTGTGAGTGGCCACTGGCTTCTTCGTCGTCACGATTGTCGAAGCCGGTCTTTCACGGTGGCTTTTCAATCTGTCCATCCCGTTCCGGCTCTCCACCGCTGCGTGAGCTTTTCACCGCGGGTGAGCGAGCGGAACACCGGCATTGCGAAAATCTTGAGATCTGCGACGACCTTGTCGAACGCATCAACGAGTTCGGGCTCACCCGCCTTTTTCACAAACGCATTCCACTGAATGCGATGCCCTTTAGCGAAGGCTGCCGTAAGCGCCTCGAATTCTTCGGCGGGGAGGGGCGTCTCCCGGTTGTTGAACGTAGCGCCGACGGCCGTGAGCAGCGTGTCCACGTCGAAGTCGAGATGCCTCGAGCAGATCCACACGTCATAGAAGTCCTTCATCCGGCTGTTAGCCTCGCCGAGTGCAACCATCGCCTGCAATTTTTCCGCGATTGCGGACTCGGGTTCCCTTGTACTCCGAAGCCTTGGTGATTTCCTCGGATACAACACTGTCGGCATGGAAGGTTAGACCGTCCGCCTCGATTTCGAGAGTCGCGCAGTCCTTGACGAGCGCTATCAGACTTGTCTGATCGGCCTTGCCTTTGCGCAACATGTCGATGCCCATGGTAGGTCGCATTGGGGATGCCAATCGTTCTCAGTAGCAGTGCACCTTTGAGAACGACCGTTTGTGCATGCTTCGATTTCGAGACTCGATACAGGAACCGCTCGATGGCGTACTGTTGGAGCACCTGCTGAAACGGGGCCCCGCTCGACTTCGAATGGTTGCGTAGCCTCGCAAGCACCGAGGCCACCACGTTTTTCATTTCTCTCGCGCTCATTCGATGGCCTGTAGATATGGTGATATGGGATTTGCGACACGAAGCAGCCGTGCATAGTGCAGCAGTTCACGGTTCTGCACGCGCCTTCGTTGTCGCGCCAGACGCAGCGCCTCGAGCGCGACGTCGAGCCCGAGTTTGTTCCTGAATTTGAAGCAGTCCACCACCGTGCGTGCGGGCCCGTAGATCTTAAGCGGCATTCCGCCGATGCGATGGATTTCGAGGCCCTCATCGAAGGTCTTCGCATCGAAGCGATACACCGTTACCGGTATTGAGAGCTTGATGCCGTGATAACTGCCTCGTGGCACGGCCAGGTAGACGGACGACGGGATCTGGGTCGTGATGTTGTGATACGAGAGCGCGCTGATCAGACAGACTGCGGCTTTCGGCGCGCGAGCCGCGACGATGGCGAGGTCGGGATGCTCAGCTTCGCCAACGTCGGCCAGACGATAGAGGCCGCGACCGAGCTCGACGATCCGGCCGCTTTCACGCAGGGCGTACAGCGCGTCGGTGTGTACCCCGCGTGCGATCAGGTCGCGGGTCCGCAGAGTTCCGCCGCTGTCGCGGAAAATTTGGAGCGCTGTGTCGAGGTCCCGGGTCTTCATGGCGGGTAATAATAGCACCACTGATAATCAAATGGTCCCGTTATTACCACGACGTTTCCCGGGTCGGGACTGGTTGGCCGGGCATCGGGATCAGGGACCAGACGAAGCCACCTGCGCAACCGCGTGCTCGACTCCTATCCGCTTCTCCGGAGCAGATCAATGACACTGCGTGCTTCGGGACTCAAACCGGAGAGTTCATCCTCCGTCAGCAATCCTGCTGAACACATTTGTGCCAGCATCGTCAACGCACGCGAGCGCTTAAGATCGTCAAAGATACGCGCCATTTCTAGATCACCGCGTTCGATGATTTCAAAGATGTCGAGATAGCGCTGATGAAAATTCCGAGCGCTGTCATTATTGACACTTCCGATTTCGGCAAGCACACGCTCGCAGAAGCGTTCGAGCGCGACCGGATGCAAGCGCCTCAGAACCTTCCAGTCCGCTTCTTTAATCTCGCGCAGCATGGTTATGGACTAGCTTGTCCGGGCTCCAACCGCCGGGAGTATCAGAAGACACAGACGAGATCGCTACCGACGCGCCGTCGAAATTCCGGCAGCCGGTGGAGGTCGTCATAGTCGTGGATGTCGGCGGTTGTGCCGAGGACGATCCGGCACAGGTCTCGTACATGTACGAGATCGAAAATCGAGAACCGCTGAGTCGCGGGCTCCACGAGAAGGTCGACGTCACTGTCCTCGCGAGCCTCGTCGCGTGCCACGGAGCCATACAAGAACAGTCGTCCAACGCCGAGCTCATGCAATTGCTCACGGCGGCGGCGTAGGAGACGGATGGCATCATCGCGCTGCATGACCTTATTTTAGGGGACACTCCATTGAACGGCGGTACTTCAGTGGGGGGCGCCTGTGAGGCGACCCCTGTGGCGCGGCACACCTCGACTGGCGCACCGGGAGCTCGAGTCCCGCGTTGCAGGCTGGTGCACTTCGCGGCTCGGCGTTGCATAAATGCGCGAAGGGAAGATGTGGCCTGATTGCTACGGCGCAGGGCTGCCTGAGTTGGCCCAGTGCCAAATTCGGTGCCAAATCCGGGGATTTGAGGGGAGTCGAGGGGACAGGAAGCCCAAGGTCATCAGCAAGTTACTGATCTGGCTCGTCCTCCCGCGGATTCGAGTCCCTCCCTTTCCACCAAAACAAGGACTTACGTCGCCCTCGTGTTGGTTTTCCGGGAGTGGGGCGGAAAGTGGTACGACTCCCCTGCCTGCGGCGGCCAGCGCACCGGGTGCGGCCGGGGCCATATCGTAGTTCGGCGGCAGCTCCAGGGGCGGGGCGGTTGGCCATAGTAGGACCTTGTTCGCATAGGGCACCAGCACGCGCCCGTCCAGGTGCGTATAGCGCTGCGGCATTTGCGCCGACTTCCAGCCCCCAAGCTATTGCAAACTGCGCGTGCTGGTCCCGGCCTGCGCGCGCCAGTCGCCCAAATGTGCCGCAGCTTGTGGAAACGTGAGCCAGGGGAGCCCGACGGCCGTGCATTCCCGCTTCCACATTCGCGTAGGCAGTCGCTGGATCGGCGCCCGGCAGCGGTACACGATGAGTAGCGGGTCGGGTCCTCCGTGCCCTTGCGCTCGGCGTACTCCCTCCAACCGTTGCCGCGCACGATGCGCTTTTGGAGCTCCCCTTGCACCTCCAGCAGCTTGGTATACGAAGTGCGGCGCACCCATATGTCGCGGGTTAGATAATCCGTCAGCGCCGTCAGGTCCCGGGCCGTGCGCTCCCATGACGCTAGCCCTCCGTTTTTCCGCTCAAACTTGGCGATTGCTCCGGACCAGAGTCTACTTCGGCAAGGACTCAACCCAGGGATTGAATACGTTTACTCGCGCTTTGGTGTATTCGCTTGTATCTCTAGATACAACTGTGAGGCCGTGATGTTGGCCGGTGGCGGCGATGATTAGATCCGGTTGCGAAAATGTGTGGCCGACTTTGCGACCCTCTTCGACCAGCAACCTCCATTTGAGCATGATCTCTTCGCTGATCGGCAATACGCGGCGCTCAAACATCGGCCGCACTTTGTGAGTTAGCCAGTCATTGAGTTCGGAACGCCGCGTCACGTCCGGCAACAATTCTATTCCGAAGCGGATTTCCGCCAGGGTGACGACGCTGACGTGAAGGTCTTCAAGTAGCTGCGATACAACAAACGCAACTACCTTCGGCTCCGGTTTCGGGCGTCGCAGCTCCGAGAGAATGTTGGTATCGAGAAGCCACCCGGTCACAGAACTACTTCGCGCACCGGTAGCGGACCGCGCGATGGCTCGATACCGATCGCGCGATGAGGAGACGTCTGCATTGCTTCGACTAGCGCCTTCCCAGTGACACTCCCTTTGAGGCGGCGAAAGTCCTCGGCGGCGATGACAACAACCTCGTCGCGCCCATGCACGGTGACATGCTGTGGTCCTTCGCTGCGGACTTTGCGAACCAGCTCGCTAAAGCGAGCCTTGGCATCCTGCAACAGCCAATAGCCCGAGCGGGGAGCGGCGGGAATGTGCGGCTTCCGAGGCTTAGCCGGCGTGGATTTGGATTTCGAGAATCTAGTCATGCTGACTAGATTACAGTAAGCACGGCTGAGGCTCAATGCCGAACCACCGGACCGCGCCTATAGGCGGACAAGGGCCATCGTTAGTCCAGCTCAAGCCTCTGAGTCTTTCTCACGGACAAGATCTCCGAGAAGGCTTTCGAGCGAGCGGAGTGTACCAGCGCCGTATCGGGCTGCCAGTTTACGCAGCAGACCCGAGTCCACAGGCTCTAGGGCGGCTTCTAGCATGCTCTTCGCGTCCGCGATGTCCTGCGGACCGCCTGCGAACAGCTTCATCGCGATGAAGTCTTCGAGACTTACGAACTTTAGGGAGGCTCCCCGTACAGCGAAACCTCGATGGATCTAGAAAATGCATCAGGATCAAATCCGCGTATGTCGGCTAACAGATCAACCTGGTTGTCGAAACCATCCTGCAGTATAAGTACCGCCCCGATTGGATCATCGAAATCGCCGCGACGAAGCTCCGTGTGGAAGCCTGCTGCGCGGAAGGTGTATTCGAGTCCTGAAAGGGCAGGCACGCTGATTGACAGCACGGCACTAGCGTCGTGACTCGCTCGGATCACACCATACACGGACGCCGCCATGGCTCCGACGATTGCGTAGTTGACTTGTTTTTTTGCTAGGACCTGAACAACGTCCAGCAGTAGTAGCGCGGATTCGCCCCTCGCGCTGGTCCGCAATCAGCCGCCACCTCGCGATTTCGCACGCGCACGTCTGGCGAGGTGGAGCGGCATCGCCTCGCGAGCGAGGTGGGGATTTCGCCTCGCTGGGCGGTCTATAGACCTCGAGGTATTGTGCTCGCATGAACTGGGTATACCCCCACATCAATCGCTTGCGCCGCATGCTGCGCAGGCGCGGCCGGTCTGTCCATGATACGGACGACTTGATGCAGGACTTGTTCGTAAGTGTCCTCGCAAAGTGTCCCTCGGGGGAGCAGATCCGCGATCCTAAGGCCTTTTTGGCGCGGGTGGCGCTCAATCTGTCGATCAAGGCGTATGAGCGCGAGCACCGCGAGCTCTTTATCAGCGAGCCTGTAGAAAACATCTGTGTGGCGGACAGGAGTTTTGCGCCGGATGAGCTCGCCACGCGAGATGAGTCGTTGGACCGGTTGCAGAGGACTTTGGACGCGCTCGATGAGCGCGCGCGCAAAGCCTATCTTCTGCATCGGCTCTACGGCTTGACCTACGAGCAGATCGGCGAACAGCTCGATACGACTGTGCGGACGGTGGAGAACCACATCGCGCGAGCGATGCATGCTTTGGCAATGGAGATGCGGAAACCATGAATCAAATTCCGGAGAGCGCTGTTGCGGAAGCCTCGCGTTGGTTTGCATTGCTACATGCCCCGGATCGCAGCGCTGACGCGGAGATATTGTTTAGAAAGTGGTCCGAGGCGAGTCCTTACAATGAAGCCGCCTATGATCTGGTCACCAGCACCTGGGAGCGCAGCCGCGATCTGCCGAAGCCTGCGTTGCCGCTGCCTCGCCAGTGGCAACGCGCGGGCTTTCGTTCAGGACTGACACGCGCTGTAGCGGCCGTCGCTGCCGCTACAGCAGCGTTCGCTATTGCCAGCGTTATGTATTTGCACAACGCGGGCATCCGTACCGGTGTTGGCGAGCAGCGGACGGTCACTCTGGAAGATGGGACACGCATCACGCTGAACACGGACACGCAGCTTGTTCTGCATTATGACGAGCATCGCAGGGCATTGACCCTGAAGAAGGGGGAAGCACTGTTCGATGTGGCTAAGGACTCCGCTCGCCCATTCGTTGTCACGGCCAATGAGCGTGAAGTCACCGCTCTTGGCACTGTGTTTGTCGTGAGAAGCTCTACGGAATTCCTAGCCGTGACACTGTTGGAAGGCAAAGTGAGCGTCGCTTCAGGAGAAAGAGCAAGCAAAACTATACCGGCGCAGATGCTCGAGCCGGGCGAACGTTTAGTCGTGGCGAAAGCGGCGGCGCCGAAAGTCGATCGGCCCGAAGTCGACAAAGTGACCGCCTGGCAACGGGGGAGAATCGAGATGGATCACACGCCGCTGCACGCTGCGAGTTCGGAAATGAACCGCTACAGCGTCGTGAAGTTGACTGTGGAGCAGCCTGAAGCGCAGGTCATCCCGATCACCGGCTCATTCCGTTCTGGGGACGTGGCGAGTTTTGCCGATACGCTGGCCAGATCATGTCACTTGCAAGTCTTGCGCGCCAAAGATGCGATTGTGCTCAAGGGTGTACCGTCGCAGAATTGCCGCTAGAGAAAATCGCTCCAAGGAGGGGAATTCGCCGCGCCCGGCGGTCTATAGCTCCCGTTGGTTAATACTTGCAATCATAACGGGGAATAACAATGGCTAGGCGGCTCTGGATCGCGCTTTTGATCGCCTCGCGCGCGGTCGCGGCAGATGTGGGTATGCGGTTTGACGTTCCTGCGCAACCGCTCGCGGACGCCGTGAAGCAGGTAGCGCAGCAGAGCAACATGAATATCTTTCTGGATGCGGATATCCAGAAGCGTGTTGAGAATTGGCGCTCCTCGGCGTTGAACGGAACTTTTACGCCCGAAGCTGCGCTAGCCAGACTGTTGGCCCATACCGGATTAGAGTATGAGTACATTAACCCGCACACGATTGCCATCCGCGCGACCGATGCACTGAAGGCCGGGCAAACCCCTCTCTCCTCGTCACAGGGACAGGGCAGGGGCGAAGACTCCTTTGCCCTGCATCTCGCTCAGTCGGATTCTCCCGCTCCTGCCGGTTCCATTACGACTCCAAATCCTAACGGTGAACAAGCCGCGGAAAAGGAACCGGTTCATCTCGAGGAAGTCCTCGTGACCGCGCAAAAGAAGGAGGAGCGCCTGCAGGACGTGCCGGTTCCCGTATCGGTGTTGCCGCCAGCAACGTTGGCCGAACAAAATGAGCTCCTGATCACCGATTACGCCACATTGGTTCCAGGGTTTGTTGCGGCTCCAGTCGGCGTCGGCGAGCAACAGCTGGCCATTCGCGGTATCACGACGAGTGGCTTCACATTACCAACGGTCGGAGTGACGATCGATGGTGTCCCGTACGGTGGTCTAATCGATGTGCCTGACATCGACCCAGGAGACCTCGCGCGGGTGGAGGTTCTACGCGGCCCTCAGGGAACCCTCTATGGCTCCGCCAGCATGGGTGGGCTGGTTAATTTTGTAACCAAAGATCCGTCGTTCACAGGTTATTCGGGAAATCTCGAGACGGGGACTAATGTCATCCACAACGGCGCGGGGGGTGGCTACAAGATTCGCGGTTCGGCCAACCTGCCCCTAAACAACATGACGGCGCTTCGGCTCAGCGGCTACTCCTATACGACTCCAGGTTATATTGACAACCCGGTTCTAAATCTACGCGCCGTCAACCGAACCGATGCGTACGGTGGACGCGCTGCGTTGTTGTTTCAACCGCTCGATACCCTGTCGATCAAGTTCAGCGCCCTGTATGACCACATCGATCACAAAGGATCTGCAGAGATCGATGTGCCAACTGCCGGCTATCCGAGGACTGTGGGCCTCGGCGATTTGCAGCAGAACTATCTGCCAGGGGTGGGCGGACAACGGGACGAGGTGAAGGCGTACAGTTTGACTTTGAACGCCGCTCTTGGAGCGGTGAAGTTGGTCTCGTTGAGTGGCTACAACGATGTCTACGACCCCTCGAGTTTCGATTGGAGTGACATCTTCGGTGCCGACGCGCAGAAATACTTCGGTGTGAACGGGTCGGGCAACTACGCCTATACCCATTACAAGAAGTACACCGAAGAGCTGCGGCTCTCTGGGTCTTTGGGTGGGCGCCTCGATTGGCTCGTGGGCGGATTCTACTCACACACAAACTTGTACGGCCGTGAGGTTTTTGCCGCGAATGACCCGGCGACGGGCCGCATCCTAGGCGCGTTCTGGATCAGCATCTATCCTCGGAACTATGAGGAAACCGCTGGCTTCGTCAATTTCACGTACCACTTTACTGATCGGTTCGATGTGCAGGTGGGAGGTCGCGAGAGCTTCGATCAGGAGCACCAGCCTCCTGGGATCCAGGTTGGCCCCTTTATCGGACCGACACCTACTATGTCGCCGGTAGCGTTTTCCAAGGACAATGCCTTCACATATCTAGTAACACCGCGCCTGAAGCTGTCGCAAGAGCTAATGATGTACGCGCGCTTCGCGTCCGGCTTCCGCCCGGGCGGTCCGAACACTTATGGCGTGGGCATTCCGCCTGCATACCGGCCGGATAAGACGCAGAACTACGAGCTTGGCGCAAAGGCTGATCTGTTTGAGAACATGCTGTCCATTGATACCTCGCTCTATTACATCAAATGGAAAGACATCCAAATCGAGAAAGAAAATGCGCAGACGTTCGCATTTACTTCCAATGGAAGTGGCGCGAAAAGCGAAGGTGCCGAGATGTCGGTCACCCTCAGACCTACGCGAGGGTTATCGATCTCTGGTTGGTACTCTTATGACAACGCCGTACTCACTCAAGCTTTTCCGGCCAATAGCCCTCTCTATGGCATGCCCGGCGATAGGCTGCCGCTCAGCAGCCGAAATTCCGGCAGCCTCACGGCGGAGGACAATTTTGCGCTGACGGGCTCAACGAGCGCATTCATCAGCGCAACGGAGAGGTTTATAGGCGACAGAGTCGGCGTGTTTAACAACAGCGCACTGCGACAGGACTTGCCGGGTTACCAACTCACCGATTTGCGGGCGGGGGTGAAGCAAGAATCTTGGACGACGACGCTTTACGTCAACAACCTGTTGGATCGGCGTGGAGTGGTGAATGGTGGGCTCGGTTATCTCCTGCCTTACGCGTTCATCTATGTTCCGCCGCGTACCGTGGGGCTGACTATCTCGAAGAGTTTCTGACGGCGGGACTGAGAATCCATTGACACCGCGCAAGCCAATAGTCAATGCAAGGATTTAACCTTAATAGAGACAAGTTTTCCGCGGCTAGCGCAGTGGCAGCCGCGCGGGATCCTTCAAACCGGGCGAGGGCGGCGCGTCCGAGACGCTACGGCAAAGACCGCATGTCCTCACGCCGGTCCGCACCAGGTGGTTAGCGCTTCAGCAACGCTCGCTTGGGTTAGGTCCCCCACCCAAGCGACATATCCGTCGGGCCGAATCAACACGGCGGCGGGGGCGGTGACCGCGCCCAGTGCCGGAAGCTCCCACGTGCCAGTATGTTCGGCATCGATCAACTGAACCCGATCCGCCCAGGGGGTGATGTCGAAACCGCCGCGCTCACCGAGGTTGAGTAGCACCGGGCGGGCGCTGTACAGCAGGGTGAATAGCCGCAGGGGGCCGTTGGCGGTGACCAAGTCGAGATCGGGCATCCGGCGTCCGAGCAGCGGGTGTCCCGAGCCAAGATCGTAATGAATGTCCAGCCCGGACACCTCCGCGGCCAATCGTCTGCGGGGCGCGTCCATGCTAAGGAGCTCGGAAACAAACTTGCCCAGGGCTTTGGTGCGGTCGTCCGGGCGGAGAAGCGCGACTTGCGCCATCGTGTTGTGCAACACGCGGGCCGCGACCGGGTGGCGCTCAGCGTGGTAGGTATTCAAGAGGCTTTCCGGCGATCTCCGTTTTATAACCTGAGCCAGCTTCCACCCCAGATTCACTGCATCCTGCACGCCGATGTTGAGCCCCTGTCCACCTAATGGGGGATGCACGTGTGCGGCGTCCCCGGCCAGCAGGACTCGCCTATCGCGATAGGCAGCGGCCTGGCGAGTCATATCGGTGAATCTAGAGATCCAGGTGGGACTGTGGATCCCGTAGTCTGTCCCGTACACGGCGATCAACGCTTCACTGACATCGCGCAGGGTTGGTTCGCCGGCGGCCTCCCTGACCTGCGGCTCGCTCAGCACGGCCCGCATCCGCCGCCCATCTTCCAACTTGCCAAGTGCATGGGTGCCGGTGGCGTCGTTGCGGAAGCCCCAGGCCGGCTCCTGGGCTACCTCGACCTCGGCGATCAACCAACTCATGCTCGGATCCCATCCGGGGAACTCGATGCCGGCTGCTTTTCGGATCAAACTGCGTCCTCCATCGCAGCCGACGAGATATTCCGCCCGCAGCGAGTTGCCGTCGGACAGCTCGGCGTCGATGCCAGTGGCGCTCTGCGCGAAACCCGTCACTTCACGTCCGCGATAGATCGGCACCGCCAGCTCCTCGGCCCGCGCGGCCAGGATGCGCTCGATATGGTTCTGCGACAGCGCGAGTACATAGTTGTGTCGCGTTGGAAAATCGCTGATGTCCAGAGGGATGTAGAAGTGCAGGGCCTTGTGCACCTGTCCCTGTGAGAGGAATCGATCGGCGATGCCACGCTGATCGAGGACTTCGATGGTCCGTGAGTGCAAGCCACTAGCGCGCGAGCCGGCGAGGTCCTGGCTGGCGCGCCGCTCGACGATGGCAACGTCGATGCCCGCCAACGCCAACTCGCTTGCTAACATCAGCCCTGTCGGACCTGCTCCGACAATCACTACCGCATGCTCGGTCATAGCCACACTCCAGCCGGCGTGAAGAGGGTGGTGCTTTTACGGCATGAACGGGGTCTTGCCGCAAGCCCCCGGGTGCGCTATATGTTGAAAGTGGGGTGGAGTGGGTCATCTTTTTGCGGCTTGCCGTCCGTTATGGGCGGACAAGCTCCCTCGCGAAGAGCGCCTCACCCTGGTCTAGAATCAAATCTAAAGTCGCCAATACGCAGCCCCGGTCACTTCGGCAATCCAATAGCTGCCACTTTGCCCGGGCAGGGGCCAGACAGCCAATGGCTCCCGGGCGGTGAAGTGCGGGCGATGAAGTTGTGTTAACTGAAACGTGGGCGAAGATATGACTCTTAATACGGGCCGTAACGGCGGGCGCTTAACCGGTCTATCATGCAGTGTGTTGGCGTTTTTAATTGCGCTCTGGACGTTGCAAGTTGATAAAGCCGCCGCGGCGGCTCCCAGCACGGTCGCGCCGGAATCGGTAGGATTTTCCAGCGAGCGACTCAAACGCCTGGACGAGGCGATGCAGCGGGCGGTCGATGAGAAGCAGTACGCAGGGGTCGTCACGCTCTTGGCCCGCCACGGCAAGGTGATCCACTTTAGTGCGCTCGGCCAGAAAGATATTGCGAGCGGGGCGCCGCTTGAGAAAGACACCATCTTTCGCATCAATTCCATGACCAAGCCGCTCACTGCAGCGGCCATGATGATTTTATATGAGGAGGGGAGATGGACCCCCCAGGACCCGGTATTCAAATTCGTGCCGCAGTTTCAGAATCTGAAAGTCTTCAAGGGCACGGATGCCACGGGAAAGTTGGTGTTGGAGGATCCCGCGCATCCACCCACCATGCGCGAGCTGATGACCCATACCGCGGGCTTCGGTTATGAATTCAACGTCCCGGACCCGCCAAAACCCCTCTATCGGGACGATCAAGGACATCCTCTGTGGTCTAGCGGGTCGCTGCAAGCTATGGTTGACCGGCTTGCAAAAGCCCCGCTGGTCTATGAGCCGAGCACACGCTGGCAGTACAGCATCTCCGTGGACATTCAGGGCTATATCATCGAGAAGCTCTCTGGCATGACCTTGCCAGACTTCATGAAAAAACGGCTGCTCGCGCCGCTAGGAATGAAAGATACGGACTTCTACGTGCCGCAGGAGAAGCGTAGCCGGTTTGTTACGGCTTATGAGCGCAATGCCCAGGGAAACTTGACCCCTATCGAGTTCAAGCAATACGGGCTGACTTACGATCGGGAGCCCGACTGTCCGGCGGGAGGCGCGGGCATGATATCCACGGCCGTGGATTATTATCGGTTCGCGCAGATGTTGGCCAACGGCGGCACGTTGGACGGGGCACGCATTCTTGGCCCGGAAACAGTGAAGCTCATGATGTCCAGCCACATTGCGCCAAACCTCATGCCGGATTTTAGGGGCGGCGGCTATGTGTATATCGAACCCCGACCCGGTTTGGGCTTTGGCTTCAATGGAGTTGTTATTACCGATCCGGGTATGGCAGATACGCCGACGGGCAAGGGCACGTATTTCTGGGAAGGGGCGAACGGGACCTGGTTCTGGGTTGATCCTGCCAATGACATTGTATTTGTGGGCATGGTTCAGCGGTCCGGTTACGGGGAGAGCTGGGGCATGGTGCCCAATCTTCGTGAGATATCCCGCGCAACTGTCTATCAGGCGCTGCTGCGGCCAGATTTGTGACGGCCCCGTATGAGTTGATAGTCAGTCAGTGGATTACAGATTTAAGGCGCCGTCGTGTCCATAAGTAAAGTGCTCTGCGTATCCGTGCTGGCTTTCACCAGCTTGATCTTTCTAGGGGTCCAGTCGGCTCTCGCCGCCGTCGCCCCTAAACTGCTCGCCACCGAGACCGCCACGGCCAAATCCATTACCCCGACGGCTGCGCAGGGATCTCTGTTTCAGGAGCTGGATCCCAAGTTGCAATCCGCACCGGATCGTCGTGCGACCTACGCCGGGGCCATCGCGGTGTCGCCAAACGGTAAGCGTCTCGCCATTCAGACCAGTGGATTCCCGGCCTACTTTGACGCCGCAGGGAAGATTCTTGCTGAAGCCTCGATGGAGTACGTCTTTCTCTTCGACATCACGGCCTCAACACCCGTACAGCTTCAGGTGCTCTCGGTACCTAACACCTTCCCGGGACTCGCCTGGTCGCCTACCTCCGATCGCTTGTTTGTCTCGGGCGGTAAAGACGACTCGGTCGTCGAGTTCGTCGATGAGGGCACTCACTGGGTCACTGGACGCACTCTCCACCT
>Ga0105240_10003956_pt1 | contig 22885 bp, 18 predicted proteins | sample KBSC54metaG_FD_80426 | JGI IMG/M metagenome (GOLD analysis project Ga0105240, IMG submission 80426) | Corn rhizosphere microbial communities from Kellogg Biological Station, Michigan, USA - KBS C5-4 metaG | ecosystem: Host-associated > Plants > Roots > Rhizosphere > Soil | place: Michigan, USA... | reverse complement strand
GACACGGGTTCGAAGAACGGCGCCAGGGCCTCGGTGCTGTTGGCGTCGCGCATCAGGGCGCGCCTGGGATCGGCCTCGTCCGGCGGCGACTTGACCGGCCGCGGAAGCACTACCGAGCCTTGCGCCCGGGTCCGATGCATCAGCTCGCGCTGCGGCTGGTTCAGGCCCTCAAGGAAGGGCGCGCCGTCCGGCGGCACCACCGCCCCGAAGCAGATCACGCCGAGGACGCGTTCCGGGAAGAGCCGCGCCAGCGCCGCCATCGTCCCGCCGCCCATGGAGTGGGCTACGGCCACCACCTGCCCGAGGCCCGCCTCGTCCATCTGCCGGACCACGTCGCGCGCCCAGTCGGAGAAGTTCGCCGTGGCGTAGTCCGTCGGATCGTTGCGGCCTGGCAGGTCCACGGCGAGCGCAGGATGGGCCAGGTGCGGCGTCATCAGCGACCAGACTTGTCCACTGGTGCTGCCGCCGTGGATCAGCACAATGTCCATCATGCCGTCGCGGCGGCCGGCGGCTCGCCCAGCCATTCGCGCAGCACCTCGCCGGTGTGCTCGCCCGGCTTGGGCGCGCCGCGGCGCACCTCGCTCGGCGTGCGCGAGAAGCGCGGCGCCGGCGCCGGCTGCGGGACACCGTCGATCTCAAGGAATACGTGGCGAGCGACGTTGGCGGTATGCTTCGGCGCCTCGGCCAGACTCAGCACAGGGGCGACACAGGCATCGACGTCGGCGAACTGCTCGGCCCAATCGTCGCGGGTCCGGGTCTTCACGCGTGCCGCGATCGCGGCGGCGATGGCGTCGCGACGGGCCGGATCGCGACGGTCGCCCAAGGCTACCGGATCCAGGCCCAGCTCGCGCACGAGGTTCTCGTAGAACTCCGGCTCGAACGCGCCTAGCGCCAGCCATTTCCCATCGGCGCATTCGTAGGTCGCGTAGGCGGGCGCGCCGCCGTCCAGGTCGTTCTCGCCCCGGCGGTCGCTCCATCGCTCACGGGCGCGCATCTCGAAGTAGGTGGTCATCTGGTGGGCCGCGCCGTCGACCATAGCGCAGTCGATCACCTGCCCCCGTCCGCTGCGTCTGGCCTCGAGGATTGCCGCCAGCAGCCCCAGCGCCAGGTAGAGACCCCCACCGCCGTAGTCGCCCACGATGTTGAGCGGGGGAATCGGCCGCTCGGGCGGGCCGAAGGCGTGGAGCGCACCGGCCAGGGCGATGTAGTTGATGTCGTGGCCGGCCCGCGCAGCCAATGGGCCATCCTGGCCCCAACCCGTCGCACGGCCGTAGACCAGCCGCGGATTACGCTCCAGCGCCACGTCGGGACCCAGGCCCAGGCGTTCCATCACGCCCGGCCGAAACCCTTCGAACAGGCCGTCGGCCTGCTCGATCAGCCGCAGCGCAGTCTCGACCCCTGCAGGATCTTTCAGGTCCAGCACGATCCCGCGGCGGCCGCGGCCGGACACGTTCGGCGGCGGCGTGACCAGCGCGCTCGTCCGGTCGACCCTCACCACATCGGCGCCCATGTCCGACAGCAGCATGCCGCAAAACGGCCCGGGCCCGATGCCCCCGAACTCCAGAAATCGCAACCCCTGAAGCGGACCCACCGGCGCATCCTCCCGTTCGGCGAAACCAGTGCCCCAAAATTGCGAAAGGCGTCAAGCGCAGGAATCATTCACTCTTCCAGCTCCGCAATGTCTACGGTATCCTATTCAAATCGGCGTGGTTCGAGTGTCGAATGCGGGAGGGTCGCCATGGATGTTGCTGAGCCGCGCGAGTTCGATGTCGCCGAGTTCATGCGGCGCTTTCGGGTCCACTCGCCCGAGTTCGCTGCGCACCACAACGAGGTGATCGCCCACATCCCGCAGAACTGCCCGGTGTTCCGCGCGCACATGGAAGCGTTCTCGGCCGAGTCTATCGATGTCGTGGTGGTCGGCGGCTACGAGGCGATCATGGCCACGGGGCGCGACGCAGGCGTCATGTCGTCGGCCGCGACGCCCCAGCAGATCGAGGAGGCCAAGGCGGGGATCACGGCGATGAACCTGCCCACCTACGCCGACCCGCCGCTGTCATTCGAATACCGCCAGATCGTCGAGTCTCTCGTCTCCCCGCGCGCCGCCGTCGATCTCGAGCCGCGAGTGCGGACGCTGGTCGGCAAGCTGATCGACAGGTTCATCGAGCGCGGCGAAGCGGACATCGTTCGCGATCTCGCCCAGCCGCTGACCGCGATGCTCACCATGTGGGTCACCGGCCTGCCCGAGGATCGCTGGTTCTTCTACTCGGACTGCATCCACCGGATTCTCTGGCGGGACGGCGACCCGCGGGCGCTGATGCTGGAGAGCCGGCAGGTGCAGAATGAGATGCGCGCGGAGATCGCGCGGCTGCAGGCCAGCCCGGATTGCACCGGCGCCATCGCCGCAGCGCGGGGCGCGACCATCGGGGGGCGCCCGATCGAACCCTGGGAAGTCGAGGGGCTGCTCTGGCTGATGCTACTGGGCGGAGTCGACACCACCCAGGCCCTCACGGGAAGCGCGACTGTCTTCCTCGGACGAAACCCCGAGCACCGGCGCCAGCTGATCGACAATCCCGCCCTGATCCCTGACGCGATCGAGGAATTCCTGCGCTTCAACGCGCCGGTCCTTGCCACCCCGCGGACGCTGGCTCGGGACATCGTCGTCGAGGGCGTGCCGCTGAAAAAGGGCGAGCGGGCGATCCTGTGCTGGGCCGCGGGAAACCGCGATCCGGCGGCCTTCGAGGCCCCCAACGAAATCCGCTTCGACCGTCCGACCAACCGTCATCTGACCTTCAGCGTCGGCCCACACCGCTGCCTCGGATCCCACGTCGCACGGATGGAGATCCGGGTGATGCTGGAGGAGATCCTGCGCCGACTCCCCGACTACCGACTGGTGGAGGACGGCCTGGTGTTCGCGCCCGACGTGGCGGTCATCTATGGCTACAAGAGCACGCCGGTCACCTTCCCGCCGGGGCAGCGGGACGCGCCGCCCGACCCGGCGCTGGAGGCGCTGCTCGCGCCGTTGACGGGCAGCTAGCGGATCGCGCCGCTGGAGCGCAGGCCGGCAATCTGCTCGGCCGTATAGCCGTTGGCCGCGAGGATCTCGTCGGAGTGCTCACCCAGGCCGGGCGCAAGCCGATAGGCCTTTGCTTCGGCGTTGCTGACCCGCACCAAATTCGAGAATTCGCGGAAGCGGCCCTTGGTGGGGTGGGTGACTTCGGCGACCCGTCCGGCCCGCCGCTGTTCCTCGTCGTTGAGCATCCGGTGGACGATGTCGGATCCCTCCGGCGTGACCGCCATCACCTTGGAGCCGGCGAAGGCCGAACGCCAGGCCTCGCTGGTGCGCCCGGCGAAAGCGTCGCGAAGCAGGTCGGCGAGCAGGTCGCGATTTTCCCGCCGGCCCTCGATCGAGGCGAAACGGGGATCGCCCAGGATGTCGAAACCGGCAGCCGCCTGCAGGCCCGCGATCTCGTCGTTGGTTCGCACGCACAGGCACAGCCAACCGTCCGCCGTCTGGTAGAGGCTTTCCAACGCGCTCGTCCCCATCTGCAGCACATCGAGGGTCTCGGCGCCGATCGGCGCCTTGTCGGACGCGCGGCGCACGATGTGGGCGACCAGGCCCATGGCCGCATTGAGCTGGGGATTCTCGCAGGCGACGACCTCCCCCGTCCTTCTGCGCTGCACGAGCCCGATCAGCATGCTGACGGCGCCGAGGAGTCCATTGCCGGGGTCCTCATTCCCCAGGGACGGGAGAGGCTCATTGTACTGGCCGGCCACCTCGAACGAGGATCCGACGTAGGCTGACAGCATGGGGGCGAAGCTCTGGCGCATCATGTGCGGGCCGCTCGACCCCCAACCGGGCGCATAGAGATAGATGGCGTTCGGATTGAGCGCGCGGACCTGCTCGCGGCCGAGTCCCAGGCGCTCTGCCGCGCCCGGACGCATGTTGTGATGCACGGCGTCGGCCCACCGGATCAGGCTGTCGATGGCCGGCTTGAGCGCCGGGTCCTTGAGGTTCGCGGCCAGCGACCGCTTGCCGGCCTGGGCGGCATGGAAAGGCCGTTCGATGCCGCGAAGTTGGTCGCCCGCCAGCGGCTCGAGCTTGATCACGTCGGCGCCCAGATCGGCCAGCGCCCTCGAAGAATAGGGGCCGGCGTAGTAGGCGCCGAAGTCCAGCACCTTGACGCCGTCGAGGAGCGGCCGGACGTCCGGTTCCGCCGCCCTGCGCTCGGCGCGCCAGGGCGACGGCGTCTCCGGGCGCCTTAGGGAGGCGAGCACGGCCTCGGTGTGCTGTCCTGGCGTCGGCGCGGGCGTCGGCGTCGGTGGCGCGGCGCCGTCGAAGCGGATGCCGGGCGCGACCTGCTCGACGCGGCCGAGCATGGGATCGTCCACCTCCATCACCATGCCGTTGTGGCGAGCCTGCGGCTCGTCGAACACCGTCGTGGGCGGCAAGTGTTCGACGGCGCAAACGTCGGCTTCCATGAGCCGCTTCACCCACCACGCCCGAGGGTGTTCGGCGAAGATTCGATGGATTGCGCCCTCCAGCACGTCGGATTCCTCCGGCGTCAGGGGCGTTCCCATATCGAGGCCGCTGGTGATCGGCTTGATGCGGTCGTTCAGGCCAAGCACCTCCATGAACCGGTTGAACGCCCCCACGGCGCCGGTGTGGACGCCGATGTACTGTCCGTCGCTGCACAGGAAGGTGCGGGTGATCAGGCGGTTGCGCGTCCGGCGCAGCATGGAGCGGGTATCGGACGGCGCCTGGTTTGCGGCGACCGAAGTGTCCGATTCACCCCACATCATGATGTGGAACGCGAGCGCGCCGTCCCACAGGGAGGTGTCGACGCGGCGGCCGAAACCGTCCTCCAGTCGCCGGTAAAGGGCGGCCAGGATGCCGATCACCGCCAGACCCGCCGCGCCGGTGCTGGCGAACGGCTGGGCCTCGAAGATCGGACCGTCGCGATGACCGGCCTGGTAGGCCATGGTGCCGATGAGCGCGTGCACGACCGATTCGTAGGCCGGGAGGTTGCGGTAGCGCCCCCCCTGACCGAACCCGCTGACCGAGGCGTAGATCAGCTGAGGGTTGCGGGCGTGCAGTTCGTCGTAGCCGAACCCGAGCCCTTCCGCCGTCCCTGGGGTCCAGCTCTCGATGAAGATGTCGGCCCGCTCGGCAAGGCGTTCGATGGCCGCCCTGCCATCTGGTGTCGCAACGTCGAGAACGACGCTCCGCTTGCCGCGATTGAACACCGAAGCGGCGCCCGGATGCAGTACGCGCGTCGGATCGCCGCCGGGCGGCTCGACCCAGATCACCTCCGCGCCGTAGTCGGCCAGGATGCCGCTGGCCTGAGGCCCGGCGATGCCCGAGGAGCAGTCCAGCACTCTCAGTCCCGCCAGCGGCCCGGCCATCGAACCCTCCCGTGAATGCCCGGGTCGTCGCCCCGCGAGACTCCGGCTTGATGGTCGAGTAGTGCACTGGTTAGGCGCCGGCCGTCAACCGCCGACTCGCGTGCATCGCCGTCGACCGCAGAGCTGCATCGCCTGGACGACCTTGGCCGGCCTGGCGCGCCTATCGGAATAACCGTACACCATTTAGCAGATTGACGGATGGCCGCTCCACCTGTTGGACTGCCCCTGGAGTTTGGTCGGCGGGTTATGCGGCCGGGCGAGCTCCGGCGCGGAAGGACGTAGGACGCAAATGGACGCTGAGCTGACTGCGACCGAGGATACCGGCCGGGTCAAGAAGCTGAGCGAGAAGGTCGCCGAACGCATCGTCGCCGATATCGTCGACCAGGGCTGGCCCGTCGGCAGAAACCTGGGAACCGAGAAGGATCTTCTCCAGAAGTACGGTGTCGCCCGCGCGACGTTCCGCGAGGCCATCCGTCAGGTCGAGCGTAACGGCGCTGCCAGCATGCGTCGGGGGGCCGGAGGTGGGCTGATCGTCGGGGAGCCACCCCGCGCGGCGGCAATCCGGGCGATGATGACGTTCTTCGAACTGACGCATGTCAGCTTCGCCGATCAGCACGAGACCCGGGAGGTGCTCGAAGTCACCGTCGCCCGCCTGGCTGCGGAGCGCGCTGACCGCGCACAAGTGGACCGCCTCCGAGGGCTGGTCATCGAACTGCGGGGCGTGACCGATTACGCCGCCAGCGTAATGGGCAACATGGCGATGCGCGTCGCGGTGGCGGACGCGACCGGCAACACGGCGCTGTCCCTGTTCATCGAAGCGCTCAACGGCGTGCAGCGGGAAACCGTGCGCGTTCTGCGGTCGAACCGGGAAATCATCCTGGACGACATGACCCAGTCGGTCGACTTCAAGCACAATCTCGTCGAGGCCATCGCCGCCCGTCAGGTCGATCGGGCAGAGCGGCTGGTGCACGGAGACATGCACCGCCGCCTGTTGGCCATGACCTCCGCCGTAGCCCGACCGCCGTCGCCCGACACGACCGTGAACTACGCGGGACTACCCGCCTGGTGGGAGGGCGAGACCGGGCAGGGCAAGCTCGCCGACCAGATCGTGGCTCACATGGTCGCGGACATCGCAAGGCTGGGCTGGAAGCAGGGCCACAACCTTGGCCGCGAGGGGGACCTTCAGCAGCAGTATGGGGTGAGCCGGGCGATCCTGCGCGAAGCCATCCGGCAACTCGAGCTGTACGGCATCGCCAGGATGCGGACCGGCATTCAGGGCGGCCTTGTGATCGGCGTGGTGGATCCAGGCTACACAGTCGATCTGGTGGTGACCTACCTGCGCTCCACCCCCCTGGACGTGAAACACCTCTGGGAGGTCCAGTCCTCCCTTCAGGTCTTCGCGGTGGGGCGCCTCGCACAGATCGGGACGCCGGAGGATTACACGGCCCTGCGGGAGGCCATGGCCGACGTGCTGTCCTCCAGCCCCGAGAACTACCTTGACTGCGCCAACATCGTCCACCGCACCATCGCCGACCGCACCGAGAACCGAGCCCTGTCGCTCTTCATGCGCGTGCTGATCCAGAGCGCAACACCGCTCTGCCCGCCGGTGGGCCAAGACAACCTGCCGTATCTGATCTCCATGCACGAACGGATCGTGGCGGCTATCGGCGAGCAGGACGTGAAGAGGGCGATGGCGCTGACGTCCGAGCTATTCGGGCGGGCCCGAGTCTGGCTGACAGGCAAGCGCCACGGCAGCCGCATCTAATCACCGGGCCAAGCCGCCTTCCGGGGCCGGTCTTCCTCATGCCGGCTGTTTGCGCTTACGCTCCATCGGATCCATCAGGTTGGCCGGAAAAAGTTCGAGCAGATCGCGAGCACGCACCGAGCCCGGGCGCTCACGAGGCGGCTTGCCACCGCCCTCGATCGGGGTCAGGTCGACGTTGCGGGCGAGGTCCCGCAAGGCGCCGACGTTGCAGGCCTCGCGGGAAAGGCGGTCCACTGCGTCCCAGCGGTACAGCTTCAGAGCGTTCTGGTGGGTGATCTTGTCGATCGCCTCCTGGCCAATCGCGCCCTGCTCGAACTCGCCGTTCCAGAGCTGCTCGGGCGTGAACGGCCAAGTGATGTCCGCATGCGGATAGTCATTCTCGAAGGTGATGTTGTCGAGGCCGATGAGGTCCCGCAGCCGTACGCCTGTCTCGTCCTGGATGAAGCAGGAGACGAAGTGATCACGGAACACCTCCGAGGGCTTCTTCCCGTGCCAGTCATGGCCCATCCAGGGTCCGTGGTTCTTGTCGACCAGGTCGGCGCGCTCGAGGATGTAGGGAATCCAGCCGATCCCGCCTTCCGAGAGCACGATCTTGAGATTCGGAAATTTGTGGATGTGCTCCGACCATAGCCACTCGGACAGCACCGCCATCGACGCCAGCCCGACCTTGGTCAGGAAGGCGCCGATCGGGCTGTCCAGCGTCAGGTGCTCCGAGCCGGTGGTGCTGAGAGCGCTGATATGGATCGACAGCGGGATCCGCAGCTCGTCCGCCGCCGCCCAGAGTGGGGTCCAGTAGTCGTCGAGCACATTCGGAAAGCCCAGCTGGTGCGGCAGGCCCGGGATCGTGACGGTGCGCGCGCCCTTGGCCGCCGTTCGCCTCAGCTCGGCGACCGCCTCGTTGATGTCGAACAGCGGCAGGCCCGCCATCGGGATGAAACGGTCCGGCGCGGCTGCGCAGAACTGGTCGATGTGCCAGTCGTTGTAGGCCTTGATCAGGGCCAGGGCGAGCGCGCGGTCCTCCGTGGTCTGGAACAGCTCCAGCGCGAAACCTGGGAAAGTGGGGAAGTTCACGCCCGCGAACACGCCGTTGACGTTCATATCGTCGATGCGCGCCAGCGGGTCGTAACAGCCCTTGCGGATGTGCTCGAAGCTGTTGGGCTCGAAGCCGAGTTCCTCCTTCTTGCGGCCTGCCACCGCGTTGAGGGCGAAGTTGACGGTGAACTTGCCCTCGAACTGCCAGCTGAACTCGCCCCTCTCGTTCTTCACGCAGCGTGGGGCGCGATCCTTCCAGCGGGCCGGAAGGTGGTGGTCGAAGACGTCTGGCGTCTCAACGATGTGATCGTCGACGCTGACGATCACCATGTCTTCCATTCGCATGATCCAGCCTCCCGGGGGCGCCCAGCACAGGTCCAAGTCGCAGGAATAGTGCACTTCTACCCTGCTGCTTTCAAGTCCCGCATCGCTGGCACAGCCGACCGGTCGCACTGGCTAGCCCAGCAGCGGCTGCCATTATGCCAGGTGAACCGGCGCGCGGACGACAGGAGTCGCGCTACACATTATTGACCTCGCCCAGGAAGCAAATTATCGATAACAGGATACTTAAAGTCCGAGCCTAGGGGAGGATCGGTTTGGTCAAGCTGGGCACCCTCATCTCCCGCGCGTTCACGCCCGACGCGCGTGATCCCTGGGGTAAGATCAACGACGACGCCCGCCTGCTTGAAGACATGGGCTTCGATTTCACGACCGCCGGCCAGCACTCGTTCACGCCGGACTTCCCCCACCCTGCCCCGTTGACGACGCTGGCATGGCTGGCGGCCCGAACCAGCCGGCTGAATCTGGTGAGCGGGATCGTCATCCTGCCGCTCTATCAGCCGGTGGCGATCGCCGAGCAGGTCGCGCAGATCGCGGAACTCTCCGGCGGTCGTATCGTGCTGGGCGTCGGTACGGGCTACCGGCAGTACGAGTTCGACGGCTACGGCGTGGAGATGAAGTCCCGCGGGGCTCGGATGGACGAGGCGGTGCAGCTTCTGCACCACGTGTTCGAGACCGGTGAGTTCGAGTTCGACGGGAAATACTACCAGGTTCCAAAGCTGCCGCTCGCCCCGAGGCCTGCCCGTCCGCCGCTGCTCTGGGTCGGCGGTACGTCCGAGGCTGCGCTGCGGCGGGCGGCCCGATGGGCGGACGGGCTGCTGACCGAGAACATGAGCACGCGGAGGGTGATGACTGGGCGGATCGGCCGCTATCGGAATCTCTCGGCAGAAGCGGGCCGGCAGGCCGGCTCGGTGGTGCTCTACCGGAACGTCTACCTGTCGACTTCGCCGACGGAGATCGAGGACGTCTTCATCCCCAGGGTCCTGAAGGAGCACCTCGGCTACCGGAGCCACGGTGCGGCGGAAAACGTCGAGGACGAGAATGACTTCTACGCGCGCGCCGCGCGCGGCGAGCGGATCAGCCTGGCCGAGATCACGGACGGACGCGTGATCGCCGGCAATCCGGAGCAGGTGATCGCTCAGATCAAAGCCTGGGAGGGCTCGATCGGCATGACCCACATCAACTGCATGGGGATCGGCCCGGAGGAGACCCCGGAGCAGCGCCGCAGGACGCTGGAACTCTGGGGCAAGGAAGTCATCCCGTACATCTAGAGACGTTGCTGGCGGAACCAGGAGGGACGATGGCGAGCCTGTTCGACCTGACCGGAAAGGTCGCGATCGTGACCGGGTCCACGAAGGGAATCGGGCTGGGGATCGCCGCGCGCTTTGCCGAGCACGGCGCGCGCGTCGCGATCAGCAGCCGCCGGCAGGCCGACTGCAAGGCCGTGGCGCGAACACTGAACGAGCGGCAGGGTCGCGAGATTGCCTTGCCGGTGGCGGCCGACCTGGCCGATCCTGCCAGCCTCGAGCAACTGGTCGCGGCCACGGTGGACAGGTGGGGCGCGCTGGACGCCCTGGTGCTGAACGCGGCCAAGGCCGACGTGCAGGGCCTGGAGGCCGACACGCCGCCCGACGTGTTCGCCGAAATGCTCACCGTCAACATCGTCAACAACTTCCGCCTGGCCAACGCCGCCTTCCCGCACCTCAGGGTCCAGGGCGGCAGCGTAACCTTCATCACTTCGATCGCGGCGACGGGACCGTCCCTGGCGGCCGCGGCCTACGGGATCGCCAAGCGCGGGCTGCACCAGTTGGTCGACAATCTCGCGCTGGAATGGGGCGACCACGGCATCCGGGTGAACGCCATCGCCCCGGGCGTCACGGTGTCGGAAAATACCCGGATACTTTGGCAGAACGAGCAGGTCCGCACTGCCCTGTCGGCCGCCACGCCGCTCGGCCGGATGGGTGAGCCGGACGACGTCGCCGCCTGCGCGGTCTATCTGGCGTCCCAGGGCGGCGCCTTCGTCACCGGCCAGACGATCGTGGTCGACGGCGGGATGACCCTCCGCGGCGCCGCCACCCGCTCGAAGGACACGATCCGCTCCGCGTTCGAGGCGAAGCCCGCCTGATCAGGACGCCCGCGCCAGGGCCGCCTCGAGGCGCGCCGTCAGGTCCGTGTCGCGGCGGCGCTCCATCACATATTCGCGGTGCTGTCCGCCCGCGGCGTGGATCACCCGCCCGGTCACGTCAGCGGCCTCGTCCGAGGCCAGCCACGCGGCGACGCGCGCCACATGGATCGGGTCGAGGTCGAGCACCGGCTTCCCCGAGGCGGCGAACATGGCCTCGTTCATGCGGCTGAAGGCGCCGGGCGAGATCGCATTGACCGTGATGCCGTGCTCGCGGCCCTCCTGCGCGAGGGCCAGGGTGAGCGACCAGACCGCCGCCTTCGCCGTCGGATAGGCGATGCCGGCGGTGGAGAACCGGCTCCCGAAGGCGACCTCGGAGACCGTGTTGACGATGCGCCCCCGGCGCTGGGCGGCCATGTGCGGCCAGGCGGCCTGTGCGACCCAGAGGGCGCCGTCGAAATTGACCGCGAATACCCGCCGGAGCGTCGTCTCGGAGACCGCCTCGAGATCGCCACCGCCGGCAATACCCGCGTTGTTGATGACGATGTCGAGGCGTCCGAACGCGGCGACCGCCGCCGCCACCGCGGCGGCGGCCCCCTCGGGCGACGAGATGTCGCTGGCATCCGCGAGCGCCGTCCCGCCATCGGCCGCGATCTCGTCGCAGACGGTCTGCGCGATGCCGCCATCCCGGCCGAGCCCGTCCGTGCCGGCGCCCACGTCGCAGACGATCACTGCGGCGCCGCGTTCGGCCAGCAGGCGCGCGTGCGCCCGGCCGATGCCGCGGGCGCCGCCAGTGACGAGCGCAACCCGCCCTGCAAAGGGCCTCGCGAAATCCGAGCTCACGCGGCCGAGGCCGGCGGAAACAGGACGCCAGCGGCTTCGAGCTCAGCGATCTCGGCGTCCCCATAGCCCAACTCGCTCAGGAGGGCGCGATTGTGCTGGCCGCGCTGACAGGGCGGCGCCACCCGCCCCTCCCCGTCCGAGAACCCCACGTGCGGCGCCCAGCGGACCATCTGGCCGAACAGTGGATGCTCATAGGTCACGGTCAGTCCCGACTGCCGCAGGCCGGGGTCGCGGCCGACGAACGTCGGAAGACCTTCCATGCTCACGGCAGCGGCGCCCACATCGGCCGCGGTGAGAACGGCTTCCCATTCGAGGGCCGGCCGCACTGCGACCGCCTCGCCGATCGCCGTGATGAGCTCGTCGTCGTGAGCGGCCCGGGCGCCGGCGTCAGCGAACCTCTGTTCGGTGGCGAGGTTCGGCCGATCGAGCGCCGTTGCCAGCGCCTCGAACTCCGCCTGGGTGCGCACGTGCAGACACAGCCAAGTCTTGTCGGCGCAGGGATACAGCCGATCGAGCGCGCTGGTCCCGAAATCCTCCTCGTCGCAGAGCTTGGCGCCGGGCTTGCTGTCATAGGCGCAGAAGTCGTCGGCGTAGGCCCAGGCATTGCCGGCGATCATCGAGGTGTTCACCCGCTGCCCCTGGCCGGTGCGCTTCTGGTGGTAGACGCCGAGCGCCGCGACCGCTTGGACCGCCAGGGCGGCGTTGGAGTCGCCATCGATGACCTGGTGCAGGCGGGGGAACACCACGGCCTGCAATTCCACGGCGCTCCAGCCCGCGATGCGCTCGGGCGACGACCAGGCGCCCACCTGCCGCCCGAAGCTGCCGGCGACGGCCTGGGCGGCCTGGGCGTAGAGGATCCGGTGCGCGTAGGGGCCGTCCACGCCATAACCGGCGGCGTGGACGTAGAGGAGACCGGGGTTGAGGGCCTTGAGCGTCTCGTAGCCCAGGCCCAGCTTGTCGGGCACGCCGGCGCGGAAGTTGGTGACGAAGACGTTCGCGCGGCTGGCAAGCGCCTGGGCGATCTTCTGCCCCTGGGGCGTGCGCAAGTCGAGCGAGATGCTTTCCTTGCCGGCGGTGGTCTTGGTGGAGGCCACTTCGTGGCCGAAGGACGCGCGGTGGGGATCGCCGTTGCGATCCTCGACCTTGATGACCCGGGCGCCCAGCTCGGCCAGCAGCGCGACGCCGGCCGGCATGGCGTAGAAGTTCCCCAGTTCGAGGATGGTGACGCCCGCCAGGGGATGCGCCGGCGCAGCCCGTCCGTCTCCAGGCACGGCCCGCGGCTCGAAGTCGCCGCCATGCGCGCCCAGCGCCGGTGCGGACGCCGTGGGTGTCATCGGGGTCTGGCCGAAGTGGCCGATCGGCCCCACCTGTCGCACCGGGCCGACCTGGGGGTCCTCGATGGTGATGGCGTCGCCATTGTGGACGATCTGCGGATGGTCGAGGCCCTGCTCGCTGGTCCTGGCCACCTCGAAGGCGACATCGGGGTTCGCCTCGAGACGCGGCAGCCAGTGGCTCAGGGGCTTCTCGAGGAAGGCCCCGAGCAGCAGGTCCTCCCAGGCCTGGGCGTCCTCCAGGGTGTCGAACATCGGCATCCTGGCGAAGCGCGGGTCGCTCATCAGGTGGTCGATGCCGCCTGCCTTGCAGAGCGCCATCCCCTGCCGGGGCTGCATGGCGGACGTCTGGATCAGCCGCCCGTCCTGGGTGGCCAGCAGCACGCCGTAGCGGCTGATCACCTGCGGGCTGCCCGCAGACGCGGCAGGGCGGCGCGCCGCCAGCTGGTGGACGATGGCCATGAAGTAGTCGACGGGCTCAAGCCCCGAGGCCAGGGTGACGTCCACCGCCTGGCCGCGGCCGGTGTCCTCGCGTACGACGAGGCCGGCCATGATCCCTGCGATCGCCTGCATCGCCGCGCCGAAGCTCGGCCACGGCACTGGCCGCATCACAGGCCCATCGCGGTAGCTGAAATCGCCCCGCGACCAGTGGCCCAGCTTGGCGGCGACGATGGAGTCGTAGCCCTTGAGACCAGCGTAAGGCCCCTGCGTTCCGAAGCCGGTGATCGCGCAATGGACCAGTCTCGGGTTCGCCTCCCGAAGCGCCGCGGCGCCCACACCCCAGCGGCACGTGACCCCGGGTCCGAAGGCGTCGATCACAACGTCCGCATTGGCCGCCAGAGCGCGCAGGTCCCCTTGCCCCGCGGAGGTGCGCAGGTCCGCGACACGGCTTTCCTTGCCGCGGTTCCAGACCAGGAAGCCGGAGGGGTTGCCGGTGCGCAGCCAGTCGCCCTCGGGCGGCTCGATCTTCACCACCCGGGCGCCGGCGTCGGCCAGCACCATGCCGGCGATGGACACGGCGATGCTGCCCGAGCCCATCTCCAGAACGTTGAGGCCTTCGCAAATGCCGGTCATCAGGCCCTCCGCAGGGTCACGCCCTGGGCGTTGAAGAACATACCTCCGGTGGTCACCAGCGCGGTGCGCGCGCCGGGCGCCTGGCGCGCGCCGGCGATCCCCTGCAGCTGGTGCACGGCTTCGCGGAAATGGCCCGAGCCCTGGGTGCCGCCCTCCGACAGGGCGCCTCCATGCGGGTTCATCGGCACGCGACCATTGATCAGCACCCGGCCGCTGGCCTCGTCCCGGTTCGCGGCAAGGAACGCGCCGGCTTCGCCACGCCCGCAGTAGCCGACGGCTTCCAGCCACGAGAGGGTGATGAAGGAGAAGCCGTCGTAGGGGAAATAGAGGTCCGCGCCATCGATCCAGAAGTCGCTCTTGGCCTTCAGGGCGTCGACCACGACGCGCTGGCCATGCTCGGCCAGGCTGGGGGTCTGGTCCTCCTCGTTGCGGTCGATCATCCCCAGCACCGCCGCCTGAATCAGCACCGGCGGCAGCTTCAGGTCACGCGCCCGCTCGGGCGTGGTGATCACGAAGGCATCGGCCCCATCGACCGGCACGTCCATGTCGAGCAGGTTCAACGGCCAGCGGATCATCCGCGCCGACAGGTAGGCGTCCATGGTCAGCGGCGCGCGCATGGCCGCGGCCGGGTTGAGCGCCGCGTTGGCCCGGCCGTTCAGCGCGACATAGCCGAAGTGCTCCTTGGGGACGCCGTACGCGTGCATGTAGCGCGAAGCCCAGGCGGTGTAGCCGATGGGGCCGAACATGGTCTCGGGGGGGCCGGCGACGCCTTGCAGCTGCGGGCGGCGAAACGGGTCCTTGAGCGAGTTGGCGGTATTCCAGGGCAGCCGGTAGGGCGTGTGGTAGGCCAGCACCACGTCGGCCAGCCCGCTGTGCACCGCGCTCGCCGCGGCGGCGATGCCGGAGGCGAACGGGATCGAGGGATTGCCGAACCAGGTGACCTCCGGGATGCCGAGCATGGCCTGGGCGGTGGCCGCCGGCAGAGCCGAGCCGCAGAGGCCGTTGATGTCGGAAGGCTTCAGGCCACAGTCGCGCATGACGCGGATGCAAGCTTCCGCAGCATAGGAGGCCGGGCTGCGGTCGGTGTTGTGGGGCGTAAATCCAGTCGTCGCCGCGCCGGCGATGGCGACCTTGTCCTTCATCGGGTTGCGGGCGGAGATCATCTGTCGCTGCCGTCGTTCAGGCGAAACACCGGCAGCGGCGCGCCCGCGCGCTCGATCCAGTCCAGGCTGACCCGCCTGCCGATGGTGATGGCCTCTTTGGGCGCGCCTATCACAGTGCTGGTGAACCGCAGGCCTGGCTGCTCGTCGAGTTCGACGGTCACCACCGGGTAGGGCTTGGCGTAGTCCACGCCGTCGGCCGGCGGGCCCTGGTGCAGGAAGATGGCCAGATGGATCGTCCCGTCGCCCGCCACCGCGGTGGGCGTCACGTTCGGGCTCAGGCAACCCGGACAGATCGGCCTGGGCGGATGGCGCCACTGGCCGCAGTCGCCGCAGCGGTTGAGCAGCAGCCGACGGTCCAGCCGTCCGCGGAAATGCGCCGCGTTGTCGTGGTCGAGCGCGTAACCGCGAAAGCGCCTGACCAGCCCTTCGTCGCTAACGTCCACGCCGCCTCCCTACATCCCGATTCAGTTATAGTGCACTGATAAGATCAATCACAACGCGCCGTGCTGAAAATCGCAGCGCCTGGACGCGGGCAACAACGCGGCCCAATGAGGATACTGTCGTTCCGCCTAGATCTCATCGGGACGATCGGCGCGGCGCAGCGTCACCACCCGTTCAGCGATTCGCCAGCCGTCAGGCGTCAGGCGCAGCCGGTCGCGATAGTCCGCCGAGCCAGCCCGCGCCTTGGGCAGGGTGCCGACGATCTTGGACCGCAAGGTCACGCCCGTCGCGTCCGCGCCCACCATGACGTTGGTCACATGGTGCGCGACCGGATGGCGTGAGGCGGCCATGTAGGCGCGCAGCGCGGCCAGGCCTTCGATCCGTTGGTCGCGGCCAGGCCCGAACCCCGTGGTGACGAAAAGCGCGTCCTGCGTGAACACCGTCGCCAGCCCGTCCCAGTCGCGGTCGTCGATGACGATGCCGTATCGCGCGGCCAGTTCGTGGATCTCCAGCCGCTCGGCCGTGGTCAGCTGGAGCGAAGTCGTATCGGTGTCGGGCATGGGAGGGCCTCGCTGCTTTTGGGTCACGACGCCGAGCCGCCCAGGAGGGGCGCGAGTTGGGTGACGGCGAGATGGATGTGCTGGTCGATGGCCTCGTCGGGAAGGCCTGGGTAGTCGGCCCAGCAGAACAGGTCGGTGACCGGCAGGCCGGCGATACGCTGCCGCAGCTGGTCCGCCACCGCGGCCGGCGTGCCGATCAGGAAGGTCTTGCGCAGATTGTCCACGTCGAAGTGCAGCGGCGGATCATGCTCTCGCCGCGTCCCTTCGAACATGTAGTGGTTGTAGGACTCCCAGCGGTAGGCGACGTGCGGCTTGATCTGCGCCCAGGCCCGCTCCGGATCGTCCGACAGGAAGAACTCGACGCTGCCCGCCATGCGCGCCTGGCCGGGATCGTGGCCGCCATCCGCCAGTCCTTCTCGATATGGCTCGAGCAGCGCAGGATTAATCGACTGCAGGCCCAGCCCCAGTTCGCCAGCCAGACCCGCGCCCTGGGGACCGCCGAAGCCTCCCCACATCGGCATCGGCTGCTGCACCGGCGGGGGCGTAACCACACGTTCGGCGCCCGGCGTCTCGCCCCAGAGGGCCCGCATGGCTTGGATCCGCAGGCGGAACTCGCCGTAGCGACGTTTGAAGTCGCCGCCGAAGGCCTTGTACTCGGGGCGGCGGTAGCCGACGCCGAAGCCGGGCTCGACGCGGCCGTCGCTGATCAGGTCGACGATGGCGATCTGTTCCGCGGTCTCGAGCGGGTCGTGCAGCGGCAACAGCGCGACGGCGGTTCCAATCCGCATCCGCTTCGTCCGGGCGGCGATGGCGGCGGCCAGCGTCCAGCACTGGGGCAGATAGCCATCGTCGAAAAAATGGTGCTCGGTCAGCCAGACCGACGGGCAGCCCAGCCGCTCGGCCTCCTCGAGCCGCTCCAGCCAGCGCCCGTAATGGGCCGACCATGGCCGCCGCCACGCTGGCGCGTTGCGCATGTCGATGTAGAGGCCCAGGTTCACCATCCGGCCATATTGCGAGGATCGGTATACTGTTCAAGTCCCATTTGGCGCCTCGATCGGCGTGAGCACATGGCCCATAAACGATCCGGCTTGCGCGCGGCCCCGGTTGCGAATAGGTCACTAAAGACCGCGAGCAGTTGGGAGGCCGCCGCCATGATCGAACTTCTCAAGGGCGTGCGCGTCGTCGAGTGCGCCGTGCTCTTCAATGGCGACCAGACCGGCCGCATCTTCGCCGACCTGGGCGCCGACGTGATCAAGGTCGAGGCGCCCGGCGTCGGCGATTACCTGCGCGACTTCCTCGGCCAGATCACCCCGCACCACAGCCCCGCGCACATGCAGGTAAACCGCAACAAGCGCAGCCTCACCCTTAACCTGCGCTCCGACGAGGGCCGGCGACTGTTCTTCGACCTGATCAGGACGGCGGACATCTTCGTCGACGGCTTCGCCGGCGACGCCTGCGACAAGATGGGGATCGGCTACCAGGCGCAGCGCAAGGTGAAGCCGGACATCATCTACTGCCAGTGCACCGGCTACGGCGCGCACGGGCCCTATGCGCAGATCCCGACCCACGGCCAGATGATGGGCGCGCTGGCCGGCGGAACGCCGGTGGCCATGGGTGACGACGGCTTCGTGCGCCCCAGCGGCGACGGCATCGCCGACGGCACGACGGTGGGGGCCAGCTACACCGTGCTGGCGGGCCTCGCCGCCCTGCAGCATCGGGCGCGGACCGGGCAAGGCGTCTACATCGACGGCGCTGGCTCGGACGCCGTGCTGGCCACGAGCTGGTTCCCCGCCGTCTACAACTGGAACGAACACCGCCTGACCGACCGGCGCGGAATGTCGTCCGGCGGCTCGGGCGGCAGCGCCAAGTACCAGTTCTACGAGACCAAGGATGGCCGCTTCATCCTGTTCTGCGGCATCGAGCACAAGTTCTGGGACAACTTCTGCCGGGCCGTGGGGCGCACCGACCTGGTGGAGGAGAAGAACACCAATGCGCCGGTGGACTTCGCCGGCGCGCAGGACGAGCTGCGGCACGATCTGCAGAAGATCTTTCACACCCGCACCCAGGATGAATGGGTGCAGGTCGCGCTCGATCATGACATCGCCATGGGCCCGGCGCACAAGGTGGCGGACCTGCGCACCGATCCGCAGCTGGCCTCCCGCGAGATCATCTATGAGGGCGTCCACCCGGACGCTGGCCCGTTCACCTACGTGGGTTGGCCAGCCCCGGTGTCAGGCCAGCCGTTCGAGGTCTACCGGCCGGCGCCGAAGCTTGGCGAGCACACGGCGGAGGTGTTGGGAGAGTTGGGTTACTCAGACGATCAGGTGGCCGCCTTCCACGAAGCCAGGACAGTCTAGGACAGGCGCATGGGCCGCCTGGATGGCAAACGCGTGCTGGTAACCGGCGCAGGTGGGCGGCTGGGCGGCGAGCTGGCGAGGGCGTTCGCCGGTGAGGGCGCTGACCTGGTCCTCACCACCCGCGCCGCATCCAAATTGGAGACGCTTGCCGCGGACATCCGCCGGCTCGGCCGCCGCGCAGCCTGCATCGGCGCTGATTTCACCGTGGATGCCGACGTCGACAGCCTGGCGCAGGAAAGCTGGGCCGCGCTCGGCGGCATCGACGTGGTTCTGCTGAGCAGCCAGCCGGCGAACACCTTTGCCGGGGACCTGCTCACCACGCCCGACGAAACCTGGGAGGCCCTTCAGAGAGCCATCGTCTGGGGGCCGCTGCGGCTGATGCGCGTCCTCGCGCCGCGGATGATGACGGCGGGCGGCGGCAGCATCGTCACCGTCATCTCCTCCACCGGCCTCAATCCGACGCCGGGGCTGGACGCCTACGGCATGGCCAAGGGCGCGCTCTGGCTGCTGACGCGCTACATGGCCAAGGAGTGGGGCAAAGGCGGCATTCGCGCGAATGCGATCAATCCGGGCTCGATCGTGACCGGCGACAACGAGGCGCAACTCCTCGAGGCTGCCCGCCGCACCGGAGTCTTGGATCGCATCTCCCTGGGGCGCGTCGGCCACTCGAGGGAGTGCCTGGCGGCGGCGATCCATTTCGCCTCGGACGAGTCGTCGTTCACATCCGGGCAGCTCCTCAACATCGACGGTGGCCGCTTCTGAATCGGCCGGCGCGCGACTGCGCTCGTCAGCTCCGGCGCGCCGACCGCGCCTTCATCAATTCGCTGAACGGCGCCTTGATATCCTCACCCGGCTCGCGCGGCAGACCCAGCAGGCGCTCGCTGACGATGTTGCGCTGGATCTCGTTGCTGCCGCCAGCGATGGACACGCCGCGCACCCGCAGCCAGTTGAGCCCGACCTCGCCGCCGGCGTTGCCGTCGGTCCAGACGACCCCGTCGGCGCCGGCTGCGGCGAGCGCAGTCTCGGCGTTGGCCGGCGAGTCGATGCCGAGCCCCAGCTTGAGCAGCGAGCCCCAGTGCCCCTCAAGCTTGCCGCTGCGGGTCCCGGCGTTGATCCGCGCTCCGAGTTGCATGCCGACGACCAGGTCGATGTAGTCGTCGGCGATCTGGGCCGCGAGCTCCGGCGCGTGGATCGAGCCGTAGCGACGGGCGATTTCGGCGATGTTGAGCCGCCAGCTGGAACGCCCCTCCGACTCGCCGCCGCCCATACCGTAGCCATAGGCGACGCCGGCGGTGGCGCTCCGTTCGTGGAACAGCAGCCTCTGGGCGACGGTCCATCCATCCCCTTCTCCACCCAGGACGTACTCGGCCGGCACCTCCACGTCGTCGAAGTATTCGATGAAAAAGTGCGGCTCACCTCCCTGGGCCGGGATGATCGGCTTGATATCGACGCGCGCGTCCTTCAGCGGCACGCAGAACATGCCGAGGCCCTGGTGCTTCGGCGCGTCCCAGTTCACCCGCGCCAGGCACATGCCATAATCGGCGTAGTTGGCGTTGGAACTCCACATCTTGGAGCCGCTGATGACGTAGGCCTCGCCGCGTCGCGTCGCGCGGGTCAGCGCGCCGGCCATGTCCGAGCCGCCGCTCGGTTCGGACAGCAGCTGGATCCAGCTCTCTTCGCCGCGCAGCAGACGCGGGATGTGCCGCTGCTTGACCGCCTCGGTTCCGTGGTCGAGCAGCGTGGGCAGCATGATGCCGAGCGAGACCATGTAGCCGGTGGGCCGTACATAGGCGTCAGTCTCCTCGGCCCAGACCCGCTGGTGATCCAGCGTCAGCCCCGCCCCACCGTAGGCGCGCGGCACGGCGAGACCGGCGAAGCCGGCGTCGAAGATCATGGTCTGGATCCGGCGATCCCGGTCACGGTCGGGCCGATGGCTGTTCTCGGCTTCGGCCGAGCGGCGCTCGAGGTTGGCCTCGATCCAGCGGCGGGCCCTGAGACGGAAGTCTTCTACCGGTTCGATTGTGTCGGACATCGCGACGGCCTCAGGCGACGAGCAGCTGATGGATGGCGGCGCGGTGCAGCTCCGGCGTCCCGAGCACTGCCCGGTTCACCGCCACGCGGCGCTCGAAGATGTGCAGGTCGTAGTCCCAGGTGACGCCGATGCCACCGCTCATCTGGACGAGGTCGCCCATGATCGCCGTGGACTTGGTCGCGACGTAGGCCTTGGCGATCCGCGACAGTCGGAAGGCGTCGGGGTCGCCGGCGTCGAACGCGTCCAGCGCCGCGTCCGTAGTGGCCATGCAGGAATGGATACGGACCAGCATGTCCGCCAGCCGGTGTTTCAGCGCCTGGTAGGACGCGATCGGCCGGCCGAACGCGTGACGGCCGCGCATGTATTCGACGGTGAACTCGAAGGCCCGTTCAACAACGCCGTTGGTCTCGGCGCACTGCAGCAGCAGGGCCAGCTGCAGCTGGCGCTCCACCTGGGCGTCGGCCGGCGCGGCGGTCAGCGCGGCGTCGGCGGGCAGCCGAACCTGCGAGAAGCGGACCTCGGCGAAGCGCCGGACCAGATCCAGGCTCTGGCCGGCGATCACGGTCACGCCAACGGTCCTGGCCGGGACGAGCAGTTGAACGAGCCCGTCGGCGGCCCGCGCTGTCACCAGCAGCAGCTCCGCCTGCGCGCCCGCCTCGACGTAGGCCTTGACCCCGTCCAGCACCCAGTCGCTGCCGTCCCGCTCGGCGCGCGCACCGAATTCCGGAGGGCGCCAGGTGTTGCCGGGTTCGCCGAACGCCCAGGTGACGAGTGCGCCGCCGGCGAGGACGTCGGCGATCAGCGCCTCGCGCGGCGCGTCGGCGCGCGTCAGGGCGTCGAGGCAGACCGCCGTGGGCTGGAACGGACCGGGGCCGATGCCGCGGCCGATCTCTTCGACGACCACGGCCAAGTCCTGCCCTGCATGACCCGAAAGGATGTAGCCGCCCAGCGGCTCGGGGACTGCGAGCGATGTCCAGCCGAGCTCCGAGGCGGCGCTCCACCAAGCCCGCGTAAAACCCTCAGGCGCGCCGCCCCGCTCCCGGATGGTCGCGATCGGCGCCTCCTTTTCGAGGAAGCGGCGCGCGGTCTGCCGCAGCATTTCCTGGTCGTCGTTGAGGTCGAACCGCATGCCCTCTCGCAGCTCCTTGCGCCGGCGCGGTGACGCCCGCCATGGCCATCGCGAAGTACAGTATACTGTTTTAGCGTGGCAATCATTTTGTTGGTGCGCTAGGCAAGCCCGCGACGCTCGACGCCCTACGGCGTCGAATAGAGGACTGAAAGGCGGCCGGCGCAGCGCACACGGCCGGGCTTGCGTGGCGCTCGCGAAGGGTGGGATTAGGCAAGCATGCACGATGTCCAAGCGCCGGCACGCCCGGCCGAACGATCCTTCGCCAGCAACCGGGTGGTCCGACATTCTGGCGCGAAGTATCCGATCATCCAGGCGCCGATGAGCTGGATCGCGCGGGCCCAGCTGGCGTCCGCCGTTTCGGCGGCCGGCGGCCTCGGCCTGCTGGAGAACTCCTCGAAGGACCTGGCGATCATCCAGCGCGAGGTGGCTGCGATCCGAGCGGCCACGGACCAACCGTTCGGCTTCAACCTGCCGGTCAAGTTCCTGAAGACCTCGGAGGAGGACGAGAAGGCGATCCTCGCCTGGGTGATCGGCCAGGCGCCCCGGTTTGTCACCACCTCGGCCGGCGACCCCCGGCGTTACATCCGCCAGCTGAAGGACGCCGGCATCATCGTCTACCACGCCACCCCTTCGCTGGAGGGATCGCTGAAGGCCGAAGACGCCGGCTGCGACGGCCTGGTGGTGGAGGGCGCGGAGAGCGCCGGTATCCGCGCGCCCGACGGGCCGCACAGCTTCGTGCTGCTGCAGCAGGTCAAGGAGCGGGTGGGCGTGCCCATCGTCGCCGCGGGCGGTATCGTGGACGGACGGGGCATGGCGGCGGCCTTCGCCCTGGGCGCCGAGGGGGTGGCCATGGGCACCCGCTTCGTCGCCTCGACCGAAAGCCCCGTGCACGTCGGCTACAAGGCCGCCATCGTGGCCGCGCCGCCGGCGGCGACCCTCACCGTGGGACGCCCGCCCAACATTGTCTCGCGGGTGCTGCGCACCGAACTCTCGGAGAAGGTCTACGCCGGCGATGCCCACGCCAGCCCGGTCCGCAACATCGTCCAGGCGCTCTACATCGGCGGCGATGCGGTGGGCGCCATGGGCAGCGCGGGCGAGAGCGCCGGCCTGATCCACGAGGTCAAATCCTGCGCCGAGATCGTCCAGGAAACGGTCGCGGGCTTCTGGCGCGAAATCGACCGGCTGGCGGCGCTGCGCGGCTAGAACGAGGCGTCAACTTGCCGGGGCCAGGCGCTCCAGTTGGCCGGCGCTCAGCTGCAATCGCGCGGCGGCCATGTTCTGCTCCAGATGCGTG
>Ga0105240_10003955_pt1 | contig 22885 bp, 28 predicted proteins | sample KBSC54metaG_FD_80426 | JGI IMG/M metagenome (GOLD analysis project Ga0105240, IMG submission 80426) | Corn rhizosphere microbial communities from Kellogg Biological Station, Michigan, USA - KBS C5-4 metaG | ecosystem: Host-associated > Plants > Roots > Rhizosphere > Soil | place: Michigan, USA... | reverse complement strand
GGAATGGGTCTCTTACTTCATCTCACGAAAAATTTTTGCCATTTTCAAGAGCCGTGCTCCGATTCCGGGAAAACGTCTTTCCAGCAGGGGAAGTACGGACAAGCGTAAGTAATTACGCGTAAAGTGCTGATTTTTATTGCTCGCATCTTCCTTCCACTTCAACTTATGTTGGCTTAAATAGTTCCGTAGTTCTGTACGCCGCGTCTGCAGTAACGGACGCCACAACCTAATTGCCGATCGCGCATGCAACGGGCGATTTTCCGGCATGCCGGAAAGGCCCGCGGGGCCAGCGCCGCGAAACACATTCATCAGGATAGTTTCGATTTGATCATCAGCCGTATGCGCCGTGACCACCGCCTGGCATTTCCAGCGTTGCGCCAAGTGCTGCAGCGCGTTATACCGCAGATACCGCGCCGCTTCTTCCCAGGTTTCATCATGCTGCTTTTTACGCGCCTTGACGTCTACCTTCACAATCCGACATGGAATATCCCATTGGTCCGCCAAGGCCTGCACAAAACGCGCGTCGCGATGTGAATTTTTTCTTAATTGATGATCGACATGTCCGACAAAAAGACGGTAAGGCTGAGAGCGCAAGGCATGCAATAAAGCGACAGAATCCGCACCGCCGGAAACGGCCACTAACAATCGGCTTCCAGGCACCATAGACCGGCGCAGGGGATTGAAATTAATGGGATTGATTGCTGGAATGTCCCGGAAATACGCTGGCGCCGGGATTCAAATAGGCCGAGGCATTATTAACTGCCGTAGCCGCTTCGCCGAAGCCTACCGCAATGAGTTTTACTTTGCCAGCATAGGTGGCCACATCACCGGCGGCATATACTCCCTTTAAGTTGGTTTCCATCCGGCTATTCACCACGATATCGCGTCCTTGTAATGTCAATCCCCAAGCGGCTAAGGGACCTAAATTGGTTTCAAATCCTAAACAAGCCAAGATCGCATCCGCGGCTAATTGTTCCTCGGTTTGCGTTTTGGTATTCAAGATGGTCACCGATTCCACGCCATTTTGTCCGCGAACTTCTTTGATTTCGCAAAATAATTTGAGGGCCACTGATGAATTTTTAAGTTGCTTAACGCTTTCTTCATGCGCGCGAAAGGCGTCGCGACGATGGACCAAAATGACTTGTTTAGCACGGGGATAAAGATTTAATGCCCAATCGACTGCTGAATCCCCGCCTCCGACGATGACCACGCGTTTACCGTCATACAACGTGGCATCGGGAACAAAATAAGCCAAGCCCCGGCCCTCATACGCCGTAGCGGTCGAAGCGGGAATACGCTTGGGATTAAAAGCCCCCACGCCAATAGTGATCAGGACAGCGCGCGTTTTATGCGTGCCCTTAGACGAGATGAGCCTATAGGTTTGGTCGGCTTCGGCCTGGATCTGATCAATGCGTTCGCCCAAACAAACCATCGGATGAAATTGCAGTCCCTGTTCGACCAGCGCTTTGACCAGATCTTTGCCGAATACTTTCGGAAAGCCTGCTACATCAAAAATAAATTTGTCGGGATAAAGCGCCGTGATCTGTCCACCCAAAGCTTCTAAGCTATCGATCAGTTTGACTTTTAAACCACGGAAGCCCGCATAATAGGCGGCATAAAGACCTATGGGACCTGAGCCAATGATGGTGAGATCAAAAAGTTCATTCATTCTTTCTGAATTTTAGCACAAGCGTCGAGAGACCACAGGGTCTTAGAAAAGAGAAGCCGCCCCGGCTTGAGGGAGCCAGGGGCGGCGAAAACGTCTCTCTTTTAATTATTGGCCGGATGCCAGGCTCGAGCGTTTTTCTGTTGCGTAAGAAAACCATCGAATTTTTTCTGTTGATCTGGCGTTAAGACCGCGCGGATTTTCCCATCCGTTTGCTCGCGCAGGCTTTGGGATGCTTGGCGTTGTTCGGCCAAGAGACCGCGCACAGCGTCGCGCTGCTCCGGCGTAAGTCCGACGGTGCGATCCAGACCAGCCAAAAAACCGCCGCCTCCGCGTCGCGCGCCGGAGCCATGGGGGCTATCGGCCGCAATGGCCGGAATCCAGGTAGAAATCACCACCAACCCCATAAACAGGAACTGCAGCCATCTATTTTTTTTGTTGAACATAACAACCTCCTTGAAGTAGTAACGACCCTACTTAGAGTGGGTTGGAGGACTTTTTATTCGTTTATTTTTTATCGTCGTCACCCTGGCGACTGTGTTACAACGTATCTCTTTAATCCGTCACCCCGACGAAAGTCGGGGACCCGTGATTTGTGGACGTTTTACATAGGACTGGATTCCGATTTTCATCGGGATGATGGCGTTGTGACACAGTCTCCTGGCACGTCGTAAGCCAATGTCATGAAGACCATGAATGAGGGAAAAATCAACATGGATCCCGGCTTACAACCTGCCGGGATGACGTCACTTTTGATTGTGGCAGACTTGGCGTCACCCTGGCGGATCGTCAGCCAGGGTCCATGTGGCATTGCCTGGATGATGGGGTTACGGCTGGGGTTTGTCTTTAAGGTCTTTGAAGAAGTCTTCGGGTTTCATATTCTTCAATTGCTCTTTGAAGGATTTCACTTCGTCCTCGGAGATCGGTTTAAGCAATTCGGGGCATTTTTGAAAGACGACTTCGGCTACATATAAAGGACAATGGGCGCGGACGGCGATGGCCAGCGCATCGCTCGGGCGTGAATCGATCACCATTTTTTCTCCGTTAGACAGCGCCAAATGCACCGCCGCAAAATAGGTGTTATCCCGCAAGTCATTAATAACCACTTTTTCCACGGTAGTTTGCGACGCTTTTACAATGCGCATCATCAGGTCATGCGTCATTGGGCGCGGAGGTTCTTGCCCCGTTAATTCCGCCGCAATGGCGCCCCCTTCGAAAATGCCGATCCAAATAGGGACGAGCCGCGGACCGCCTATTTCTTCGATCACCACAATACAGCGGTCCACCACTTGGGCCAGGGAAAAAATCTTTGCTTCTTTAAATTCGTTTTTAGCCATAAGCCATTCCTAATTTCAGAGTATCTCTCTTCCGCGACAAATGCAACGGTTGGTTTTACAGGCCGCGGGGCGGGATTTGGGGATTCGCTAGGGGTTCCGGCTGCAGCGAAGAAGAAATATCCGTGACATAAAGCGGTCTAAATAAGGCAAAACAACTGGTATAGCCATGTAAGTAGGTGGTCCCGGCAACCGGCCCGATTTCCCCATTGCAAAAGAATCCACCGACGGGAATCAAGCCCATTTTCTCCTGAAAGAGCCGCGTGTCATGATTGCGTTTTCCATATAAATATTCGCCTCGTCCTAGACAGGAGAACAAAAGCGCACCAGCCACTTGATCGCGGGAGGCGCGCGACCGGTAGGAGGTCAAAATATTTTCCAAATCATCCGTAGACGTTTGCGCATCCCGCAGATGAAACTGAACCAATTGGCCCTGTCGCAAAAGCGCACCGGCGGCTAAGATGCCTTTTTCTGTATCCAAGCCCACAATGTTGCGCACTAAAAAATCGCCTTGCGAAAAATGCGCTTTCATGGGATCCATCACCAACCCCAAAAAGAGCGCATGTTGCAACAGTTCTTGATCGCGGGGATCGAGCGTGGTATAGAGGCGCCGCAGCACATGCAGCGGCGTTTCACCGTCCAGTTCCATCAAGATGTTTCGATCGCATTTGGTCACGCGCATCGGTTTACCGATTGGTCGGCAGCCTTGGGCGACCAGCGTATCGAGCGCGATATTTCCCGTCAGCGCCACACCGACCGCCCCGGTGCGGTAGCAAATCTTATTCAAATACAGCGCATTATCCCCCGCTTCCTTGGCGCCGCTGGCCAGCCCACCGACTTTGACAGCCTTCGGATAAGCGAAATCTAAGCCCATAATGAGGTTTTCAATATGAATGGAGAAAGGATCGGCTAAGACAATAAATTGCGGCTGCTCAGCGACCGGAACGCCTACCAAGCTGTGCCATTGGCGCGGACTGACATCCAACCCCGGCAACGATCCTTCAGAAATTCGGAACGGCGTGATCGTCACATTGGGCAGCAAGGCCGCTGTGACGGATAAAGCCGGTTTATGTTCGACCTCACGGTTGTCTCCCACCACACCGCCGCCGGAACATCCCAAAATAATACGCGGCGCGAGATCCTCATGGAGACGCGTGGAAATGGATTCATAAGCGGAGCGGAATTCGCTAGAGACAAAAATGAGCAGGAGATCGGGTGTGTGCCCAGCCAATTGCCGCCGCAGTTGCGCGATAGTTTCATCGAGCGCGACCGGCAGTTGTGAAGATTCAGAAAGCGCGGATACCCATTTCATGACTTGATAAGAGAATTATACTTTCTTGTCTAGACTTCAATGGGACACCATTTTTTTTCTTTAACACAGCCGTCTAAGTGCGCGCGAAAAGCGGCGACATCCCACCCATAATAAAGAGCCTGTTTCCCTTCAAGACGATGGACAGCGTCAGCCATCATCCGCCAACAGACCTCCCATTCTTTTTTCTGCCAATGCACTAACGAGGCGGCCGCGATGATCAGTCCTTGCAATAACGCCTTTTCCTCGCCTTGTCGCTTTAGCCAAACCACTTCCAATGCTTCATGCACATGCCAATACTGCGCGGCATTAAAGAGTTTGCGCGCTTCTGCCACTGCGTCTTCGGCGTCTTTCATACGGGAGCCCTCCTAAACTGTGCTACTATCTTCGCATGTCATTTACCAATTTCCCATTGCGGCCCGAATTACACAAGGCGTTACAGGCCTTAAATTTTCATCAGCCGACGCCGATCCAAGACCAAGCCATCCCACGCGTGCTTGAAGGCCGCGATATCTTAGCCTCCGCCCAAACGGGTACGGGCAAAACCTTGGCTTTTGTTTTACCGCTATTGCATCGGATGCTTGAGCATCCTCGACCTGGGGTGGGCGCGCTTATCCTTTTACCGACGCGTGAATTGGCTGCTCAAGTCGCCAACGTCGTCAAAGAAATTGGCAAGTTCACGAATTTCCGACATGCCCTATTAGTCGGAGGCGAAAGTTTCCATATGCAACTGCAAGCGCTGCGCGGGGGAGCGACTCTTGTCATTGCCACCCCAGGACGACTTTTAGATCATCTCGAACGTCGGACGATCATGCTTTCTGGTGTTCATACGCTTGTTTTGGATGAAGCCGATCGCATGTTAGACATGGGATTTGCCCCAGCGCTTCAAGCGATTATTCGCTATTTGCCCAAAGAGCGGCAGACGATGTTATTTTCGGCGACCTTGCCGGCGGACGTCACGCGGTTAAGTCATTTAGCGCTCAAAGAACCGGTGGAAGTCCGCATTGCCTCGGACAACCGCACCGCCGATACGGTATCCCAATTTCTCTATCCCGTGATGCCTGAGCAGAAACGCGATCTCCTGTTGACGGTGTTACGCAGCACCGCCATTCATTCGGTATTAATTTTCTGCCGGACGAAAAGGGGCGCCGACAACCTCGCGCGATTTCTTAAAACTCAAGATTTTTCGGTGGTGGCCATGCATGCGGATCTCACACAGTCGCAGCGTACGGGAGCCCTATTAGGATTTAAGACCGCAAAGTATCAAATCATGGTGGCGACCGATATCGCCGCGCGTGGTATCGATGTCAAACGCTTAAGCCATGTGATTAATTTTGATGTGCCCGACAAAACCGAAGATTATGTGCACCGGATTGGCCGTACGGGACGGCATTTCGAAGTCGGTGATGCGTTTACTTTCGTCTCTCCCGATCAAGAACATGGCGTGGCCGCGATCGAGCGCTTCATCGGCCGCAAATTGCCGCGTGTGATGGTCCCCGATTTTCCATACGAGAAATTACCCCCGCCGCCCCGCCCCAAAACATTCTCCGAACGTTTCAAATCCGGCCGCCGCTTTATCCCGCGCGGACGCTCGTCGAGATTCCGATAAAATAAGTAGCAGTAGAGTATTTCAGAATTAGGTTAACTTTTGCGTGCCGTCATCCCGACGTACTCCCTTCCTATTCCGACAAGGGACGGGTACGTACCCGTCCAGTGAGAACAAGAGGAAGGGGTACGACCTTCGTCGGGGTGACGTCAACTGAAGATTCGTAATTAATGTCCCACCAGCGCGAAACTCGACACTAAGCAACTTTTACAGTTTGCCTTTGGTTGAAAGCACACCTTTGATGCGCGGGTCAATGGAGACTGCTTGTGATAACGCGCGCGCGAAACCTTTGAAGAGGCTTTCGGAGATGTGGTGAGGTTGTTTGCCGTGCTTTAGAGCCATATGAAGATTCATTCGCGCATTCATGGCAACCGATTCAAAAAAATGTTCGAGCAACATTCCATCGAGTTGTCCCAAGCGGGCGTGATCCCATTTCACTTTCCAAACAAAATACGGACGATTGGATAAGTCGAGTGCGACATAGCTGAGGGTTTCATCCATCGGCAACAAAAAGTTACCATAGCGCGTAATGCCCTTTTTATCGCCCACCGCTTGGGCAATCGCTTCGCCGAGAGCAATACCCAAATCTTCCATCAAATGATGTTGATCAATATGCGTATCGCCTTTGGCTTTTACCGTCAAATCAAAATGGCCGTGCTTAGCAAACAGCTCAAACATATGGTCCAGAAAACCAATCGTCGTCGACACCTTGGCTTTCCCCGACCCATCCAAATCCAACTTTAATTGGATCTTGGTCTCTTTTGTCGTTCGATTAATTTGCGCAACGCGAGAATTCATGGAATCCACTCTTTTCGATTAAATTAAATATCGCTGTATATCCAATGAGCCGTGAAACACACCTAAAATATCAATATCCTCATCCGACTTAATCAGATATGCAATGCGGTAATGGCCATACAGTAAAATTCGGACTTCGCGATTTTCGATGGCTTCGTACCGATGCCCGACTTTAGAAAAGCGGATAAGGATTTGCGTTCGCTCGTAGATCTCACCGACGACTCGCGTTGCCGCCTCAGCGCTATCGAGAGAAATAAAATCAAAAATGTCCTTGAGCCAGCATTCTGCCTCATGGGTCCAGTTTATTTTTGCCATGTACGAATGCGGTGCTTCATCTCCTCGTTTGAAATAATCTTTCCTTGATCGGAGTCTTTCAAACCACGCTGAACCATCAGATTGAACGCCATCTCGCGCACGATTTCTTCAAACGAACTGTCGTCTGGTTGTTCCTGGATCAACCGAGCCAACTGTTGTTTAGCTTTAGACATTTCATTCACCTCCGGCACAACGTTTTTGCAATTTCCAGCAAAGTGTTTTTCCACTTTGCCTGGACCTGTGTTTTACAAAATCCCTGGGACCTGAAAACTGAAATATCCAAATCCATTTGAATTTATGTATGAATCCCTAAATTCCAAAAATCACGCCAATCGCGAAAATGCAATTTTAACCCAATACCCGCGCTTCCTCAATTCCTTATATCGCGCAGGCACTACGGTTGTAAGTGGTATTAACCCAAGTCTCTGTCGAACAAAATGCAAGAATCCTGATTTTTGTATTACAAAATAAATACAGGACAGACTGAAAACGAATGCAAGCGAACACCTTGATCCGTGACTCTTTGGATCATTTTTTACTTTGTACGGAATTCATGCTCGTATGCTTTGAACCCGCCTGCCGTGCTTTGTCCATAACACTCTCGAGGCTTTTGTAAGGGACACCATTATCAACATAGATAATGACTTGCGCATTAGGATTAGCTGTCAGTTTTGTTTGCAACGTTTTAACGAGCGTGTCCGAGTTGCAAAGAACCTCGTCTACCGCCATTCCCCCATTTAAGGCTAAAGATAACCGGATAATCCCAGACCCATTAGCGATCGATTTATCAACGGACGTTTCATGAGGTTTTTGGATGGCCGCACCTACCGACCTACGGAAAGTTTCGATATCGGCATTTTGTGGATCTAGACCGGCCGCCTTGCTTATGTAATAGGTCGTGCCGCCCTGATTTCCTTTTTGTTGAGCGATCTGCGCCAGCTTGTAATATTGAAGAGCAGCATCCTTTTGCCTTCCAGCTTTTTCGTAGGCCTCGGACATGAGCATCGCATCCGCTTCAGCAATCATCTGATTTTTTGATTCCAAATCTTGCCATAAACGTTTGTTGTTATCGTATTCGGCAGCAAGCGCGGCAAAATCACGTCTTTTAGCTGCATCGGATAAAATATGCAAGTGTTCCCTAGTGCCAGAGTCGCTCATGCCACGTAAATTTGATCTGTAAAAACGATAGCCGATCACAGAAGTCACAATAACGAGTATTGCCCCAGCAATTACCAATACAGCAAAAATTCTTTTCATCTAATCACTCGAAAAAAATAATCGGCCCAACATTTCAACCAAGGACTGTTCACCCGAAATAATTTTTTTTAAAACTCTGTTACCTATCCGAGTCGCCGGACATCTGGATCCAAGATTAGCCAAGGTCTCCGTCGACAAAAATGCACGTGCCCTGATTTTTATATTACAAGAAAATTCCAAAATTCAATGAAATGGATTACAAATGAAACGCTGTTTAATGCAGCAATCTCCTAGTTTTTAAAAACCACACATACCGAACAATCAACCCATAAGAAATGATGAATGTAACTGTGGATAAGACCCAATGCCAGTCGTGAGAGTTCATGGAAATAATAATTTTTCTTGTTGCTATTGCTATATGGCTGACGAGCAAAGCAAGAAAGAGTGGGAATGTTTCTTTCTTCATCTTCAAAAGCATATAGCCAGCACATATCCCAATTATTGATAAGCCGTAACCCATTGCATTCTGCAGATTAAAAGAAAACGGATGATAATGAGAATAATCTGGCCGACCCATTGATATCCACATTGGCAAAGGAGCGATATGCTGCAGTAGATAAAGAATGACGACCGTCCATCCAATGAAAGAAATATACAAGGATTTTCTCACCGGTACTTCTTCTGGAATTTGTTTGATAACCGCGCAGATTGAGCATCCAAGCAAAAAGTACGGAGCCGCCATAACAACAAACGTCATAATACCCGTCAGGAATATGACCGACTCGATTAAAAGGATCGCTGCAATTTTCAATGAATTCTCCTCGTCCTAATTTCGACCAAAAATCGGAATCTCATCGGCCATATCCTCAAACCCAAGATTTCAAGAAAGAACTGGGCTCCCGAGAACATTGTTTTTCGAATCGTTGTTACTCACTCGAAAAACCCACCAAATCCCCAATACACCCAAGGATTTCCGTGATTCACCCAGAAAATGGAGCCGACGGCGAAACTTGAACTCGCAACCAGGTGATTACAAAACTAAAGGTACGGATCTTCTTTCGCCAGATAATTCTGGGCGTAATCGCGGACAGATTCTTCTAGCGTCATAAAGGGGGGCGCTTTTTTGATGGCTTGGCGCCAGCGCATGTCGGCTTGGGTGTGGTATTGGTATTTTGGACGCAATGTTTCCGGCATCTCAATGTATTCAATGCGCGGGGGAACGTTTAAAGCGGAAAAGAGCGCGCGCGCCAAATCATTCCATGTGCGCGCGGAGCCCGCCCCCAGGTTATACAAGCCTTTATAAGACCGCTTCGTCATAAAATCGTAAACCACATCGACGGCATCTTTCACATACAAAAAATCGCGTTCTTGTTCGCCATCTTTATATTGGGGATTGTAGGAACGAAAGAGACGGATGACCCCCTCTTTGCGAATCTGCTCGTAGGCCTTGGCGACTACGGAGCGCATATCGCCTTTGTGATATTCATTCGGTCCATAAATATTAAAAAACTTGATACCAACCATGTTGGGCAAAACGCCTTGGCGCAGCGCCCAGACGTCAAAAAGTTGTTTGGAATAGCCGTACATATTTAATGGCTGAATGCGTTCCGTGGTTTCGCGATCCGTCGAATAGCCAAAACGGCCATCCCCATACGTCGCGGCACTCGACGCATAGACAAAGCGTTTCTTTTTAGCCAGGCACCAAAGTGCGAGCCTTTTGGTATAGTCGAAATTATTTTGAATCAGATGCGAGGCATTCGTTTCGGTCGTCGAAGAATTGGCGCCCAAATGAACGATTCCCTCAACGCCCTTAAACGCATGGGCTTCCAAACGTAGGAGAAAATCATCCGCCTCTAAATAATCAGCAAACCGTCGAGCGCGCAGGTTCTTCCATTTCTCGGAAGACTCCAGCCGGTCCACGACGACCATATTGTCATGACCTTCCTGATTCAGTTTCCAGAGAAGAACACTCCCAATAAATCCGGCGCCGCCCGTCACAATCCACATGGCCACCATTGTAACACCAACAACGAGGATATACAGCCTTACGGGTCGTTATTGCTTTTTTTCCCAGGCTGCCGCTTCGGCCGGATTCGGTTTGAGCCCATATAACCCTTCGCGATAGACGCGCGCGACTTGGCGGACGGCATTCTTATCGCCTAAGGAGGCTTCGGTTAAAAGATTCGATAACGAAATTTGGCCCACCGACCGCGTTCCTTTAAAATCCTCGGCGTGAAAATGTTGTACTTTCTCGACGGTTGTTTGCACGGAATTTTTGACTGCCGCCACAAAACTTTCGGGTTCGGAAGCTACGACCGATTTTTCATTCGCCGTTAAGGTTTGCGCAATGCCATTCATATCCGGCGCGTATAAAGCGGCGGAATTTTGCTCCGGCGCTGGCGCGCCTTTTTCCAGGCCGTTTACATAATAGTCGATGCGTTTTTCTAACACTTGTAAGGTTTGGCTTGCCGGATCGATCTGGCCCGGTTTTAACTTCGTCAATGAATACATACGCAACGCCGCCTTATTTTTTAATTCCTCAGATATCGCCATATTTTCCGGCACCCCTTGCCCAGCGGCATACATTTTGGACATCAGCAATTGCGCTCCCGGATGATCATTTTCCACTAAGGGCTTCAGATAAAGTACCGCCGTATCAAAATCGCCCTCTTTGTAGGCATCAAATCCTTTTTGAAAATGCGCAGCGGCCGGCGGCTCTTTAGCTATTCCGCAGGCACTGCATGCGAAGGCAACGCCACAGATAAATCCATAAAACCGTCTCATTGCTGATTCCTAACGGTCATGCGGCCTTTACATTCCATGACTAAATCCCCTTCGCCTTCAACCCGTCGCCCGACGCGGATCTCCATCGGAATTCGTCCCACATTGTCTAAGCGGCCCCGCCAATGGCTTTGCCACTCGACCGTGTTTTCGATCAAGATTCCGCGCTTGGGATCAAATAGAGCTTCACCGCTTAAGACGCCTTGGTGCGTTTGCGCAGGAAAATTTTTAGGCCCCCAAGACGGCCAGGTCCGTAATTGCGGGCGCAACAGGCCTTCAAAGGTGAGACGTGTACAGGCGTGATCCCCGCAAGGAATTTCTTTATCTAAGCGCCATAATAATTCGCCATCCCAAAACACCGTCCAAGCGCCGAATTGGGTTTGCCAAGCGATCGGCTCAATCCATTGTTGCGGATGAAAATGCCCGGGCCGCGGAAACATTGGTGCGATAAAATGGGCGGCCTCTTGAATGAAAGGCCCGCCTTCGCGATAGCGCATCAACGCCCCGCGATCATCCAATGCCATAGACAACGGGCGAAGCAGCGGGTCATTTAAAGGAAGGGCGGTACTCGGATTAACAATCGCAACGGCGTCCATATCTTCTCCGGCAAACGTGTTTTGAAGCGACCGGTTGGTTGTGACCCATTCCAAGGCGCTTAAACTCAAGGCATTCTGACTGGAGGAATCGTTCACGGGCTGAAGCTCAAGGCGGCCGATATCCTCACGTTTTCGGTTTTCAATTGTGGTATCAAGCCGTCCATCGCGCTCTGCCGTCAGCGTCATTTCTGTTGTAAACGAAATGAGATAGGGCTGGGAGGCGATTGCTTTATTGTAGGTGGGCATGCGGGGCACCTTCGCATGCGCAAAATGAGCGCCTGCCACGAACAAGCCAGTCAGCAAGACAAGCACTCCTAAAATAAGTCCACTTATTTTCCAGAGCCTTTTGAAAGGGATCGGCCGCTCTAAAACAGCGCGGGGTTTAACCGCATGATTTTTTTGCTCCTGGATGATCCGCTGCATCGAGGTGTAGGCGCCTTCTAAAAGCGGTTCTTTGCAATACTGACAAAAGCGGCTTTTTTCGGGATTTTGCTGATGGCACTGCGCACAGAGCATGGAGTTTTAACGGTCCAAGTAATGCTGGCAAGCAGCGGAAAACTGCGCCCGCTTTTCTGTAATGCATTGGAGGGAGCCATTGGTATCCAGACCAGAACAAAACCGTTTCATATCCTCCACACAAATTCCCGCGCCGGAAGAATCTTGCGCCTGGCTCATGGCATTTTGGAGAAATTCTTTACATTCAGGGCCTAATTGATTTGAACGCTTGGCGAGACAGGTCTCTAAGTGATCCTGCAAACCCGTACATACCTGTTCGATTGTTTTAACACAACCCAACGAAGCGGAAAGATCAGCTCCCGGACTAGAAACACCCCCTAAAGCAACGACTACGACTGTCCAGAGAATTCGTTTTTTCATGCTCAAGGGCTATTAAACAATTTATGGACGTTTTGATATATTGAAATTGTGTTTCAATAACAACGATGACTTCTTCTCCACTTATCCCACGTCCTCTCTCCAGTTTGATGCCCGGCGATTCTGGGATTGTGGATCATTTGGAAACCTCAGGAACCGTCCTTTATAAGTTGATGGAACTAGGGGTTTGGCCGGGTGAAAAAATTACCTTGGTTCGCCGCGCGCCCTTAGGCGATCCGCTCATTATTGAATTGATGGGTTATCAATTGGCTTTACGTCAAAGTGAAGCGCAGTCTATCTTTCTCTCATGAGCGCTATGGCGCTGCGAACTTTGACGCTAGCCATTGCTGGCAATCCGAATAGTGGAAAAACCACGCTGTTTAACCATTTGACGGGGTTGCGGCAAAAAGTCGGCAACTATGCCGGCGTCACCGTCGAGCGTAAAGAAGGCCTTTTTTCTGCGGGCGATACGGAAATCCATCTGCTGGATTTGCCCGGGACTTACAGCCTGTCGCCGAATTCTGAAGAAGAACGCATTGCGGCGGAAGTCATTTTAGGTCTAGAAAAAGAGGCGCCGACGCCGGATGGCGTGATTTGCGTCGTGGACAGCACCAGCCTGGAAAAAAGTCTTTATCTGGTCTTGCAAATTTTAGAAACCGGTGCCGCCACGATGGTCTTGTTGAACATGACCGATGAATTGACGCTCCGCGGAGCGCGACTAGACGCCGAACTCCTCGCGCGATTACTGGAAGTGCCGGTGATTCAAATTTCCGCAACGCAAGGCATTGGACTGCCGCAGCTGAATGCGCTATTGGAATGCTGGATCCCCCGGCATGCCGAACAAAAGACTGAAAAAAAACTCTTTGCTCCCACACTTCCCGAAATTACCCAGCGACGACTACGTGCGAAACAAATCGCGCGCAATGTCATTAAACAAGAGTTGCTGCCGCATCCGTGGTCGGACAAAATTGATCGCGTGGTCATGGACCGGGTGTGGGGTCCGCTTATTTTTGCTTTCGTTGTCTTAATTGTTTTTCAAGCGATTTTTTCCTGGGCTAAGCCTTTGATGGATGGGATTGATGGCCTGTTTACGCTTCTAGGCACGGCGGTTCGTCATCTAGAACCCGGGGCACTCTGGACTAGTTTTCTGGCCGATGGCGTTTTGGCAGGTGTGGGTTCTGTGATTGTATTCTTGCCGCAAGTCCTGATCGTGTTTTTCTTTATCGCCTTGTTAGAACATTCCGGATATTTGGCCAGAGCGGCGCTCGTCATGGACAAATTGCTTTACAAAGCAGGCCTGCAGGGAAAATCGTTTCTTCCTTTAATCAGCTCTTATGCTTGCGCCGTGCCAGGCATCATGGCCACGCGGACGATCGAAAATAAGCGTGACCGTTTCGCCACCATTCTGATCGCGCCCTTCATGACCTGCAGCGCACGTTTACCCGTTTATGCCTTTCTTATTAGCGCTTTTATTCCGGACCGCCGGATTATTCCGGGGCTTCTTGGCTGGCGTTCGGCCACGCTATTAAGCTTATACCTCCTGGGATTTTTGGCGGCATTGGTCACCGCCTGGGGCCTTAAAAGCACAATTTTGAAATCGGATAAAATGCCTTTCTTTCTCGAGATTCCGCCCTACCGCTGGCCCGCGTGGAAAACTATTTTTCTCATGATGTGGGACCGGGCCAAGCTTTTCCTCACACGCGCAGGAACAATTATTTTGGGCGCGTCATTAGCGCTTTGGATTTTAGTCACCTTCCCCCGTCATACGGGGCCGGAGGCCATGCGCGATTCGTTTGCCGGCCATATCGGCCGCGCCATTGAACCAGCAATTAAGCCGTTAGGATTTAACTGGAAAATTGGCGTGGGCCTACTTTCCGCGCAAGTGGCGCGCGAAGTAATGATTAGTTCCTTGGCCACTATTTATCATGTGGATGCCGACACCAAAGATCAAACTAAACTGCAAGAAGCCGTCCGTCACGATGTCACGCCATGGGCGGCTGTCTCACTGTTGGTCTTTTTTGCGCTGGCCATGCAATGCTCATCCACCCTAGCCGTCGCGCGCCGCGAAACGGGCAGCTGGAAAATGCCCGCGCTTATGTTTATCTACATGAATGCCCTAGCCTACATCGCTTCATTAGCCATTTTCCAAACCAGCCGCTGGCTTGGTTTTTAAAGAAAGCCACAATCTAATAGACATACATTTCAATTAAAAACTAGATATCCGACTGTAAATTCAAAAAATCTCTGTTATTACAATTTTCTTATTGACATTGCATTTCAATATGCATATAGTCTTCCCGGATCTTAGATTGAAATTTATCGCGAGGAGCTTTTAATGAGGCTACGTCATGGACTTTCGTTACTCAGTATTATTTCCGCATTTATTATGGGGACACCCATGGCGCAGGCGGATGAGTCCCCCTTCGCTTATGTCTACACTACGGAATCCCTTCCCAAAGGGCATTGGGAATATGAACAATGGAATACTCTACGCACGGGGAAGGCCGCTGGAGAATACACGTCATTCGATTTAGATAATGAGTTTGAGCATGGCTTCACCGATAATTTGCAAATCTCGTTTTATCTACATTCTTCGTTTTTGCATTCCCGCAATACCCCCGATCCGGATGAACTCACTACAAACCTCGAGAACCAGAATTCGTTTGATCTGAATGGCGTATCGGCGGAATTTAAATATCGCTTGCTCAGTGCGGAAAAAGATCTGTTCGGCCTTTCGCTTTATGCCGAACCAGAATTAGGCGTGCGCAATAAATTAACAGGGACCGACACGGTCGAACGTTCGATCGAATGCAAACTTTTGGCTGACAAGCATTTCTTAAATGATCGTTTGATCCTTGCCGCCAATATCGTCTTCGAGCCGGAATGGGAACGTGAAAATGACGAGCGCAGCAAAGAGTTAAAGAATGAATACTTACTGGGCGCTTCCTATCGGTTTGTGCCGCATTGGAGTGCAGGTGTGGAATTTATAAATCGACGTCTCTTTGAAGACCAGGACTTTGCTAAGCAAGGGGCCTCCGCTTTTTATCTGGGACCGGCTCTGCATTATGCGGATCAACGTTGGTGGGCCAGTTTTACGATACTCCCTCAAATAGCGGGCCATCCACAGACATTGGGAGTCGATGCCACGGGGAATCCGGTTAGTGATTCGTTCCGCCATTTTGGCGAATATGAAAAAATGGAAATTCGACTCAAATTTGGCGTGGAATTCTAAAAATTAGCTATGCGCCCCTCACAATGGAATACGTTGGTTGCCGGATTATTACTGACGCCGATTCCTTATATCGGCCATGCCGAAACTTATCTTACAGAAGACCAAGCCGCTGCCGTCCTTTTTCCAGGCGTAAAGCTTGAAGCACGCTGGATGGAGCTGACGCCGGCTGAGATCAAAACCATTACCAAAATGTCGGGAGAAAAACCGCTTTCATCCCGTACCCGTGTTTTTTGGGGACCCGATCATGAAGCGTTGTTTATCGACCGCGTGTTGGGCAAACATGAATTCATTACTTATGCGGCGGCGATCAATGCCGATGGGACGGTGAAAGGCATCGAGATTATGGATTATCGCGAAACGTATGGGTATCAAGTACGCGAGGCGGCTTGGCGGGAAAAGTTTGTCGGCAAAAGCACAGCCGATCCATTACAACTCGACAAAGATATCCCCAACATCAGCGGCGCTACCTTATCCTCCAAGCATATTGCTAATGGAATGCGACGTCTTCTGCACACCTATGCGTTGCTAAAAACTCGACTGTAATGATTAAAAAATAAAAAGGACTTCCCGATGAATCTCAAACGATCCCTTTTCTTCATTTTTACCGCTTTTCTGCTGCCCTCCTTCACTGAAGCGGAAGAAAGTCAATTCGGCTACGTCTACACCTCGGATCTTTTGCCCAAAGGCAAAAAGGAAGTCGAACAATGGATGACCTGGCGCCATCAAAAATCGCAAGGAACCTTCGATGTGTGGGAAGGGCGCACAGAATTCGAATATGGCATGAGTGATAAATTGCAGCTGGCACTTTACGCAAATTACGCCAAGACGCGCGCCTTTCATAATAATGTAGACGGAACCACATTTCCTCCGGAATCTTTCGCAGAGACTCAAGTCGCCTCGGATACCCATTATGGAGACACTAAATTTATTGGCGGATCCTTTGAAGCGATCTATCGTTTATTAAGTCCTTATAAAGACCCCGTCGGCTTGGCGGTGTATTTAGAACCGACGATCGGACGAGGCTTACGTAAGTTGGAAGAACGTGTCATTCTGCAAAAGAATTTTATCGATGACACTTTAATCTTGGCTGCGAATGCCACAGTGGAGCAAGAGGGCCGCTGGCTTCCTGCAGATTCCGAGGCCGATCCGGACAGTGAAGAAGCCGTGAGTCATTGGGATCATGAAACGGACGTCAATTTTGGAATCGGCATGTCCTATCGTTTTATTCCTAATTGGTCAGCCGGTTTCGAGCTTTTAAATGAGCGTGAGTTTTCCAGCTTCAATATTTTTAATGGCCGTTTTCGCACCAATGATGGCTATTATCTAGGCCCCTCCTTTCATTATGGCGGCAGACGATTTTTTATCACCGCTGTTTTTCTTGAACAGATGCCCTGGGCAAAAGATTATGCGAACCCAGCGCCCGGCTTTATCGTAGATGGCCGCAACTATGCGGATGATTTTGAAAAATACCGCATCCGCGTCAAGATCGGTATTCCCTTTTCTTAAAACCCATGTCGGCACTGAAGCGCGTTCAGCCTTTGCTGGGGACTTATGTTGAAATTTCCCTCCAAGGCGATCGGGAGAAAGAGGTATTACAAGCTTGTGCTACAGAAGGGTTTAATGCGATTAAAACCATTGATCATCTGATGAGCCGCCACCGTCCAGATAGCGATTTGATGCGCTTGAATCGGACGCGTGCGGGAACGTGGATTCGCTTAAATTCAAAGACCTGCGCCTTACTTAAAGTAGCAAACAAGCTTCGCTTAGATTCAAAGGGTGCTTTTGATATTCGTGCCCAGACGGGAATACAATTGTCTTCAAAAAGTCCGCCAGCCGTAGAAATTTCAGGCGAATGGGTGCGCAAAAATGGCGCTTGGAATCTAAATTTGGATGGAATCGCTAAAGGATATGCGGTGGATTATGCGATAAAAAAAATCCGCTCTTTCCCTTGGGCGCGCGGCGTGTCCGGCCTTATTAATGCGGGTGGAGATTTACGCATCTGGGGAAGCATGACGGCCTCGGTGGCGGTGCATATTGCAGGAGATCCCGATTCTTTTCAATCTTCCCATTTTCCTTTGCGTCAGATCGCGATGGCCACATCGTCGATTAGAACAGGGGCTTCTACGGCGAATTTTTCCGAAGCCGCGCATATTCACATGCCTTCGGGAAAAAAAGCTCATGCTGCACAAACAGTCACTGTTTTTGCCCGGCATTGTTTTCTTGCCGATGCATTAACCAAGATAGTGCTCTTGGCGCCTGCCTCCAATGCCAGGCGATGCTTGATGACCTATAACGCCCGCGCTTTAATTTTCCGCTCCAATGGTACAGTTAGTAAAGTAATGGCCTCATGACGCGCGGAAAAGTCACGCTAAGTCCTTTTCATAAACGTTCGTTTTATCTGGCGTTAGGGTTATTATGGGCCTCCGGCGCCGTCTGGTTATTTTTTTATTACGTCGGTCTGCACAAAGAAGTAACTTCCGGTTTTCCCCTGCAAGTGTGGACTCTGAAAATTCATGGGGCGCTCGCCATGATTTTTATGATCATTTTAGGAAGCCTATTGCCGGTGCATATCCGATTGGCTTGGAATCAAAACCGTAATCGCCTAGCCGGAGCATGGCTTATCGGCTTAAACGCCTTCTTAATAATCACCGGATGGATGCTCTACTATGTAGGAAATGAAACGACAAGAACATGGATCAGTCTTCTGCATTGGAGTACCGGCTTAGGTCTACCGCTTTTTGTTTACATGCATATTCGCTTCGCCCGGCATTACCCCGAAAAGCGAAGACCACAATACCATTCATAAACATTTACAATAGCGTCCATGATTATGAAATTAGGAATGATCAGCGCCGTTTTGATGCCATTGTTTGATATCCCGTTAATCTGGCGCATCATTCAACGCAAATCCTCGGAAGACATTAGCCTAGTCTGGACCTTCGGCATCTGGATCTGCATTCTCGGCATGCTTCCCTCGAGCCTCATTTCCGCCGATCCCATTCTCAAAGCCTTTGCCATCGTGAACACCATTCTTTTTACCGCCGTCGTCGTTGCTGTTGTGATGTATCAACCCTTCTTTCGAAAAAAATCCAGCGCGACGACGCTCGAGGACGAGATTTACATCGATGAAGGAGAGCCGACCAATAAAGTTCATTGATCGATTCCAGCCAGGCGAGATGATCTTTGAGAGTAAAATCGGCAAACTGTCGTTGTTGCTTGGCGTTATAAATCTGAAGTACGCGGCGGGGTAAATCCCGTCATTTAACCCAATCACCGTTGTAATAAATGATTCGCGCGGTTGACACCTGCCACTTCATTTGGTACAGATACGAAGATGACTTCTTTCTCACGCATCCTGTCGGGACTTCTTTTAGGTTGCTTTATGACCTTTGTGGGGATTCAAACGTTTCACACGCACACAACCGAAACAAATGCGCCGACGCATTGCCAAATTTGCAAAATTGCGCATCAAGTGCCGGCATTAATCAATCCTCCAGCCGTCACGCCATTTTCGCTTTCCGTGCAACAAGCCGTTTCCATTACCATTCCCCATCCTTACCTGCGCTTTGTTTTTCAGTCCCACGGTTTAGCCCCGCCCGTCCTCTAAAATAGCGTCCCACGACGTCGTTGTCGGTTTCATTCCTACACCCTATTTTGGAGGATTTATGCGTTTACTTTTTAGACTCAGTACGCTTTTATTAGCCGTCAACGGTTCTTTAGTTTGGGCCGATTCCGCCCTAACGCCTGTCACCAGCAGCCCGATGGATGCCGCGCGTCCGTCATACAATCCATCGACGTTTAATCCCGCCATGGGATTGGTTTTGGATGCCGCCGCCAGTAACACCACTGTCAATCGCGGGAGCTTAGACTTTCGCTCCGCCGAAATGAACTTCATGGCATCTGTCGATCCCTTCGCGAACATCTATGCGGTCATCAATGGAACCAAAGATGAAGTCTCCGTCGAAGAAGCCGCATTCATGACCACGTCTCTTCCTTACAATCTCACCTTGCGTGGCGGCCGGTTCTTTGCCAACTTTGGCCGCTTGCCGCATTGGCATGATCATGAATTGCCTTTCGTGAATCGTCCGACTTCCTTAGATACTTTCATGGGCGGGGAGGCACGCGGAGACGGATTGGAGCTGATGCATTTATTCCGCACGCCGTTTTTCTTGCAAGGCACCTTAGGCGCTTATAACGAGCTGGGCGCCGACAATCACCGTCTAGAAGAAACCGCGGTGCCCGGCAGTCCTGGACAAACGCAAGGACGTCCCTGGGGCTCTTTCACTTATCTGGGGCGACTCTTCTCTTATATTCCGATGGGAGATGATTATGGCGTGGACGTAGGGCTCAGTGAAGCCGTCACCCCTAAACAGGCCTACATTAGCGGTATTCGCGTGGACAATCAACATGCGGCACGCTCGTTAAGCGGTGTGGATCTCACCTTCCGCTATGAACCGTTAACCCAAAATGTGTCCCGCAAACTCATTTGGAGTACGGAAATCTTCCGCAACAATGAGTTGCGGAACATGGGAACTCCGGATGCGGTGGATCCGTCCAATAACACGTATCGCCGGCAAACGGCGCTGGGAGGTTTTTCCTATGTGGATTGGCGCTTTGCGCGACGCTGGAGTGGCGGCGGGTTCGGAGATTTGGCCGAAGATCTAGATACACCGGCTAAAGTCACACGAACGTACGGCCTCACATTGAACTTCATCCCCTCGGAATTTCAGCGCATTCGCTTGCAGCTGTCGCAAGTAAAAGCCAATGATGGCACACGCGCCGACGATCAAATCTTTTTGCAATGGTTTGGCACGATCGGCACGCATGTGCACGTCTTCAAAGACCGCTAAGGAGGCTCCAATGAATTTATTATCGACGATAAGGACCACGCTGACTGTTTTAGTTCTATTTTCCGCTCAGGCTTTTGCCACGCTGCGTATCGTGGCCACGACGCCCGACTTGGCAGACATCACTCGACAAATCGGCGGCGATCAAGTGAAAGTAGAATCGCTAGCTAAAGGAACGGAAGACATTCACGCCGTACCCCAGCGACCCAGCTTTCTGCCCAAATTAAATCAAGCGGATGCTGTCGTCTTAATCGGCCTGGAAGCCGAGCATGCCTTCTTGCCGGCGCTTCTGGAAGTGGCGCAGAACCCGAACATTCTGCGCGGCAAACCCGGCTATATTGATTGCTCGGAAGGTCTAGCGCCGATGGATGTGCCTGCGACCGTCTCCCGCGCCGAAGGCGAATTGCATCCGGAAGGCAATCCGCATTACAACTTTGACCCGCGCAAAGGACCGATGATCGCCGATAACATTGCCAAAGGATTAAGTCGCATCGATCCAACGCATGCCGCGCTCTACGCGCAGAACCGCGACGAATTTAAAAAGTCCTTAGCCGCTAAACAGGCGGAATGGAAAACGTTAATCGCGCCGCTACAGGGAGTCAAAGCCGTTTGTCATCATGCGGATATGGTGTACTTCGCGAATTACTTGGGCGTCAATCTCGTCGGCACCGTGGAACTCAAACCGGGGATTCCCCCGCCGCCCAAACACTTAGAAGAATTGGCGCAACTCATGAAAAGCGAGCATGTGCCGCTCATTATCCACGAGATCCAATATCCCTCAGATACCGCGCAATGGCTCGCGCAACAAACCGGCGCCAAAATCGCCGATATAGCCACGATGGGAAATGCTTTTCCCGATTCAAAAACGTACCTAGGCATGATCGATCACAATATCCGCGCGATCGTTGCGGCGGTAAAAGCGCATGGATAATTTAGATTCCAGCCCCTTAATTACCGTCTCAGAAGCGGCTTTTGGCTATGCACATCAACCGATCCTCTCCGGCGTAAATCTTACGATTCACGCCGGAGAATTCATGGGCTTGATCGGGCCGAACGGAGCGGGGAAGAGCACGCTCTTTAAAGGTTTACTTACATTGATTCCCCCTTTATCCGGAGTGGTGACGCATGCGCCACAACTCCTTCGGCGGATCGGCTATGTTCCTCAGCGCGATACGCTAGATCCGATTTATCCACTGACCGCCTGGGATGTCGTGCGTATGGGGTGTGAAGGCCCGTTGCCTTGGTATCAGAACATGGGCCTCGAAGGAAAAAAAACCATTCAAGCTTGTCTAGAAAAAGTGGGTATGCAAGACTTTAGCGACCATCCGTTTGCGCAATTGTCTGGGGGTCAACGACAACGCGTGCTGATGGCGCGCGCTTTAGCCGCCGATCCGCTGCTGCTCGTACTGGATGAACCTACAGCCGGCATTGATCCGGTGGCCGAAGAAAGTATTTTGAAATTATTGAGCCAATTGCACGCCGATAAAAAGCTGACCATTCTCATGGTATCGCATCACATTCATTCTTTAAGACGCTGCGTCGAACGCGTCCTTGTCGTCAACAAGGGAGGCATTCAGCTGGGACTGGCGAGTGACTTATTGGCCCCTGAACGGATTACCGCATTGCTTGAAGGAGTCCTCTAATGTCCTTCTTTTCTTTTTTCGCACCGGGTTTTCTTCTGCATAATGCCCTGTGGGGCAGCGTTGTCGTCGGATTATTTTGTCCCTTAATCGGCGTTTATTTTTTATTGCGCCGCATGACGCTGTTAGCCGTGGCCTTGCCGCAAATTTCTGCGGCCGGCGTGGCTTTTGTTTTCTTCTTAGGCGGGCTGGGAATTCATTGGTCGCTGCATCCGGGAGAAACCAATGACCGTTTTCTCGCCTTAGCCGGTTCTTTTGTTTTTACATGGGGAGCCTTATTAATTCTAGCCTGGCTAGATCGTCGGCGAGAGGGGACTTCCGAAAGTCGCATCGGCGCGGCTTTTGCATTAGCCTATGCCGCTTCTATTTTATTGGTGGCAGCGAATGCGTCAGGCAAAATTGAGATGCTTAACATGCTTCATGGAGAGATTGTCTCCGTAAGCAGCCTGGATTTGCATTTCCTGTTAGGCGCCTACGGAATTTTGGCCGTGCTCTTGGTTTTATTCAACCGGCAATTTTTGATGGTGTCCTATGATCGTGATTCCGCACAAGTTATGGGCCATGCCGTTTGGTTATGGGATTTGGTTCTTTACGCTATGATGGGCGTGGCCATCGCCATGGGCGTTTTAATTGTAGGCCCGATGCTGACCTTTGCGTTCCTTATTATTCCACCGTTAGCCGCGCGCCGCTT
>Ga0105240_10003947_pt1 | contig 22909 bp, 18 predicted proteins | sample KBSC54metaG_FD_80426 | JGI IMG/M metagenome (GOLD analysis project Ga0105240, IMG submission 80426) | Corn rhizosphere microbial communities from Kellogg Biological Station, Michigan, USA - KBS C5-4 metaG | ecosystem: Host-associated > Plants > Roots > Rhizosphere > Soil | place: Michigan, USA... | reverse complement strand
TCCATCGAGGCCTCCACCGATTAGACTCCGGCAGTACACGCTCACGTTACTGCAAACTCGACACTTTGCCAAACCAATCTCGATGAATATGATGCGCGTGATGTTTAGCCAGTGGTTTCGAAGGTGGTTACGGCCAGTGGCGAGTCACCCGGCGGTCCCCACAGCTTGCGATAGCTTGCGCCTCGCGCTTGAAACACCCACTGAAACGTTGGTAGCTGGTCTTAATGGCTACAAACCCGTTCAGCCAATCTGCGTGAGAATTTCAGAAGGTCCTAAGTGAGCTCCGGGCGAAAGGGGCATGGCGTAATCTGAGTCCGTCGAGGAAGGTTTATCTGGGGGTCCGGATTCGAGCTGCTATTTCTATGCGAACCGGGGAAGACCGCTGCAGGTAATTGTGTGCCGCTACAAGCGCGACCTTCCCGGCGATTCTTGGGTGCGCCGAAATCATGTATTTGTAGAACGGAAAATAGTCTAAACCAGATTAACGTGAAAACTCCGAACCGTTGCGGCACCCCGCCAGGGTCATGACGATCCATCGCTACGATTGGAAGAAACATCAAGCAGAAACTGCGGGTGATTATCGGGTAAATTGGCGGCTCAGATCCAGCGATGTCGCGCCTTACGAAGGGCCGCTCCGATCAGGTTTGAGTGCAGACGAATACAGCTGATGGGGGCGCTTCCTAAGGGGCCGGCGCTCGAGATCCAAAACCATCAAACTAGAGGTGAGAACACGCCAATGAAGATTCGGAAAGTTCTTAAACGGGCCGGTCGGCTGGTCCGGGAGACCCGAATGTTCGTGCGCGCTATGCAGTCGGCCTCGCATCCGATCTTGGCTCAGATAGTACCGACACGCCGCTGCAATCTTGATTGCGCCTATTGCAACGAGTACGACAAGGTGTCAAGCCCCGTGCCGCTCAATATGATGCTCCGCCGGATTGATCGGCTGGCGGACTTGGGCACAACCATCATTACGCTGAGCGGCGGCGAGCCCATGCTCCACCCAGATCTCGATGCCATTATCCAGCGTATCCGCCAACGTGGCGCAGTCGCCACCCTCATAACCAATGGACTCCTCCTGACGCGCGATCGCATTAAGGGCCTGAACCGAGCGGGACTCGACTACCTGCAAATCAGCATCGATAACGTTCTCCCAGATGAGATTTCCAAAAAAAGTCTTAAGGTGCTCGACCTCAAGCTACAATGGCTAGCCAAGTATGCTGAGTTCCAGGTCACCATCAACTCAGTATTGGGCGCCGGCATCCGGAATCCAGAGGATGCATTTCTTATTGGCGACCGCGCTCGGAAACTGAGCTTTACCAGCACCGTCGGAATCTTGCATGATCACACTGGACAACTGAAACCGCTCGCGCCAGAGCAGCAGCGCGTGTACGAGCAGTTCCGTCGGCTCAAGACATCCCTATTCTCGTTTGCACATTTCGATAGCTTCCAGGAAAATATCAGCCGTGGCCTCCCCAACGATTGGCACTGTCGGGCAGGGGGACGCTTCCTCTACATCTGCGAAGAGGGCCTTGTGCACTATTGTTCGCAACAGCGAGGCCGGCCCGGGATTCCGCTGGAGGACTATACGTTTGAAGATCTAGTGCGCGAGGGGGACCGGCCCAAAGAGTGTGCTCCCTTTTGCACTATCTCTTGTGTGCACCAGACCGCGATGCTCGATGACTTCCGGGAGAGACCACGGCAAACCCTGGCGGCAATTCTCGAACGGCGACGAAAGCTTGATTCGACGTTTCAACCACCGGCAATGGTGGGATTTTTGTCGTGGCTCTTTCTGGATGAGCGCCGGCGAGGCCCCTTAGGGAAGTTGATACTGAATATCCTGCAGCTGAAACCAAAGGCCGCTACACCTACACGCCGCGCTTAGATCGGCCAGGCACGCACCAATAGATACGAAATATTGTCGCGAGGCTCTAACAAGCGGGAGGTCGAAGCCCTTTTTTTGGGTACGCCCTTTTTTTGGGTACGCACGGTCGGAGTTAGGCTGAGCATCTGGATGATCCGGGGAGGAAAAATGTCAATCGCTTGGGTGCGTGTGGGGACCGCGTTGTTTATCAATCTCGTTCTTGCGGCGTGCTCGACTACGCCGAAAGCACCGGACGTGACTAGCGCTATACGCGATTCGCTGAAGCAGGAGGGTCTCGCCAATGTCTCCGTCAGTCAGGACCGCGACAAGGGCGTCGTTACGCTCCAGGGAAGTGTAGCGGCGGCGGGCGACAAACTCCGCGCTGAATCCGTCGCGAGGTCGGTGGCTGCCGGCCAGGTTGTTGCAAATGAAATAGCCATATTACCTGTTGGAGCGACGGGGGTGGCGAAAACGATTAACTCTGACCTGGACGCTGGCATTAAGAAGAACTTGGATGCGGAACTGTTGGCACACGCACCGCTGCATGATCAAGTCAATTACGCGGTCAAAAACGGTGTGGTTACACTAACCGGAGCTGTCAATTCCGAAACCGCCCGTACCGAAGTTCAGCAAATCGCCGCGCGCGTTCCCAACGTCGAACAGGTTGTGAACGAACTTCAGGTGAAGAATCAAAAAGCAACCTCTACGCATTAGCGCATGTTGCCCGGTCTGCTCAACTTCGCACGTCACAGTTTTGGTTCTCCATCACTCTTTTACCGCCAGTTGAAGCTTGGCGATGAATGCGTCATAGGCGGTTTGTACTTTGACCGGATCGGGTGATTTGTCTTGAACGGGTTTGATGAAAGCATCCATGGCCTTATCGATTTGTCCCCACAAATCAGGGGATTTGTTTCGCAGCGCTTTTTCTTGCGTGTCCCACGCCACTTCAAGCTCCCGCGCCTTCTTTTTCGCGGTAGGCATATCGTGGGCCTTGAACGCCTGCAGGGCGTCGGTAGCCAGTTTTCGATACGGGGTCATGGCGTCATCAGCCGCCTGAGCAGCCGCCGCTGGCCTCGCTTGGGGCGTCGGCTTCGGTTCCTGAGCTGAGGACGCAATCGTCCCACACACCGCAAACGTTACCCACCTCGCGATTCTCTTCATATATGCTCCTATCCTCAAACCCTTGGCCGCGTTGGGTTTAGCACCTCATCATGCCGTTCGGCCGACGTCGGCAAAAGCAAACGCCTGCGGGAAAATTAGGCATTCCAAGTTCCATTTCGTCAGCAGAGCTTGAAATTTGAGGAGTGGCCCATCCTGAATTAGCGCGGAAATGCAACCGCACCTGCATCCGGCCCATCTTAAGAGTAAACGCCCTCTCTGGTCCCTCATGGCAGCTATTCAGCCGAGCCTCTTTCCTATGCCGGTCGATCCGGCGCTTCCTCCGGGTCTCCTCTATTGTGTGGACGTGATAACGCCGGAAGACGAACGCTGCCTGCTGGACCGGATCGCGAACCTTCCTTTCAAGGAATTCCAGTTTCACGGCTTTGAAGGAAAGCGGCGCGTCGTATCGTTCGGCTGGTGTTACGATTTCGGCGACCACAAGGCTTTGCCGGCTGACCCGATTCCCGATTTTCTGCTCGAAATTCATCGCAAGGTTCAGGCAGCTTCTGGTTTTGCTTTGCCGAATCTGGCGCAAGTCCTGGTCACGGAATATGCGCCCGGCGCGCCGATTGGCTGGCACAAGGACCGGCCGTTTTTCGACGATGTTATGGGTCTATCCCTGGCGTCGGCGTGCAATTTTCGGCTCAGGAAATCTGTCGATAAGGGAAAGTGGCGGCGCGTTTCCCTGCGCCTGGAACCGCGCTCCGCTTACCTCCTGCAGGGCGCGGCGCGCCGGGAATGGGAACACAGCATTCCTCCCGTTGAGTCCCTACGATATTCCGTCACCTTCAGGAATCTGCGATCTAGTGCCGGGACCGAGGGGTCGTTTGCATAATCGATCCCTAGCTAACATCGGGTCCGGTTGTCCTTACGACTCGGTTCTGACGGTTACTTTGTCCAGCATCGCGTCAGCGGTCCGGCCGGACCATAGAACGGGTCTGTATCTGGCAGCTTCACTCTCGGCACCGTCCGGCCTTTCCGCTTCATGGTGAAGTGAGATTGACCGTGCGGATAGGCGCCAATCACCTTTAGACCTTCGGCGTCGCCAACCCGGCGATGCCCCACGCCGGCAGGAATCGCGAGCATATCGCCGGCCTTGAGTCGGAATCGTCGGCCTTCGGCGCCCCCTAGGAGGACGGTCACCGTGCCCTCCGCAATTCCAAGCACTTCATGCGCATTGGAATGAAAATGCGTATAGTCGTAAATTGTGTCTGTCCAAATTCCCGTCCAGCCATTGCGCTTGAAAGCCTCACGAAATCGCCGACCCTTCTTGTTGGCGTTTGGCGCGAGGACGCTCCTGATCAGCACGACCGGCAACGGACTGTTCGGCACATCCGAAGCCTTTTCAAAGTATAGTTTCCGAAGGATCTTCATGGTCATTCCTTGAAACCTGCAATCGGCTGGCCAGCACCCGGATCACATCCGTTGCCTTCGGAGCGCACGGGGCGTTGGCACAGCCCACTAACCGGGGCCGATAACCATTCGGGAGTAGAGCCGTTCCATGTTTCGGGCGAAGCGCTGCGTGTCGCAGACCGGAGAGTCGCAAAGCTGAGATCGCATGTTGCGTCGAAGGTCCAAGAGACGGTCCGGGGAATTCGCCAGGCTGATTGCCAGCGATATGTAGTCTCCGAATCGTTGGCCTACCAGCTCACCGAGGCCAGCCGACTGCAGGATGGAGGTGCTGGTTCGTGAAACCCAACGATCTCCAGAGAATGTGACGACCGGGACACCCTGCCAGATCGCTTCAGTTGTGGTCGTGCCGCCATTGTAGGGGAAGGTGTCGAGTGCGATATCGATCTCGCCGTATGTTTCCAGGAACCGATAGTGATCCGAGGGGCCTTCTAAGCGAACCCTTTGGGGAGCGATATGATGTCGCTCGAAGAGCCCATGTACGAACTGGCGGGCGCCGGACGAGCCAAGCGCTCCGTTCTTCAAGATCAGAGAACTCTGTGGAACGTGCTGGAGAATCCGGCTCCATGCGCCGATCACGTCGTTGGTGATCTTGTATTGCGACGCAAGACAACCGAAGGTGATTGCTCCTCTGGTCAGGCAGGGTGGGTCTGCCACAGCCGGCACAGGATAACTCACTTCGAATGTCAAATAGCTGCCCGGAACGCGCACGATCTTTTCACAATAAAATTTCTCTTCTTCGGGCGGAATCACCCAATCGTCGCCAATCAGGTAATCGTAGCTCGTGATGCCGGTGGTGGCATACATGTTGAACCACCCGACGACGACCTTCGCTGGACGCAATGTGAATAGCGGCAGTCGCCGCATCGTACTGTAGCCATTCAGGTCGACGAGCAGATCGATTCCCGCGTACTCGATTTTTTGGGCGAGCGCCTCGTTGGAGAAGCCAGTCGTGTCATGGAACCGGTCTTGCGGGTGACTCCGATAGCCATGCTGGATCTGGGAGGCAGGCGCATCCGAGAAGAGATGAATCTCGAAGCGCCGCCGATCGTGATGATTGATTAAGCCCCAGACCGGCTTCATCCAGTTGTGATCCTGAAAAAAAGAAGAGACGTAGCCGATACGCAACTGCTGGTCGCCTGATTTCACGCGGTGTGACGAGTGCTCGGCAGTCCGCCGCGGAGGTAGTTGGCTTTGCGCCCAGGTGCGCCGCGCATCGAGTATGGCTTGGTTGCTACTGGCCGGACTTCCGGGGATGATCACCGCAATGGCCGCCTGTGAAAGCGCCGGGGCGCCTCCGGCAGACGCCTGACGAAACAGGTCTAGCGCTTCCTCCACCTGTCCCATCTTGAAAAGAACCTGCCCGAGATTGTGTTGAGCCTCCGGCCAAGCCGGATGGATCTCCAACGCTCTTCGAAAGCATGCGATGGCGGTTGCATATTCCTTGCAGGCGCCTTCCGCGCACCCGGCCGAGTACCACGCGCGAGACAGGCTCGGGTTGAGTTGGAGAGATCGCTGATAGGCGGCAGTGGCATCCGAAAGCTGACGGAGTGTCTGTAGGGCGTCGCCCAGGTCGCAGTACAAATCGGCGTCATGGGGCAACAGGACGATAGCCCTTTTCAAAAAGGGGACGGCTTCTTCGGCCCGCGCCAACGTCTGCAGAACTTGACCTAGGGCGGCCAGGGCCTGCGCGTGCTCGGGGGCTGTGTCTACGGCCCGGCGAAAGCATTCCGCGGCTGTTCCGATCTCTCCCTTTGCCCGGTAAGTGTTGCCGAGATTGTAATGCGCGGTGGCGTACCCGGGATCTCGACCCAAGGCTTGCTGGAACGCTGCAATCGCGTCGTCGAAACGTTCCTGCCTTGTGCGTAGGACGCCCAGGTTGTTGTACGAGTCAGGGGAATCATCGAGAGCAATCAACCGCTGGAAGCTGCCTTCCGCTTCGTCCACCATCCCCAGCGCCATCAGGCCAAGTCCTAGGATCTTATAACACCTCGCCTGATCTGGAACGATCGCCAGAGCCCGACGCATCAGTGCGACTGCTTGAGCGGATTGGCCTGTCTGATGAGCGATCGCGCCAAGCAAGTATAAGGCGTCGGTGTGATCCGGTGTGGATTGCAGAATCTTTTGGTAGAGCCCGCTGGCCTCCCCCAAACGCCCGGCACGATGGTGGTCCAAGGCCTGGCCTAACAGATTTTCATGCTCGGTCAAGGCTTGAGTATAATCCGTTCGATGTGAACCGGAAATCTGCAGTCACATCTCCGGTTTGCCCGAATTGCGAACCTGAATCGTCCGACGTCGAATCCAGATACGATACACCCTCAGAAGTGGGCGCAATTAACGCTAGCCTTCGCTCGACAACCGAGTCGTGTATACTCCCTTCTGAGGAGACAATCCCATGCGACGATTCTGCTTCGTGCTTGCAGTCGCCACCGCCCTGTTGGCCGGCATGAGCCTAGCCCAGTTGGCCCCCACAGCGGGACCTTATAAAGCTACCAAAACCAAAGTTGGCGGAGAAGGCGGCACCGATTATATTTACGCCGACGCGGATGCACGCCGCCTGTATATCGCGCGTACCGGCAAAGACACGCCCCGCGTTACCGTCTTTAATCTGGACACCTTGGCGCCGGAGCCAGATATTCCCGGCACCAATGCTCATGGAGTGGTGGTATCCACCAAGTCGAGCCATGGGTTCGTCAGCAGCAAGCCGATTCAAATGTTCGATTCTAAGACCCTGATGCCGATCAAGACCATAGAAGTTATGGGCAATCCTGATGGCATGCTGTACGATGCGTTCAACGATCACGTGTACATCCTCAGCCACCAAGCGCCGCACGTTACCGTCATCAATGCCGCGGATGGAGCCGTGCTCGGGACCATCGACCTCGGCGGAATGCCGGAACAGGCGGCCAGCGACGGCAAAGGGCACATCTATATCGATGTCGAAGACAAGGCTAACATCGCCGTGGTGGATGCCAAGACGATGATGGTGACGGCGCATTACGATCTGACCGGGAGCGGCGGCACCTGCGCCGGCCTGGCGATGGACGCTAAGAACAACATTCTCTTCGCCGCGTGCCGCATGCCCGCCAACATGGTGATCCTCAGTGCTACCGATGGCAAGATCATCACCACGCTACCCATCAACGGAGGGACCGATGGCGCTTTGTTCAACCCCAATACGATGGAAGCGTTCAGCTCACACAGCGACGGCACCCTTGTGGTGATCAAGGAGAACAGTCCCACCAGTTTTGCGGTGGAACAAGTGGTTCAGACCATGCCGGGCGCACGCACGTCGACCTTGGATAGCAAGACCAACCGTGTGATTACGATGGCGAGCGAAACCTCGCCACCTCCGGCGCCCGCGCCTGGGACGCCAGCCCCCGGTGGCCGAGGCGGCGGTCGGGGACAGGTCGTCCCAGGATCGTTCTCGATCATTGTGGTCGGCAAGTAGTTACAAATCGCTCTCGCTCGATAGTTCCAAGCCATTTACCGAGCGGCAAAATGGCGGCATACTCCGCAGCCCGTGGGTGGTTCATCCGGCATGGGACGCCAGGCGCAGGCCCACCTCGCCCGGGGGTGGTCGGAACTGCGCGCAGTGAAAATCGGCATATATCTGAGTACCTGATCCCGCTCGGATCCGACGCATTTCGGCGGCCATAGGCACCGAGTGCACGTTAGGTAACGGAATCAGAATTGCATCCGACCCTGCATGGATGTTCCTAGTTTGTTTAAGGATGCCTATGCAGGGTGGAGGAAACACGAAGTTTCAAGGTTGGCAGCCTCCTTGGCTTATTATGCGATTTTCTCGCTAGCCCCGTTGGTAATCATCGTCATCGGCATTGCCGGTCTTGTATTTGGAGCCGAGGCGGCGCGCCAGGGCCTTCTCGCTCAGGTTCAGGGGCTCGCGGGTCCTGAGGGGGCACAGATGGTCAGCACCATGATCAGCCATGCGTCCACGTTACCGTCTGACATCCTCACCGGCCTAGTTGGCGTAGTGACTTTGCTGTTCGGGGCTTCTAGCGTTTTTGTGGAACTGCGCGAATCACTAAATAAGGTGTGGGAGGTCAAGGATAAGCCCGGCGAAGGATTTTGGGCCATGATCCGGGAACGATTTGTTTCCTTCAGCATGGTCCTGGTTATCGGCTTCTTGCTTCTGGTTTCATTGGTGTTGAGCGCCGCGTTGGCTGCGATAGGAAGCCGATTTGGCCACGGCCTGCCCGCACTTGTTATGCAAGGGATCAACTTCCTTATGTCGGTCGTAGTCATCACATTCTTATTTGCAGCGATCTATCGCTTTTTGCCATCCGAACGCTTGCCTTGGAGTGACCTATGGGTAGGCTCTTTCGGCACCTCGCTTCTCATTGTCATCGGAAAATTTTTGGTGGGCTTCTATTTGGGCCGCGCGAGCGTAGGCTCTGCGTATGGCGCGGCAGGATCGCTCATCGTGTTGCTTGTCTGGATATACTACGCAGCGCAGCTGTTCTTTTTTGGAGCCGAGTTCACCCAATCGTATGCGCGAAGGCACGGCTCGTTAGTCTCTCGAATAGTCGCGGACCAATCCAAACTGATGTCAACGGCTAAAGCCGTTGTCCCAGTAACGGCTCCCCGAACAGTTTTTCCGAAGGCGGAGCTATTGATGCAGATTAAAGTTCCTGTGAGCGCCCCGCTACGACGTCAGGCGAAGCCTAGTGCGAAATCAGAAGTGTTTACTTTGATTGTGGCGGTTGGCTGGATAGGTATTAACTGGTGGCGCGAAAGACAGCGGCGCACGAGATGAATCACTCCTGCGATCCTACGGCGTAGAACGTAAGCGGAGAGTTCTGATTGCGATACTCGGTAAGAATCCAGTCTGCCGAACGGGTGGTAGTGGATATGCGGAATTCGTCGATGATGGAAGGCAGCTTGTTGCCGGGGTTGAAACCTCCGAGGCTTATACTGTTGCCGCCCAGAGAATTGGCTCCGCTGCAGGACGCTGGAGAGGAAGTTGTAGCCACGCCGTCAATATACGCTATTAACTGTGCGCCATTGTAGCTCAGGACCAGTTGGTGGAAGGTAGTGCTGTCCGGTGTCGGGCTGCCCGTGGTTTGGCAGATCCCCGTGGTGTCCATCCTAAAGGTGATCGAGCCGTTCCCGTCAAACCAGAAGTTGAGCGGCCCGTTCCATCCACCCGCTGCTAGAGCCGCCGAGTAACCCGGGGGACTCGAGTTGAATTTCACCCAAAGCTGGACGGTGTAGTTACTGAAGTTCCCATTCCAGCTGGGATCACCGGGGGTGGTGAGCAGTCCTGCGATTCCGTCAAAGCTGTAGGCGCTGCCCATTTTGCCGGAACTCACTAACGTGGCTCCGGAACCTGACGGCGTCGCGTTGTTGGCATTATCGGTGGAATCCAGCACCGGCCCGGCAGCGTCTTTCAGGTGATTGACGATCCTGTAGTTGCTGTCCCAGGTATTGACGCGGTCTTGTTGATCGGTGGCCGCCGCATTGCCGTAGTACAGATAAAATCCCGTATCGATGCTGGGGCTCAACGCGGGAATATTGACCCACGCCACGAGTTCGCCCGTCGCCGGATCATAGCGCTCGATCTCGTGCGACAGCTTGGTCACCCCATCGCCAGCCGTGAATAAAATGTCGGTTCCGTCGGATTTGCCTACACTGCCGCCATTAGCTATCGTTTTCAGGTTGGCATCGATCACTGAGAACAGCACCGGGAAGTTCGCCAGATTCGAAGACCCGGACACTTTGGTGTGATCGATAGTGACCGCCTTGCGATTGGTCCAGGCCGAGTCGTACCAAGTCCCGCTGCCACTGTCGGCAGTGGACGGGGCGGTCGCCATCCCGATCGCCACCGGCTGCGTCGAAACATATGCTACCCCCGGCGAAGTGAATGTGGCTGTTCCGGGTGTGGAACCAATGCTGGCCGTATCGAAAAACAGGCCGCTAATGACCGCGTTGGTCCCACCCGTGTAGGTTACTTGAAGGACCACATGACCCTTTACATTCCAGACCAAGTACTCTCCATTTTGAAAGCTAGTCACAATCCGGCTGTCCAGCGGCGCGCTGGTGGCGCCATCCAGGATGCTGAGCGTTTGCATGCGGCTCCCGCCGCCGTTCCAATCCACGCAGTACACAGCAAGCTGATGTTGAGCGCCATCGGTAAAGTTCAGATCGATGGTAAAGGTGTCGTAGGTATACCAGGTGGCAGCGATCCGGTCGTTGGGAGAGAGCGCTTTCTGAAGGGCTCGCACGTCGCTGGTCGAGCTGTTCCACGTATAGTTGCGCTGATTTGTGGGAGTCACAGTGGCGTATCCCGGGTACGATACCGTGTCGTTGATCAAGTTATACCCGTTGGCCCCGTACACTCCCTTCCAGTTGCCCTGCGTGGTGGTGTCCGTCTTTACAAACGTGGCCGTGGCGGTGCACCCAGAAGTGGAAGCTCCAGGTACGTTCAGGCTGCCTGAGAGGCAAGCGAGCCCACTCAATTTTGGGGAGCTCGGTTGGCTCACAATGATCGTGCCCGCTTGGCCGGAACTTGGAATTGCGATACCGGTGGCGGCCGCCACTACTACCGAGTTGACTTGCACCGGCGCCGGAGAATTCGGAGCGTTGGGGGAAATGTTGAAGGTGGCCGTTGCCAGCGGACCAGCGTTGATAACGTTTTGATTCACGCCGTATGCGCTGCAGGTTGTGGCGCCGGTGGTGCTGGAGCAGGTCAGGCTCTTCGCCGCTTGTGTCAAGCTGGAACCCGCCGCTACACTAACGCTCACAACGACAGAAGATGGATAATTCAGCGTCCACTGCACCGCCGCAGGGAGCGCGTCTCCCGACGCCGTTAGAGCAAGATTCAGGCTGACGGTTCCACCGGGAACAGCTGTTCCTGAATCCAACGCAATCGCAGCCTGTTGTGTCGTCTCCGCGGTCGCAGCGGGCGCTAACGACAAGCCGACGCCCAGGACTGTGGCGATCAACTTGCAGAACTTGTTCAGCATCCTAGAAATTTCCTTGACCTACGGAAGCATCCTGAGGCACCCTTGGCGAACCGGTTGCCTCCCACACCGGACCGTTAGGGACTTAACGGCGGGCATGAACCCAAATCGATCCCGTCCATGGATCTAGTCACCCACATTAGTTTTATCGACTACTCCACGCGGATTTTGCGCGAGCTGTCAAATTTCTTCACTGTGACGAGCCAGAGTGATTAGGGGACTTTAGCTAGCCCAGCATCGCTCTTGCTCTGGTTTCTTTTACGCGAAACCTGTTTCGTGCTCTTCGATTGCCGTGCTTAAGCGGGCGTCAAGTTGGAAGGCCACTAAATTGCAGAGCAAGGGAGTCAAGGCCATGAATCAGGCAAGAATCCGAGATGCTGCAATCAGCCTCTTCTTCGCCTTCGAAACTACCTTAACTAAGGAACGAGCCGCTAACTATTCGGCGCGCCGGGGTCAATCGGGGTGCGACATTGGCGGATGAGGTTGCTCGATTCTTGATCGGAGGGTTGGTGGTGTCGGCCTTTGCGGCGTTGGGCGGCCTGTTCAAACCCACAAGCTTTGCCGGATTATTCGGTGCAGCGCCGTCCGTAGGCCTGGCAACCCTCGCCCTCACTATCTCGAAGGACGGCAAGATCTATGCGAGCACGGAATGCCGCTCAATGATGGCAGGCGCCGTAGCCCTCTGCCTCTATAGTATTTTCGTTAGTCAACTCATGCGTAGGTTTAGGATGTCCGCTATGAGCGCCACGCTGTCTTCGATGCCGCTATGGTTTCTGACAGCCTTCGGATTGTCGCGCATTTTCTTGCGATAGCACGTCGTTATGACAATTAGAATCGATCCTGCGGCTCTTAAGGAAACCACGTGGAATGAGTACATCGTTCGTTTCATCTCGGGCGGGGTAACAACAGTTATCGCGGGATTAATCGCCAGGAGATGGGGCCCCACCGTCGGCGGCCTGTTCCTGGCCTTCCCGGCAATCTTTCCGGCCAGCGCGACATTGATTGAAAAGCACGTCCGTCAAAGAAAGCAGAAGAAGGGTCTGCACGGGGAAAGGCGTGGTATTGATGTCGCGGCTCTCGACGCCCTGGGAACCGCCATGGGCAGCCTTGGACTTCTTGCCTTCGCTCTTTTATGCTGGCGGCTCCTCCCGCATTACGCAGCCCCTGGAGTATTGGCCGGCGCCGCCTTGGTTTGGTTGCTTGTCGGTGTTTGCATCTGGAATATTCGAAAACGATGCTAGTGGATATTCTGAGTGGACTTACAGGCTCGGGCGAAGGTGCAGCCTTATGGATGTTCTGACCGCCACTAAGGATTTTGAGACCTGGGTCGGCCGCCATATTCCGATAGTGAAGGGTCAATTCTCGGACAAACACAAATCCATGGCGGAAGACCCAGTTCAGTTCCTCCGCGGCACATTCTATAGATGGGCGCAGTTATTTCCAGAAGTCTGTCCCGACTTGGCCAAAACTCCCCTCGTCCTGGCGGTTGGGGATCTGCATATTGCGAGTTTCGGCACATGGCGAGACGTTTTCGGCCGCCTGATATGGGGTATCGACGATTTCGACGAAGCTTACCCGATGCCTTACACAAGCGATCTGGTTCGATTGGCCGTTAGTGCGGTTCTCGATGCGTCGGAAGGGGAAATTAAGGTCGGCTTGCGAAATGTTTCCGAGGTCATCCTAGAGGGATACGTCGCGGGACTCAAGGTGGGCGGGGAGCCATTTGTCCTCGAAGAGAGGCACAAATGGCTACGAAAAATGGCGCTTGACTGCCTGGATACGCCCACAGTGTTTTGGAAGAACATGGCAGCGCTTCCCTCATCGCGCTCGGACGTTCCAGGAGATGCGCGAAAGGCACTTGCCCGACTGCTCCCTTCACCGCGGTTGAAATATCGGGTTGTCCGTCGTGTAGCCGGCATCGGTAGTCTGGGACACCCGCGGTACGTCGCTTTGGTTCCCTGGCACGGAGGTCAGATTGCCCTGGAAGCAAAGGCCGCAATTCCATCCGCATGTGCGTGGGCCAGTCCGAAAGGGCCTTCTCGCATCTACTATCAGGTCATGCTCGATGAGGCGGTACGCTGTCCCGATCCGTTTGTACGTCTCTGTGGCAAATGGCTGGTTCGTCAGCTTTCGCCCGATTCCTCTCCCATCGAAATCGAAACCATGAGCGGACGACATGATCAGGATAAACTCCTTCATGCGATGGCCTGGGAAACGGCGAATGTGCACCTCGGCACAGCCCGCGCGATGAGGCGAGTTATCGGGGACTTCAAGAATCGATCCGGGAAGTGGTTGCGGAGCGCCGCAAACGACATGGCGAAGGCGACATTGAAGGATTGGAAGGAATGGAGAAAGATGCACCGTTCGTCCTGATCGGTCATAAACCAAAATTGTGCAGGATCGACGTTAACATGTAGCCCGACCGAATCCCATCAGCGGAACTTCAGTCTGGCTGAACACCAACTGGACAGTTCAGGTTCTCCCTCATACCGTTTCCTTGCTATCCTTCCAAACGCATGCTTGTTACAGTCCAGCAACACATTTTGCAACAGCAAGAAGATCAGTTTCCAGCGGCCCGAGGAAACTTTTCGTCGCTACTCTCCGGCATGACGCTGGCAACCAAGATGATCCAGGCCAAGATCCGCCGCGCAGGGTTGGTTGACATCCTCGGTTCTGCTGGAGCCGTCAACGTCCAGGGCGAGACTCAACAAAAATTGGATGTGTACGCTAACCAAGCCGTTCTCCATTGCGTGGGTGCGCGCGAAAGTGTGGCCTTTCTGGTGTCCGAAGAGGACGAACAACCTATCACGATCGACCGTTCGGAAGGTGGCAAGTATATTGTCGTCTTCGATCCGCTCGACGGCTCGTCCAATACAGATGTCAATGTTAGCGTCGGCACCATCTTCTCTATCTTGCGTCGTCCTGACGGAGCACACGGCGAGGCCGCTGTTCTTCAGTCGGGCTGGAAACAGGTAGCTGCCGGCTACGTGGTCTACGGTTCCTCAACTATTTTTGTATACACCGCGGGACAAGGCGTGTACGGTTTTACGCTAGAACCCGAAATCGGCGCCTTCGTGCTCAGCTTCGCCAACATGAGAATGCCGCTACGGGGGAATACGTATTCCGTCAACGAAGCCAACGCCGATAGCTTTCCGGAATCCTACAGAACCTACCTGGGGCAGTTACGTGCGCAAGGGTACGGGTCCCGCTATATTGGCTCGCTAGTAGCTGACTTCCACCGCACGCTGCTCAAGGGGGGCGTGTTCCTCTATCCGCCGACGAAGAAGAATCCCAGCGGCAAACTGCGTCTGCTCTACGAAGCCAATCCACTTGCCTTCATCGCCGAACAAGCCGGAGGCCGCGCAATCTCGGGAAAAACGAGGATTATGGATATCGAACCCAAGTCGATACACGAGCGGACACCCCTCATCATTGGCAGCCGTACCGAAGTCGACGAATTCCACCAAATCCACACGGCAGATAGCACGAGCCAGTCTCGTACGGCCGTGAAGTAGCGGCATGAACGCGGGGCGATGAGCCTGGCCAACGCCACATCGAGCAAAGAGGGCACGCTCATCCTGTGCGGTCCGCTCCGGCCCGAGGACCGATCAACGGTCGTGAGTACGTGGCGGCGGACGCCGGGAATTCGATGTTCGAGCGGGCACTCAGCAATAGGCCGTTATCACTTCTGGCGAAGGTTTATCCTGATTCTGTGCCCTCCGAATTTGAATTGGATGCCTATCTTGCGCGTATCGGCTACGCTGGACCACGCACTGCTACGCTCGATACTCTGGAGGCCGTGCACGCCCTGCATCCCGCGGCCATTCCCTTCGAGAACTTGAATCCACTTCTGGGTTGGCCGGTGTCACTGGACGCGAATGCCCTTCAAGCGAAAATGGTCGCCGGGGGTCGCGGTGGATGGTGCTTTGAGCACAATACGCTGCTTCGCCATGCCCTGGAAACGTTGGGATTTTCAGTCACTAGTCTGGCGGCTCGGGTCTTATGGAATGCCTCGCCCGGCAGCCCAATCGGCCCACGCAGCCACATGTTGCTACTGGTGGATGTGGGCGGCCTGCCTTACATCGCCGACGTAGGGTTTGGCGGTAATGTTCTTACGGCTCCCCTTCGCCTGGAACCTAACATCGCGCAGGCCACGCCGCATGAACCCCACCGCCTGTTGCCGCTAGAAAACGGCTTCGTCCTGGAAGCATCCTTGAACGGCGAATGGAAGCCCTTTTACCGCTTCACGATGGAACACCAGTTCCCAACCGACTATGAAGTCTCCAATTGGTATTTGTGCCACCACCCCAGCTCCTTTTTCCGACAGATGCTGATGGGTGCGCGAGCGACTACGGACGGCCGTTATGCGCTGCGCAACAACGCGCTAGCCATCCATCGGAACAATGAAACTAAAAAGCGCCTTCTAACCGATGCTGCCGCCTTGCGCTCGACGTTGGAAAACGATTTCGCGCTCCGATTACCGGAATCGCCCGAACTGGCTGCTATGCTGGAGCGCATCAGCCAGACGCCGTTTGAGCCAGCCCCTTGACGGAAACATCGGCTTAGAAAGCCGACTTACTTCGCGACGGCCTTGGCTTCGTTTGAGTTTCCCTGCCGGGCCGGAACTGCCGCAACTGGTATCCCCTTCGCGTTCATCAGGGATTCCAGGAGCGCCACGGTTTTAGGAAACGCATCCGCACCGCCGCGAACACCGCCAGCTCCGCGGGCGACATCGAGGGGTGTACGGCCATTTGCGTCTTTGGCGGTCAAGTCGGCGCCGTGGGCGACCAGGAATTCGATGAACTTATCGAAGCCATGTTCGGCGGCGCCATGCAGAGCGGTTTGGTTCGGGACGGCGTTCGCACTCGGCATTTGACTGCCGCGCCGAAACGCCAGTGCGATGTTCGCTGAGGCGCTGTACCCTGCAGTACCAGGGGCAGCGGGAGCAGCAGCAGCCGGAGGAGCGCCGCCGCCTCTACCACCGCGCCCTCCCGCGCCGCGATCTACCAGCGAACGAGCGTTCACGTTAGCCCCAGCTTTGATAAGAAGATCCATGCTGGCGAGCACGCCTTCGTCGGTACGATTGCGTCCACGTGTGGCGCGTGCACCGAAGTCGACGCCGGCGGCGGCCATCAGTGGGGTGATACCTTCCTTGCTCGGCAAATCGACTAGCGCTTTGTATTCCAACAGCAGCGCGATGAACTTGTCATCGCCACCGCGGGCCGCACGCAAGAGAGGCGTGGCGCCCTGGGCGAGCATACCATCGCCGCCGCGATCCTGCGGAACGTCGCGATACGGCGGACGCCGCTTCAACTGAATGTTCGGATTCGCACCGCGTTCGAGCATCATGCGCCCGACATCGACGGCCGTGAGTTTGTCAGGACTCGGCAGGACGGCCACCGCGCCGTTCCCCTTCATCGGCAGCGTGCTAACGTCGGCCGCCATGTAGACGGGCGAGCGCCCGAAGAGATCCCACTTATCGAGATCGGCTCCGCCTTTCACCAAAACGGCGGCCGTGTCGAAATGCAGGTTCTCGAGCGCGAGCAACAGCGGTGTCTCGCGGTCCGGATCTTCAGAATCGGGATCGGCATGGGCGTCCAGCAGATTTTGAACGCAGGCCACGCAACCTTCCCGCGCGGCATAGTGCAGCGGTGTAAATCCGCCCTTGTTCATATCCTTCGGGCGAGGCTCCTGGATGACTTTTCGCTCCCACTGATTGATCTTGCCGTGATCGTTCAGGTTCGCGTCCTTCGAGGCGAGGAACTTCACCATGTCGGCCTGGCTTTGCGCCGCCGCCCACATGATCGCGCTTTGTCCGCCCCAGGTTTCCTTTGCGTTGATATCGGCTCCCGCGGCAAGCAGCGCCTTGGCCGCGTCCACCTTGCCGCTGCGCGCGGCGGCCATGAGGGGAGTTTCGCCATTGGGATTCTTGAAATTGGGATCGGCGCCAGCCTTAAGCAGCGCGTCGATGATCGGTGCGGAGCCGATGATCGCGGCTTCGGTGAGGGCTGAGGTGCCGAACTGGTTCGTCAGTTTGACATTGGCGCCGGCTTTAATCAGAACGCGGACAAGTTCTAGATCGTCGTTCGCCGCGGCATACATGATGGCGGTGCTGCCATCCGCTGCGGTGGCGTTAACGTTTGTGCCCTTCGGGCCTACCAGGTGCATGGCCGCTACGTGGTCTCCGGATTCTGCGGAATCCAACAGCGTCGTCGCCGAATCGGCAGCCAGCAGCATCGACGTGCTGGCCAGCAGAACTGCCATCGCAGCCGCGAACTTGCGCATGCCTAAACCTCCGAGAGACCGTTGACGCTGTCGCCGATGGCTTTCACCGGGATCTCATTGCGCTGGAGCAGCGTAAGGAGCAGGTCGCCATGGCGCGAATCCTGGGGATACTTCAGGTGCTGGCCGCCTTTGATCTTCCCATTCGCGTGTCCCAGGATCGCCGACGGCAGCGGATCGTTATTGTGACGGTCGCTGTTGCTCATGTCACTGCCGAACAGAATCGTGGAGTGATCGAGCACCGTGCCGTCGCCTTCTTTGGCAGCCTCGATCTTCTTGATGAACGCGGAAAACACCTCTGCGTGGTACTTCTGAATTTGCACTAGCTTATCCATCTTTTGAGGGTTGTTGCCGTGATGGGACAGCGGGTGGAAGCCCTCGGCGATACCCAGGTTGGTGTAGGTCCGCATGCTGGCTTCGCGGTCCATTGAGAACGTGATCACGCGGGTTATGTCGGCCTGAAACGCCAGGGCCATCAGGTCGAACATCATCTTGAAATACTCCGTGATATCGTTCGGCGTGCCGATCGGCGCATCCGGAATGCTCAACGCGCGGTCATCGGGCTTCGAAGCCATCTGCACGCGGCGCTCGATTTCGCGAACCGAGTCGAGATAGTCGCTGACTACAACGCGGTCCGACACGCCGAGACTGGCCTGCAGGCGCTTCGCTTGTCCCGTCACGCGATCCAGGATACTTCCGGTTTCCGCCAGGATTTGGGCGCGTTCTTTATCGGTATCGCCCTCTCCGAAGAGCTTCTGGAAGACCGCGCGCGGGTTCCCTTCCTGCGGAAGCGACTGAGTCGGCGTCCGCCATGCGAGACGGGCACTGCCCTGCGCGGCGGTGAGTTCGAGCGACGGGAGGCGTGTGTCTTGCCCAACGTAGCGGACGGCCATCTGGTCGCAGCTCACGCCGGAGTTCGGATCGGCTTTGCCGAAGTCCCAGGGCTTGACGCAGGTCAACCAGCCTTGCTCAATGTAGGCGTGGGGCTCGGGCGTCTCCGCGGGCTTGTTGCGCAAGCCGGAGACGATGGTCATATGCTTGCGGAATGGCTCCAGAGGCTGCAGGATTGCCGACATGGTGTAGTTCGTACCGGTTTCCGCCGGCGACCACCGATCCATGATCGCGCCGTGCGGGAAGCCCACAAAGGCAAAGCGTTTCACGGTTTTACCGGCAGGAGTTTGCGCCCACGCAGTTGAGGCGGGAACCATAGCTCCCAGAAGCGGCAGTCCGATGGAGGCTCCGATTCCCTTTAAGACGGTACGCCGTGGAACGTGCTTTTTCTCTATGAACATGATGTCGTCTCCTTATTGCTCTATCTGCCTACCTGCTGGCACTCTGCACCGGCTGCGGTGCGCGGCGCATCTTGAATTGTTCGCTCTTGACCACCGCCTGGACGATGGCCGAAACCTTGTAATCCTTGGCCGCCGCGTCGCGCACGATCTTGCGTACGGTCGGCATGTCGTAGTATTCGCGCGTGCGACCCATCGCATACGTCAAAAGGTTTTCCGTAAAGGCCTGCACAAATTGCTCGGGCCGGCGCAGCAGCGCCTTCCGGAGGTCGTCAGGTCCGTTGATCTTTGTGCCGTCGGGCAACTCACCGGCGGAATCAATGGCCACGCCGGCGAAGCGGTCCTTGTCCCTCCACATCCCCGTGGCGTCAAAGTTTTCGAGCGCGAAGCCGAGCGGGTCCATGACGGCGTGACACGATGAGCAGGTCGGGCTCGCGCGATGCTTCGCCATCAACTCGCGGACGGTGAGCGCTTTGGTCGTGCCGATGTCCTTGTCATTCAACGTCGGCACGTTGGGGGGTGGGTTGGCAGGCGGGACACCCAGAATATTGGCCAGGATAAACTTGCCACGGAGCACCGGGGATGTGCGGTTCGGATAGGCCGCCGCCATCAGGATGGCGCCCTTGCCCAGCAGGCCCCAGCGCGCGGAATCTTTCAGTTCCACCCGGCGGAACTCATCGCCTTTCACGTCGGTAATGCCATATTGCAGCGCCAGGCGCTCATTCAAGTACGTATGGCTCGCGCGCAGCAAATCTACGACGTTGCGGTCCTCCCGGAAGATGCTGTCGGCGAACAGCGTGAGTTCGGTACGGAAATCCTGACGCGGGTCCATCCGGCCGGAGGCATAGGGGAAGACGTCGTTATCCGGGACCACCGCATCGAGCCGCGTCATATCGAGCCACTGAAACACGAAATTGCTCGCCAGCGTCTTCGATCGTGGATCGGCAAGCATGCGCAGAACCTGCTTGTCGAGCGTGACCGGATCGCTGAGCTTGTTCTTAATGGCGAGATCGAGCAGTTCATCGTCGGGAATCGAGTTCCACAGGAAGAACGAGAGTTTCGATGCGAGTTCCAGATCCGTGATCGCGTATTTCTCGCCCGGCTTCAACCCCGCGGGGACGCGCTCGCCGCGATAGAGGAAGAACGGGCTCGCCAGCGTTCCCGTGATGCCCTCGCGAATGCCCGTCTCGAAACCGCCTTGCTTCACACCATCGGCGTAGTACTGCATGAGTTCCGCGATGTCGTCATTGGTCACGGGACGACGATAAGCCCGCCTCGCCAGCGTCGAGAAAATTTCCCTCGCGCAGGCTTCTGGCGTCTTGGTTTTATCCTTGGCTGGGTCGCACGTGAGAATACGATCGCGGCTGGGCGTGGAACTGAGGCCTTTCACGTCGAACGGGCCCAGAAGCTGGAACGAGTTCACACGGTAGGAACGATCCTGCCCTCCGCCAGGCGTATTTATCTGCAACTGATCGTCGGATTCGGCAAAGCTCTGGCGCCGGAAAGTAACACCGATCTTGTGCGGTCCGGCGGTCGTCTGAAACTTGATGTTTTTCAGGCGGGCATTGACACGATCCAGTGCGCCATTCTGCACCTGATCGTAAAGCTTCATGTCTTCTTCGCCGCCGATTACGGTTTGATAAACGATTTTGTTGTCGACCGTAACCACCAGCGGATTCTCGTACTCCATGCCATTGCCCCAGATATGGGTAGCCATGTCGGCGATGTTGATGTGGTATTCGCCGTCGGCAGGGAGATCTACTTTCGCGAGAATGCCGCCCCGTGTCCCCAGAGGCAGTCCGGGAACATGTGTGAGCTGACTGCCGGAAGATGCGCGGAACGTCCAGCCCTGCGCGCGAGCATCGCCCTTGCCGAGCGCCTTAACTGCGACGTTCCGGGCGGCACTGACATATTGCTCAATGAAGGAAGGCGAAACCTGCAGGGCGGACGCGATGTTGTCGAATCCCTGGGCGACGTCATCCTGGGGCAGCAATTCGGCGCCGTTGACCTCGACCAAAAGCAGATCGCGGACGGCGTTTTCGTACTCCTTGCGATTTAGGCGATGGAGCACCACTTGATCGGTGACGTACGCCTGAGTCGGAACCTTATCGAGCGAATCTTCGAGCCACGCGACCAGTGAGTCGACCGCCTTGCCGTCCGGCTGCTTGGCGCCCGGAGGCGGCATGACGCGCCCACGCAGCTTGCGCACGGCCTTCTCGAAACGTTCTGGGTCCTGGGCGACCGTCGCGGCCGTGATGCCTTCGAAGCTCACACCGCCGGTCTTGAGTTTGTCGCTGTGGCAGCCCGAGCAGTATTGTTTGATCGTTGCCAACTGCGCGTCGGAGGGAGCCGGAGCCTGGCTAGGGGACGGGACATTAAAGACCCCGATCAAGCCCACGGCGGCGGCCAGCGGAATCAGGCTCTTAATATGTCGCATCGTTATCATGAGTCCCTACGCGTCCGGCGAATTATAGGCCCACAGGCTCTCGAAAGAGCGGCGAATGAATTCGTCCGCGTTGCCCATCTTGGCCTCGAATTCCTTCGCTACTTTGGCTTCGACAGCTTCCGACGGGCTGTGCCCTTTGTTCAGCATCTGATTCAGGCGATCGTAGATCGTGCCGTACATATCGACCTGCGCGGTGATGTCGGCCAGACTGAGCGCGGGACCAACGGCGGGAATGATCTTCGTGTCCTTGTTTCCGTCTTTATTCACTACGCTCTGGATCCGTTGCAGCCCGCCGACAATGCCGCCGATCCAGCCTCCGGTCCACCAATCGACCACAGGCCAGCCTTGCCCGTAGGCCGCGTCGCCCACCGCGAGGACGTTTTGTTGCGGGAAGTAGATGTACATGTCGCCGTCCGTGTGCGCCGCGTCGGAGATATATCCATATCGGATTTGGGAAGCACCCGAACCCAGAGTGCCCTTGTCGTAGAAGGTCTTGTTAGGCTGGGCGACCTTCGAAAGCTTCTTGAATTTCTGTCCGTTCCAGGGCCACGTGATGTTCTGCTGCAGCCACAGCCGGGTATTTTCCTGAGCGATAATCGTCGCGCCAGCCATGCCGAGTGACTCGTTGGAACCGGTCTGCTCGGGATGCCAGTGCGTGTTAAAGAGCGTCCGTACTGGACCGCTATTTGGCAGCGCCGCCACAGCCTGTGCAAGTGCGCCGACATTTTGCGCTAGCCCGCCGTCTACCATCACCACTGAATCGGCGCCGGTGCGCACGATTACGTTACCCCCTGCCCCGGTCAACAGATATAGGTTGTCGCCCAATTGCGCGGTCTCGATTTTCGGGGCTTGTCCGGAGGATTGCCCGAAAGCGAACGGCGCGACCAACCCCACCGAGGCGGCCTTCAGAAACGTCCTACGCGTTGAAACGAACATGGTTATTGCGCTTTACAGTATACTCCTGCGGTGCCGCGAGCGCATCCCCTCCGGTATCCCCTAAGATTCAGATACCAAGCCGCCTTATCATACGCTTGAAGAATGGCTGTGCGCACGAACCGGCAAATGCTCGCACTGCTGGGAGGGATCCTGAGTTCCACGAACCGAATACTGAGCCGGTTCCCAACTCGCTTGCGAACAGAGCTAGGGAAGGCTTTAAGGAAGTCGATGGGTGTGTGGTGCCACGTTCGTTTGAGGCGATCTCCGTCTGGTCTGAAAAGCGACCAAGAGCCAACAACGCCGATGACGAAACTGGCTTCGAATGTGGCCTAAACAAGGTGCATCTTGAAGACTTCGTGGATGCGGACCTTCCTCTTTCGGAACTCGCGCGGATCGGTTGTGCCTATGGGATGTACCTGCGACAAGCGCTTCTAGACTCAAAAGTATCAGGGGATTTCAGGATAATCGTAAGCGCTCAACTACCCGACTTAACGCTTAACGTTGGGAACGTCTGTACAGTGCGGTTCCACAAGATTCGCCC
>Ga0105240_10003946_pt1 | contig 22909 bp, 21 predicted proteins | sample KBSC54metaG_FD_80426 | JGI IMG/M metagenome (GOLD analysis project Ga0105240, IMG submission 80426) | Corn rhizosphere microbial communities from Kellogg Biological Station, Michigan, USA - KBS C5-4 metaG | ecosystem: Host-associated > Plants > Roots > Rhizosphere > Soil | place: Michigan, USA... | reverse complement strand
TCAGTAAGGCGTTCAAGCGAGTCGTAGGGGCTAACCCTGGTGAATATCTCAAACGTGGATTTAGAGACCACGATCAGTCACGCTAAACGCCGACAGCGGAAGTCGCACGATTAGTTCCGCTATGTCTTTGAGTTGTAGCTGGGGCGCCACGACGACAAGAGACAGCTGTTGGGAAATTGAGGGGCGCTCCAGATACATGCGGATTGACGGAATGGACAAAGGCGAGAAGGGCACGAAGAAAGTCATAGACTCAACTTTTATCTACTGCACGATGCGAGGATGGTGACGGCCCACTCTCGGTTCATACAACATCCAGTCGATCTCTTGTGATTCCCTGGTTCGGCATGGCAGGCTGGAAGCCGTGGAAGCAGGGTGAGTTACGATGACAAAGTCCGCAGGGACGATTTCGCGAAGTATCATCATCACGGGTGCGCCTCCGGTTCAGCTCCTCGACGTCGCGGGTCCGCTGGAGGTCTTCTCGAATGTTCGTGGCTACGACGTGGTGGTTGTCACCACCGACGGTTCGACTGAACTCAAGACCAATCGAGGCATATACCTGAGCGGTACCGTGCCCCACGAGAGTATCTCTGGTGCAATCGACACGCTAATCGTTGCAGGCGGCCCTGGCGCAGAAAGCGGCAACTACGAGGAGGCTTATCTCCGCTGGATTTCGGATGCGGCACGTAGATCTCGGCGTGTCGCCTCGATCTGCACTGGAGCGTTTGTCCTTGCAGCTGCGGGTCTGCTGGACGGCAGGCGCGCTGTGACCCATTGGAAGTTTTGTGCCCGGCTTGCGCGCGAGTACCCCAAGGTAAGAGTTCTGCCAGACCCCATTTTTCTCGGCGATGGGCCAATCTACACCTCGGCAGGTATTACGTCTGGAATTGATCTCTCCCTCGCGTTGGTTGAGGAAGATCATGGCCACCAAACGGCTCTCGCGGTAGCGCGACAGATGGTGAGGTTCTCGTGCGGCCTGGCGGGCAGGCACAGTACAGCCACATGCTCTCCAGCCAGGCAACGACGTTTGAACCGCTGCGGGAGCTGCAGGTCTACATGCTCGAAAATCTTCGTGGCGACCTCTCAGTCGAAACTTTGGCCGAGAGGATCGGGATGAGCCCGAGACATTTTTCCCGAGTGTGCCAACGCGAGATCAACATGACCCCGGGTCAGTTAGTCAATCGTCTTCGCGTGGAAGCTGCGCAACAGATGATCGACAGCTCCTCCCTAGGATTGAAAGAGATTGCCAACGCATGTGGATTCGGATCTGTGGATTCGATGCGGCGCATATTTCAGCAGGCATTGGGCATCACCGCCGCCGAATACGTCCAGCGATTCAAGCGAGCCAGATGACCGAGCCCGTTCAGTCGTGTCCAGGCCTGGATCGCGTGCGTATCACGATCTTCCCGGGACGGCCCACGACTGGGCCGTTATAGGCACGGTCCCCTTCTTCCATCTGTAGCTCGGCTTTAACAAAACTAATCAGCTCTCCGGAACCAAGAAGCTTTGCCAATTCCGCCAGTTGGGCTCCATTCTGCTCGACGATGAAGAAGGCGTTCTTCACTCGTGGGTCGCTGTTGGATTCGGAGTCCGCAGCAATGGTCACCAACCGCCCGCCATCCTTGAGGACGCTCCAGGATCTGTCCAGGGTTGCGCCGCCAACGGTGTCGAATATGACATCGAATCGGCCCGCCTCCTCAAACCGCCTCTCGCGATAGTCGATAGCTTCGTTGGCTCCGAGCTGCTTGAGGAGGTCGACATTCGCTTTCGACGCCGTGGCAACCACATAAGCCCCGGCCCGCTTTGCAAGCTGGACTGCGCAGAGTCCAACGGCGCCGGCACCTCCATGAATAAGGAGACGGTCCTCCCTCTGCAGTTTTGCGTGGAGGTGCAGTGCCTGGTATGCCGTGAGCACGCTGATCGGCGCGGCGGCCGCTTCGGCGTCAGACATTGATTTCGGCTTCAGCGAGAGAGCCGAAGGTTTCGCAATGCAGAACTCCGCCGTGGCACCCTCTGCAAACCAGTCGTTCAATCCAAAGACAGAGTCGCCGACTCTGAAGCCGGTTACTCCCGCACCGGCGTTTGCGACAGTACCTGAGAATTCATGTCCCGGGATGGCGTTCACTCGCGCGGTTCCGTCCGCCTTGTGCGTGGTGGTGTACCAGAGCTTTTCCGTTGGTGTGGCACCTGCAGCGGAGACCTGAATCAGGAGTTCGCCAGATTGCGGCTCAGGAAGAGGGCGCGTCGCCAGCCGGAGGGTCAACGTATCGGTGAACTCCATTGCTCGCATCTGTGTCATGGCTTTGCTCCTTGAGAGTTGCTTAGTCGTGTTACGTGTCCAAACTGCTATTCGGAATCCGGGAAGGGCGATGTGGCAACCAGGTCCACCGCACTCGGAGGTCTATAGCCGGTGATGAAGCGCTCGCAAAAAGCGGAGTTCACAGTGCCGTAGGTTGTGCCGGGCTTATGTGCAAATCCGGCCACGTACTCCTGGATGAAACGTGCCTTGAAGTTATGCCGCGGATATTCGGCGACGATCTTCTCACGCACGTCGGAGGGGAACTTATCGAATTCTCTTCCAAGCACATCAAGACCAACACCCGTATAGAGTAGCGCTACTTCAGAAGCCATGTGCTGAGTGACACCCGGGGTGGTGTGCAGAGCAATGGCTTCCCATGCAATCCGCACCTGTTCTTCAGGAACACTATGTGCGGTGAGGAACTGACGGGATACATTCGCACCATCGACTTCGAAGCGTTCCTCTGCGCTGGAGAATTTCTTAAGCAGTCCGAAGTCGTGAAATACAGCCGCAATGTAGAGAAGTTCATGGTCGAAACGGAGGTGTTGTTGGCGGCCCTGCTCAGCCGCGAACAAATACACCCGGATGGAATGGTTGAACAGCAGATCCGTGGAATGCTCGCGCAGCAAATCTGTGGCTTCTTTCGCAAGCAACGAATCGGGTATGACGAGGTTCGAGGTTGACGTGGGCATCGTCTTCTCCTTTAGAAAGCGAGTCTAGAAGCAAGCGGGAGCAAGTGCCATGACAAAAAGGCTGCGATTTCTGACATGGAAGGAAGCAGCCGGACGATCAAGCTGCGCGACGCCAGGCTCATGCCAAACCAAATCGCCTCATAAGACACAGGTTGCGCGATGCCCGAGGGCGTGGTCTGGTTTCCTGCGTCTGGAATGCAGCCCGCAGCCTTACCGTAGTTCGACCGGTTTGTCGGCCCGCAAACACCCAAATCGGTCGTTTACGGGCTCCTCAAGGTTCTGTTTGCAACCGAGATATCGATCGGTAGTGAGGACAGACGCGTGTCCGAGCGGGAACTGGATCTGTTCTATCTCTCCGCCGGCCGCCTTTTCCTTCCACACCGCCCTTCTCGTTGCCACGTGCTGGATTACAGAACTCACTCTGAAACCGCCAGTGGGAACGAAATGCGGGTGGTCTCTTCACGGCGATGACCACGAACGATGTGCTTCACAGCACTCTTCAGGTTGTCATAGTGCAGAGCGTGAAACACGCCGCCGAAGTATGCAAATGCGCGTTGATGTGCTTCAAGGAAGGCCTACTGTGTAGCGTTGGTATATGCAATCCTACCGAAAGCGCAGCGTTACCACAGAAGATGGTCAACTAAGATGGAGTGTCTTTAGCATGTTTATTTTCTTGGCGTCCCCGACGGGATTTGAACCCGTGTTATCGCCGTGAAAGAACGCGGGCAAGTCGCAGCTGCAAGCTTTTACGGGGGCCTACAACGGCTGGAACGCACTATAACGGATGCAACGGAGGTTCTCGTGGTCCCGAAGTGGTCCCGGAAACCTCTCTTGACCTGCTGGACTGGACCCATCGTTTGTAATCACGGGCACATGCCAGTGGGCTCCTGCCCGGTGCGCTTCACGTCAACTTTTTTCCAGAGAATGCAAATCCATCCAACCAGCTGCCCCCGTCGAGGACGCGATACACCAACCCCATAGCCTTCGGTCAGTAAAAACCTAAATCCCCAAAAAGGAAACTATATGGATGAGGATACACCTCAAAATTCAGCATCGCAGAAGCAACCGTCGAGCGGATTTGATGCAATCGCGATCGAGCCTTTTGTAAAGCCCGCGCGGGTCGGTGAATACCTCGGGGTTGATCCGGCTACCGTAGTTCGATTCGCAAAAACTGGAATCATCCCTGGCCATCCGCTTCGTGTGTCAGGACAGAGGATGCACTGGCGGTTTCTGCTGTCGGAAATTCGCACAACGATACTCGCCAAAAGACCGAAATCACAAGACCATTGATATCAGGTTCTGGCATCGCGTGTACTTGAACCGGGATCGATTTGCGAAACAGGCTGCGCAAATAGCGCATTTCGACTACCTTGAATACCCCGGGGTTCTGCATGCAAGGAATCCGGGTTTTTCTCCGCATCATGGCAAGGGCACGTTGTTGAGGCGATCATAGGTCAGTGCTGACCAATCTGAAGGTGCAGCCGAGCACAAACGCCTTACCATGATTAATCAAGCAACCTCCCGAGATCCAAATACGGCACTGAAGACCGACTACTGAAGGCACCCATTTACACTTTGCCCTGAGGATTTCAGGAGAGGATTGTTATGAACAATACGGGACTGAGTCTGGACAAGATGCTCGATGTGGCATGGGTACGTTCACAGTTTCCATCACTTGAAACGCAAGTCAATGGGCAGACCGCAGCATTTCTGGATGCCCCTGCTGGTACTCAGGTTCCCGCTCGAGTCATCGCTGCCATTCGCGACTACCTTGCAAATTCCAACGCCAGTACACACGGATCTTTCCTGACCAGCCGGCGCAGCGACGAGTTGATTGCAAACACACGCACGGTAATGGCAGATTTCTTCAACTGTGCGCGTAGCGAAGTCGTTTTTGGTCCGAACATGACTACGTTGACCTTTGCACTGTCCAGAGCGATTGGACGGGAGTTGTGCGAGGGAGATGAAATTCTTCTGACGACTCTCGATCATGATGCCAATTTCTCGCCCTGGAAAGCACTTGAGGAAGAGGGGGTGGTCATCAAAGTAGCAGATAGTCGCGAAGGAGACTGCACGCTCAACCTCGAGTACCTGAAAAGCAAACTCTGTCGCCGCACGCGGATCGTAGCCGTAGGATATGCGTCCAACGCTGGCGGCACAATCAATCCGGTGGGTGAGATCACTCAGCTTGCGCACGCGGTGGGCGCGATGACATTTGTTGATGCGGTACATTATGCGCCTCACGGCCTGATTGACGTGAAAGAGCTCGATTGCGATTTCCTGGTTTGCTCCCCATATAAGTTTTTCGGTCCGCACATGGGGACGCTCTTTGGAAAGGCGGAACATTCCACTCGTTAAGACGCGACGGGAAGCGCTGACGGCGGCCTATCGCAGCACAGTCGCCTACGAGAGGCAACTGATCGCAGTGCTGATCGAAGGCTTGAAAGGAATACCGGGCGCGCGCATCTATGGGATTACCTCTCCCGAGCAATTTGAGCAACGCTGCCCCACACTTTCTCTTCGCATCGGAGATCATTCCCCGAGAGCCATAGCCGAATCTCTTGGTGCTCAAGGCATCTTCACATGGGATGGCAATTACTACGCGCTCAATCTGGCGGAGCGCCTTCAAGTGGAAAATAGAGGCGGGATGCTGCGAATTGGCCTGGTGCATTACAACACATTTGAAGAAGTGGGCGCCTGCTCGCCGCCCTCAGTTCATTCGTTTCGCGACACCAATAAGTTTGCTAGTCAGGATTTCAGTTCAGGCAAAGCTTCGCGATTCGGGGTGAGTTCCCTTCACTAACCAGTTACACGGAACAGCCGACTCTTGGAACCTGCTCTGTCAACGAGTGCCTTGCCCTGCGATCACCACTGAGACTTCCGCCATCCTTTGAAGGCGAACGACTGGCAAAGTTCCGGTTATGCGGCCCGTATTGCAAGCGAAAAATGAAGGGCCGGAATTGGTCTGCGCGAATGTATTCGGCCTTTATTGGAGTAGCGATCTCCTGGCCTGAATGGAATGCGCTGCGCCCTCGTCCTAATTAGAGTAGCTGCCTTTTCAAGGCATTTTCACTTTGCAGGTTTCGTGAGCGCCGGGATCGACCGTTTTTGCCATCTCATAGTTCGCCAGCAAACCTGGCAGGAATCTCAAAGAGTCCATTCGTCGTCGTTGGTCTGCATATGTGGAAATCGCTTCCGCGATTTCCAAGCCAGGCGTTTTGTGCTAGGCGTCTTGTGCAGACCATCAGGCTGCCACCTTTTGTGCCGACAGCGGTGGCCGATACGCTTCTCCTTTCGACAAAACCGCCCAGGCCATGCGCGCCATTTTGTTGGCCAGGGCGACTGCCGTTACTTGAGGTCGCTTGCGCGTCGACAGTCACTCCAGCCAAGCACTGAGGACTGGATCGTGCTTGGTCCTGCATTGCAGCACTGCATGAGCCCCTTGCACGAAGAGTTTTCGCAGGTATTTGTTTCCGCGTCTGCTGGTCCCGGTGAGTTTTTGCTTGCCTCCCGTTGAGTGTTCCCCCGGAACTACGCCGAGCCATGCGGCAAATCCTCGACCCTTTTTGAAAGCTGCTCCGTTGCCGATGGCGGCAACGGTTGCCGTAGCAATGGTCGGTCCGATTCCGGGAACCGACACCAAGTGTTCGCAATCTTCAAGCTCAGTGGCAATCTTGGCGATCAGCTTGTCGCACTCCCCGACCTGTCCTTGCAGGTACTGCATCTCATCCCCCAGTTCGCACAGCAACACCCGCAATGCGCCGGACAGCTTGTTGTCGGGATCTTCCAGGATCCCTGGCAGGCACTCTTCGATATGACGACGCCCTTTACGGATAGTGATGCCTCGCTCGAGCAGCATCCCTCGGATCTGGTTGACCACCGCGGTCCGGCGCACTACCCACCGCTCGCGCACCCGGTGCAGCGAGTTGATGATCTGTCTTGATGGGCACAAAGCGCATCGTGGAACGGACCACCGCCTCCGAACAAGCTTCAGCATCGATGAAGTCGTTCTTGTTGGTCTTCACATACGGCTTCACATACTGAGCCGGCATCAGTCGCACATCGTGACCTTGCTCTCGCAGAGCTCGGCCCAGAAAATGAGACCCTGCGCAGGCCTCCATCCCGATCAGGCACGCGGGAAGATTCAATGTGAAACGAAGCAGCTGAGTTCGTGAGCACTTCTTGCGAGCTACAACCTCACCTCGCGCGTCGACGGCCACAAGGTGAAACACCGTCTTCCCTAGATCGATACCGATAGTCCGAATTTCCATGGCATGCCCTCCTACATACACCTCTACACCCTCGAAGAGGCCTTGAGGCGGCGGACCATCCCAGTAGAGTAGCCGGTTGAATCGGCTCCTTTCTAGGTCGGTTTGCGGGGACTTCACTGCAACCTTTGCCGTCATCGCTCGTGAAGGACCATAGGGCGGCTTTTCTGGGTTGCTAAGTATGGTATAACGTTTCGAAAACCGGCGAGTTCATTAGGAATCAAAACACAATTGCCATATGAGAGATACATTAGCACCCTAAGTTACTTATGTTCTCTACACCTTATGGTAACCGTTCATATAGTTCTAGTTGCATCAAGCTCCGTGTTTTGATGATCTGGGTTCTTGCTCAAAAGCCGCCATTCTTTTCAAACCTACGTCTCGGTGCAGAAACGTTTAGAAAGTGATTGACATGGGCTTACCCCCCTGATACATTAAGCCTTCAACAGTTACAGCAAGCTTTTGCCGAATAGCCGAAGCGTTGAGCTGAACAGTTTGCGCGGGCCAAGCTGGACCGCTGATCAGTTTCGAGCTCACTCATGACTCTCTTGGCAAGCTGGGCGGAGATGGGCGAGCCGGCTGCCGGTTCTACTCAGCCAATCTGATCGGAAGATAACGTGGATACCGTGACCACAAACAGCAAACAGACCACGTCGGCTTGGGCTCCCTTTCGTGTTGGGTTCGCGGATGAAGCGGCGAACTGCACGACATTGAGGTAGACCTTGAGCTCAATTCCCAATCTTCGGTGGTGGATTGCCGGCCTGCTGGCCTCGGCCAGCGCCATCGCGTATATCGATCGGCAAACCTTGCCCGTCGTCATCGGAGAGATCCAGAAGACCATTCCCATCACCGACGCGCAGTACGCTCATCTGCAATTCCTGTTTCTTCTTGCCTACGGCGTCATGTACGCAGTTGGTGGAAAGGTAACCGATGTTCTCGGAGCTCGCTGGGGTTATGTCGTCTTTATCGGCTGGTGGTCGGCCGCAAACATCATGCAGGGCACGGTTTCCGGTCTCGCTGGCCTGGGCACGGGGCTCTTTCTATTAGGCGTAGGCGAGGGGGGATGTTTCCCAGCAGCCTCGAAAGCCATCTCCGAGTGGCTGCCATCCCGTGAGCGATCAATCGCCTTCGGCATGTTCAATGCAGGTTCCGGGATCGGAGCAACTATCGCGCCACCCTTCATCGCCATGATCGTCTTGGCTCTAAACTGGCGATGGGTCTTTTTTATTACTGGTGGCATTGGCTTTGCTTGGGCCCTCGTTTGGATTGCACTCTATCATCCGCCGTCTCAGCATAAATGGCTTTCAGCCACCGAGCGCGCTTTCCTCGGACAGAATCTCCGCGGCGCTGCGCCCGGCTCCGCCACAATATCTTGGGTCGGTCTCTTTCGATTCCGCCAAACTTGGGGACTGGCAATTGCCAAGGTTCTTTCGGATTCGGCATGGTTCTTTCTCATATTCTGGTTTCCAAAATATCTCTACGACGCGCGCCATCTCAACATTAGAGCGGTCGGTTACTACGCATGGATTCCCTACGCGTCCGCGGCAACGGGAAGTCTGTTTGGGGGTTGGCTCTCAAGCTATCTGATTCGGCGCCTCGGTTCCGTCGACGGCTCGCGCAAAATTTGTCTCGGCCTCACCGCAGCCTGTATGCCGGTCTCGCTGCTCATCACGATCTCGCCACTCTCGATAACTATCGTCTTCTTTAGTCTTGCCATGCTGAGCCATCAATTCTGGTCTACGATAATCTACTCGGTCGTCACCGACATATTTCCCACGGAAGTGGTCGGATCGATTTCAGGTCTTCTCGGAGCTATCGGCGCCTTCGGCGGAATGCTCTTCAACCTCTTCGCGGGAGCCCTGCTCTCTGCAAGTCACAGTTATGTTTTAATTTTCATGATTTTGGGCCTATTACATCCGCTCTCCTTCATTGCCATTCTGTTGATCGTTCGGAGGATTGAGCCTGTGGTCGGCCACGGGCTCCGCCAGAGCGAAGCTGCCCTGCTCTGAATTCATCGGCATTCGCCTCATCGCAATGCCTTGATCTTCGAATGGAGGAAGCATGAATGCAGCTACAGTCGGACCGACTGCCGAGGTTTACCCCTATGGCGTAAGGCACTCGGCGAAAATGATTAAGGACCTCTCAATGCGTGCCTGGCAGTATCGGGCCCAAGTGCTACGCATGGTTTATGAGCGGAAGAGTGGCCATATCGGCGGAGCGTTTTCCATCGCCGAGATTCTTACCGCGCTCTACTTCCATCATCTTCGTATTGATCCGGAAAATCCGTATTGGAAAGAGCGCGATCGCCTAATTTTTTCCAAGGGTCACGCCTGCGCGATGCTTTATACAGTACTTGCTCATCGTGGCTATTTTCCAGTTGAAGAACTCTCCACTTTTCGCGCACTAGACAGCCGCCTGCAGGGACATCCTGAACCAGCGAAGACTCCTGGAATTGAGGTAGCAGCGGGCCCCCTCGGCCACGGTGTTGCCATTGGCGCGGGCATGGCGTTGGCCGCTCGCCTGACTGGCTCCCACCGCAGAATATACGTTATCCTTGGCGATGGCGAACTCAATTGCGGCGTTATCTGGGAAGGCCTGATGCTCGGCGCAAAGTTCGGCTTGGATAATCTCAAGATCATTGTCGACTGCAACGGAGTGCAACAGACCGGCACGACTGCGCACATCATGCCCACTGAGCCTATTGCCGACAAATGGGCCGCCTTCAACTGGCACGTGCTCGAAATCCACGGACATAACATGGCGCATGTACTCGATGCACTCGACCAGGCAGACGAAATCCATGACCGTCCCACGGTCATCGTTGCGCGGACAACAAAGGGCAAGGGAGTGAGCTTTATGGAGGGTTCGCCGCTGTGGCATGGAGGTGTGCCGAATGAAAAGCAATTTGAGCAGGCAATGAGCGAGCTTGAGGAAGGAGCCGCACAATGGCAAGCCTGATTCGAGATCCGTTCGGTCCGTCTGAGTCGATGCGAAAGGCCTACGGCGAGGCCCTGGTGGAGTTGGGCCATGCTCGCAAGGATGTCGTCGTTCTGAGCGCGGACGTTCAGAGCTCCGATTTCAGCAATATGTTCGAACTACGCTTTCCCGATCGCTTTTTCAATGTGGGGATAGCCGAACCGGCTCTTGTGGATGCAGCGGTCGGATTAGCCAACGGTGGCTTTATTCCGATTGCAAACACGTTCGCGTTCTTGTTCGAGACACGCGCCTTGGAGATGGTACGCACTCACCTTTGCTACGGTAAGGCGAATGTGAAACTTGCTGGGGCGTATGCCGGGCTCTCGGATTCTTTCGACGGTCCGACACACCATTCAATCACCGATCTCGCCATTTTTCGTAGTTTGCCACGCATGACGATCGTAGTTCCGGCCGACGCGCTCGCTGTGGCACGTCTTTTACCACAGGTGGCGGCTTGGGACGGGCCCGTGTTTTTGCGTCTTTGCCGCAATGAAGTCCCGCAAATATATACAAGCGTCTATGATCCTGTAATTGGCAAAGGAATCACACTGGTCGACGGTGAAGACGTGACGATCATTGCCTGTGGTGTGCTCGTGGCTGATTCGTTGCGAGCTGCGAGGGTGCTTCGAGATGAAGGGATCAGCGCTTGCGTAGTCGAGATGCATACAATTAAGCCATTCGACACGGAACTTGTCACGCAGTGCGCCCGACTGACTGGCGCGATTGTAACAGCCGAGGAGCATTCCATCATCGGCGGATTGGGCGGCGCGGTTGCCGAGTGCATTGTTTCAACGTGCCCAGTCCCGCTCGAGCGTGTAGGCATTGCCGATACATTCGCCGAATGTGGGCCATACACTGAACTCATCGATAAATACGGCCTGACCGCCGATGCAATTATGGAAGCCGTCCGACGCGTTGTGAAACGAAAGGCGTCAACCAACGAGGAGTTTGCAGAGGAAATTCGGAGTGCCTAAGTTTGTAGCATATCTGTCGATGACGTTCAGGTGGTGGGAAAGGCGTGTTTCACGAGACGGCGCCGCTCACGAAAGCCATAAGCGCAGCCAATTTCGACAAACTCGCAAACGATGTCATCGTGACCGGCGATATCGCAGCGATGGCCGGATGCTCTTGTTCGGGCGACACGTAATTTGTGCAGAGAATCGAAACGATTTGAGAATCTTCACCGCGTTGTAGAATCACCGTTAGACAGGTAATTATCTCCTATCTGAGAACGGTCTTGAAAACCTACTGTGAACAAAAAATCGAAGTGCTTGACGGCCGCTCAATGTTCGATTAAATTGTTCATAATATATCCCTTACATATGTCGAGGTGAGCTCATAATCGTGTATCGGGTTGCGAACTTCTAGGTGTCAGCTGGGTATGAAAAGCGGAAACACCAACGCCGTTTGTATACGGCGAACCTAGCGTCGATGGCTTCCAGGAACGAGTCGTTCTGATAGAGTTAGGAGCGTATGAAAATCGGTATTGCTGTAGCTGGTCCCGGTGCCTTGCCGAGTGCGTTTGTAGTTTTTCGCGACGATCTTTGCCGTTGCGTGGATCGTGCCGCAACTCTTGGGTATCACGGCGTGGAACTTGCGCTACTTCGCGCAGATGAAGTGGATGTTCCACGCATGAAGAAGCAATTGTCTGCCACAGGACTCGAAATTCCCTGCATCTCTTCGGGTCAGGTATTTGCGGCAGATCACCTTTATTTCACGCACCCAGATGCTCAAGTACGGGAAGCAGCAGTTGACAGGATCATCGGAATGATTCAGTTGGCGGCGGAGTTCGGAGCACGGGTCAACACGGGCAGAGTAAGAGGCGTGATCCACGAAGGCGAAACTTTAGAGATAGCTAAGCGTCGATATCTCAATTGTCTTAACCGCTGCGCCGATGTCGCCGAGAGTGCCGGAGTGGAGTTGATCGTAGAGCCTGTGAATCGGTACGAGGTCAACTTCATTAATAGTTGCGAAGAGGGGCTTGATCTTATTAAGGAAACCGGACGCCCCTGTATCAAATTGATGCCCGATCTTTTTCACATGAATATCGAGGATGTCTCCTTCCGAAAGGTGTTTGAGACCGGGCGCAAGTACATCAGTTATGTGCACATCGCAGACAGCAATCGGCTGGCGCCGGGGTGGGGGCATATGCCGTTTGATGAGATCTTTGAAATCCTTTCGGACATTGGTTACGAGGGCTATCTGACTGCAGAGATATTACCGAAGCCCGACCCCGAGCAGGCCGCCGCACAGGCCGCTAAATACCTTTTACGAATGTTGAAGCCGGCTTAGCAGTGGTAACGTCCTAGGCAGTGGGGAGACAAAATCTGTCCGATGATTAAGCAAACAATGCGAGATGTTGCCCGGTTAGCCGGAGTATCGGTGGCCACGGTTTCCGCCGTTATCAATTCAAGCGCGACGGTGAGTGAGGCTCGCACCAAAAGAGTGCGGGATGCGATGGAGGCACTTGACTATTACCCAGATCAGGTTGCACGCAGTCTGAAGGTAGGTCGCACTAATGTTGTGGGCATGGTAGTTCCGGATATTACGAATAATTTCTTCCCGCAGCTAATTCGCGGCGCGGAGGACGCCGCACGGCAGCTGGGCTACTCAGTTATCCTGTGCGACTCCAATGAGGATCCTGAAGAAGAACGGCGCCACCTCGACACATTGTTCTCGCGCCGCGTGGATGGAGTTCTGATAGCTTGTTCCGATCCTTCAGCCGGGTATGAACATCTGATGCGGAGGAGATTTCCAATCGTTTTTGTCGACCGTATTCCGAGAGGAGTCATCCACGGCGGAGTGGCGACGGATAATGTGGAGGCAGGTGCTCGAGCCACAAATCATCTTATCGATCTCGGACATGAGAGAATCGCATTCATCACCGGTAAGTTAGGTTTGTCACCTCACTACGGCAGGCTGGAGGGATTTCGCAAGGCGATGCAGGCGAGGGGGCTCCCTATACGCGATGAGTATTTGCGCGCAGGTGATTTGGAGATTGAGACCGGACGCCGCTTGGGAATCGAACTCCTCTCTCTCATTCCACCGCCCACAGCAATAATCTCGACGAACAACAGGATGCTTCTCGGGCTGGCGGGCGCCTTTGCTGAGCTTGGTATCCCGTGCCCTGAGCGCATCAGCGTTGTAGGTTTCGATGATTCCGTGTGGACTGAACATTTCAATCCTGGAATGACTGTCATGGCTCAACCGGCTTTCGAGATTGGGAAGGCAGCTTTTTCGATGCTCATCAGGAAGGTGCGAACCACTGATGACGCGCCAAGTGAACAGCCGGGGCTGCAACTCTTTCCCGCTCAGTTGCGAGTACGTGGGTCTACAGCGCCGCCACAAATCAAGCAGGATTCTGACTCCGGACAGCTATCTCCGTCCAGAAGCCTGCGAAAAATGGAGCCCGACAAAAGATCCGTTCCGAGCAAGGAAACCGAATTGGAGCACTCTTAGCGAAGGCCCAGAGATCATTGTGCAGCCATCGGGCTGATGATTCAAAGAGGAAGACTTACCAAGTGGCGATGAAAATTCAGCTCCCAAAACTGATCGAAGTTACCCAGACCTATCCTGCTTCTCGCGAATTTGACTTTCAGGTTTTCCTCGCTGAGCAATTCCGCAGCCAAGGTCTAATCCAAAAGATATTCCCCGGAATGCGAATTGCCGTGGGCGTTGGCAGCCGCGGAATCACAAACCTCAAAGAGATCGTGACTGCGACGCTGCGCGTGCTTATCGAGGCGGGCGCGCGACCTTTCGTCATACCGGCGATGGGAAGTCATGGGGGAGCCACACCAGAAGGCCAGGCGAATGTCCTGGCTGAATACGGAATCACTGTCGAAAGTCTCGGCGTCCCGATTGAAGCAAACATGGAAGTCACGAAGATCGGAACGGCTCTTTATGGCGTGGACGTTGTCTTCAGTGTTTCGGCGCTCCGAGCGGATGGCATCGTTGTGATCAATCGGGTAAAGCCTCACACCGACTTTCGGGGAGCGCTCGGCAGTGGAATTCAAAAGATGCTGACCGTCGGCTTTGGCAAACAAGTTGGAGCTGCTAACGCGCACCGAGCCGCAGCCCATGTCGGTCACGAAACCGTGATTCGCGAGTTTGCGAAAGTCATTATGGAAAAGGCCCCCATCTTTTGTGGTTTGGCAATTCTTGAGAATCAGCACCATCAGACCGCGGAGATTAACGTACTGCCGCCGGACGCCATTGTTCGCGAGGAACCTCACCTTCTTGAGAAAGCCGGGGCACTGATGCCACGTCTTCCTTTGGACGAGATTGACCTATTGATCGTCGACCAGATTGGTAAAGAGATCAGCGGGACAGGGATGGACACGAACATCATCGGCCGAGATATCGGTGGCTACTCCACATCTCTCGAGCATTCTGGCGACATGTTGCCGCACGTCTCCCGTATCTTTGTTCGCGAACTGTCTCCCGCGACGAAGGGGAACGGAATCGGCATTGGGCTGGCCGACTTCACCACGACCCGCGCAGTGAAATCACTAGATTTGAGATCGATGTACATCAACGCGACAACCTCACTCGGGTTGCAGACTGCAAAGACCCCGATTCACTTTGACACCGATCGAGAGGCGATCGATGCGGCTCTCACCTCACTCGCCATTCCACGCACGGAATCTGTGAAGGTGGTGCGAATTGCAAATACTCTCGAGTTGGGGCGTCTGCTCGTCTCCGAATGTTGTGCAGAAATTCTTGGGCGCGAGCCTGGAGTAAGGCTGACGGGGCGCGCAGAGCTCATACAGTTCGATCAAGTTGGGAACTTGTTGCCTCTTTGAGTACGGCGGTTCATCAGGTGGCACTGACGACTGCGTGCATTTAGAGACGATCGCAATGGCGACAATCCAGGTTGACGTGTACTCGCGTAAACGGGCCGGAGCCAACATAACAACTCTTCGGCCCGCGAGAACGAAAATCATTTCCGGTGGTCCAGAGTCCTTCGCACTTTCGATCTTCCTTGTTACTCGGGAAGGTTGTTTGGCTGAAGTAGTTTTGGCCTTCGGCCCCCATGGGCGCCGAAGGCCAAATGCAAAGTGATCCGGCTATGCGATTTGGCACAATTAGACGTGCAACAACTTCTTGTCGCTCATCCGAAAATCAGTAGCTCGAATCTCGCTCCGTCTACTGTCGGCGCACTATCTCAGTTCACATCTAGATGATCTCTGTCGGGCAACTGCGGAAAGGACGCATGCGGCTCGGTCTGATACCAGTACGCAACTGAAGAGATGTCATCCATCAGGGGTAAATAGCGTCGCCCACTCTGCCAGCCGAGCGCCTGTATGGTAACGCGAAGGTCCTTATCGAATCGAACAGGATCGGTGATATGCCACCGGTACAATCCAAACCGTTCCTGGGATTGGTAGAGACCGTCTGGTTTAATGACCTGCGCGAGCCCCGAATAGGGCGACGTAAACTCTTCGTATTGGTGCTTCTCCTTGTTTTCAAAGTCATATGATCCATTGAAGTAGTCTTCAGTACCAGTGCCGGCGATGGTTGGGTAGTCTTTGTCACCATCCATATAGAACTTGACTTCTCCTTCTCCCCACCAGCCGTTGTTGTGTACGCCCCATGCCAGATAGGTTCCCACGTAGTGGCCCTTCCCTTTTACGTTGTCGAGAATGGTGTAGACCTGCTTGTAAGGAAGGGGGTTTACGCGCCGGAACTGCGCGTGAAAATAGGCTGCATCGCTCGGTACATCGCTCTGCGAGTAATCAATTTGGTAGTAAATGGTCATAGGCTTGTCATCCAAATTTTCCATGGTGATCTTTGCGGATTTCCGGAATGGCATGGGCCAATAAGAATTGAACGCGCTCCCTGGATTCACGCACAGAGGGAGCGAAGAGATGGGCGCATATTTTCCCCATCCCATGGCAAAGAAGTCGCCGGCAGGAACTTCCACCGATGGATTCTGCTCGTCATCCCAATACATCCGGAGAATAGATAGCCTCCAGTTTCCGGTCGGTGTCATCCAGATATGCTGAATGGCTCCGGACGCCTTAATCTCGGCCAGCGTAAATGTCTGGCCGGGATTGATGACGATGAATGGGTTCACCTTCCAGCCCTGTCCCAAGTCGCGAGCCGCGCGCGATGCTGTTCCCTCTGCGGCCATTGCTCCCTTGCCTTTTTCGCCGGTAAGGTTCTCAGGCCCGATCGAAAATGAGTGAGCGTTGGAAAGGCGATAGAGATCGCCGAGATTGTTGCTCAGGCCACTGAAGGCACCAGCCTGCGCGTGTCCCAAGGTATTCACCATCAAAGCGAATCCAAATCCTGTGACCAAACCGATATTCATAAACTCTCCTCTGGCAAAAAACACGTTAGTAGCTACTGCATAAAAGCGTGATCCTACCCGTTATTCTCGCCACCTCCGCAAACGGGAGCAGCTGCGAGCAGAAGAGGATGGATTTTCTTGTCGAGCCTAGGTCAGATGAGATCCCCCACGGCCTCCTCTTGCCGTCTGCGCATTCATCTTGAGACGAGGACTCAAAGTAGCTCCATAGAAGGCGTAGAGCATCACCGCCACATAGCCCGACATAGGAATGAGGTAAGCGATTGCAATGCTCCTGGTGACCATGGAAATCCATCCCATCAACGGAGTCAGGACCGCGCCGCCGACGATGCCCATCACAATCATCGAGCCGCCGATTTTGGTGTTTTCTCCAAGTCCCCGCAAACCCGTGGCAAAGATTGTGGGGAACATCAAAGACATGAAGAAGCTTGTGCTGAAGATTGCCCAGATGCCAGTCCAGCCAGGTGAAAATACTCCGAAGCACAGGAGCACCAGATTTATTACGCTGTAAGCGCCCATCAGTATGCGCGGATTCACGTACTTCATGAGATAGGCGGAGCTGAACCTCCCGGCAGCAAAGGCTCCCAGGGTACCGGTTAAGAAGTATCCGGCCACCTTCTCTGGCTCGTGCGCGTACTCCTGCACATACTGGATGAAGTAACTCCATGTTGATACCTGTGTTCCCACGTACATAAATTGCGCCACGACCGCCGCAAGAAAATGTGGGTACCGCAACAGATCGCGCACCCGCCCCGTGGGCTCTGCATCGTCTTTCCGGTCGCCGGTGATCTCGGGGAACTTTGTCCTTGCTATCAGTAGAGCCCATATCAGTGCAACGACGCCAAGTAACATATAGGGCTTGACGATGCGCAGAGTTTCTGAGCGCAGATACGCGTCGTAGACGTGCCCGGATTTCATCGCATCGATCTGATCTGGCTTCAGTTCGATCCCAGAGAAGATGAAGATCGTTCCAATCAGAACACCGGTGATGGAGCCGAGAGGATTGAATGCCTGCGAGAAGTTCAACCGAAGTTCGGAAGTGCCCGGCGTGCCCAGCTGTGCAATGAAGGGATTCGAAGCTGTCTCCAGGCAGGATGCGCCAGCCGCGATGATAAACAAGGCAAGCAGAAAGAACTGATAGCTCTGCGCCTCGGCCGCCGGCAGAAACAAGAAAGCCCCAGACGAGAACAGAAGCAGGCCAACAACGAACCCTGCTTTGTATCCCCATCGCCGCATCAGAAGCGCCGATGGAAAGGCCAAAAGGAAATAGCCCATGTAGAACGAGGACTGCACCAATCCGGCCTCGAGCCTTGAAATTGCGAACGACTTCATGAATTGCCGGATAAGAACATCATTCAGGTTGTGTACGATGCCCCATAGGCTGAACAATACCGTAACCAAAACGAAGGGAATGAGGCTTCCGGTTGGGATGATTTTATTTATCTCTCTGTCGTCTGTCTGGGAAGCTGTCGATACATGCAACATCGGTCACAATCCTTGTTTGGGCTAAGTTGCAGGGCTTCGTAAATCCATGGCCAAATTCAACGAAGAATCGATTCGATTACCGAGTGGTCATTCGCTTGCAGAGAGAAAGAGAAGCTTTGCGAAAGCTTCTCTCCCGCGCTTTGTTGCTATATGCCACAGAGGTGCACCTTTACACCAAGCTCCGCGAACATTGCGGCCTTCACCGCGACTACTGTATCTGCCATGTCTGCACTGGGTGCATAGCAGACATTGACGTGATTCGCGCGGTGCCGCGCCATGAACTGTTCCTGGCGGACGCCCTGCAGAGTCACGTGCATGATGGGCCACTGGGGCGTAGTTTGCTTCCAGCGCCTCCTAGTCTCTTCTGCAGGTAGTTCGATAGCCCGCCCGCGCCCCATATCAATATGAAGCGCACCGTCTTCAACAAATACGCGGCTCCAGACTACCTCGCCCGGCTTGCAAATACCTTTGAGCGTGCCGCCACCTAGGCGGAAGTACATTGGGGGCTGTCGTTCACAGATCGACCTTGCATAGCCACCCTGAATATGCGAAGGCGGAACTGCACCGGAAATCTGATATACCCACACGAACTCGTCGATTCCTTCGCCCTTGTAGTGCTCTCCCCAACGCACATCGTGCAGGGTGGTCGCCGGATCGAGCTTCAGGGCCGTCATTACGCGATTAGTGATCAGCGCATCCACACCGGCGCATTCGTCCACTTCATTAAAGTGCGGTAGCGGCTCTCCCGCATACAACTCTCGGCCATCCGCGCTCTGCACAGGAGGGCGCTCGGCATTATTGAGCAGTCCCTCCACCAAGTCCGAGGCAGGCGCGCTGTCCTTTAGCCCCTGCTGATACTGAATGCCCACGGCATCGCAACCAAAGCGGTCCGCAATGCGCAAGGCTGCGATGTACATCTTGCACTGTTCGAGGATCTGCTTGTCGGTCAAATCTGTCGCTTCATCCGCGCCGGTAACGAATGTTACGCCGCGAGCGTCCAGCCAATCGCGGACTGTCTGGGCCTCCGCATCGGGGATGGCTTGCATCGCCGCAACCAGCGCGGATTGGCTCAGCCGCTCCTTGTAGATTCCGCATCGATTTAGCAACTCATCTTCGATGATGGCGTTGTACATACCCATGCAGCCTTCGTCGAAGACTCCCAGGATAGCCTTGCGAGTCGTCAATTCCTTTGCCAGCCTGCCCCCCAGTTCGCGCTCCTCAGCCAGCAATGCCGAAAGCTCCAGATCGCGCACATGGCTTGCATCGTGCGTAACGGTCTTCTCGTTTAACCATTGGCGAATACCGTTTTGAAAGTATTCATCCGTAAAATCCTTGCTCCAGAGTGTGCTGAATGGAACTCCGGCCTTCTGCAAACAGGCATTGAGATTCAGCATGCCGACCAAGCCGGGCCACTCGCCCGACCAGTTTGCCACTGTGAGGATTGGCCCCCGATGGCTTCTCAACCCGGCAAGCACATGATTACTGTATTGCCATACCGCTTCGGCTACGATGATTGGTGCCTCGGGAGGAATCTGCATGAAAACATTCATGCCCATGCGCTGGCTCGAGATGAATCCGTGCCTGCGCGCCTGATCGTAAGGATGGCCGCGGCGCACCGTTACTCCCTCTGCCGCAAATGCCGCCACTACTCCCACTTCCATTGTTGACTGCGCGGGCCAGCACATTACGTTGGCTTCCTCGCGCAGATCCCCACTCGCTATGAGAATCACCTCACCATTTTGAACCGGCTCCGCCACAATTCCCCTTCCATCGAACGACATAAACTCACCTTTCTGGTCAACCCATCCCTACTTGCTTCAAAAAATTGCTTTTATATAGCGCGTAGAACACGTGCCGCATCGCGACTCCGTGGAACGATCAGTGTTCCCGCACGGTTGCATTCTGTCCAGCATCTTTGATTGCCTGTCGCATCCTGGCTTCCGACTCCGCGCTCCAATAACTGCAATCCAGCTGAAGAAACACGGACGAATAGGGAATCGTCATCGTGGTCTTCAGGATCAGCACATGGAATCCTTGGCTGGTTGCATTTAAGCCATCAATCAGAGACTGGTGCGGCACAGAATCGGTGGGCACGCCGGCGAGGCGCGTTTTCAGATCTCCCCGTAACCGCGTGACACCGGGAGCATTGGCTTCGGCAACAAATTTCAGTTCCATATCGGTATGCGCCAAAGCGCGAACATGTCGCGAACTCTTGATTTCTTTGAGCACGTAGTCGAGCACCGCGAGATGGTCTTCATTCGTCTCGATGGTCTCGATACCACTGGAACTCTGTAGCGGATAGGCAGAATCAACCACTGCAATCCAGTTCCGATGCCCCATGAGCGACATCTCGCTATGCACCTTCTTTTGCCAGTCGCTTTGCGCGTGCGATATGAGACTTGCACAGATCATCATGAAGAGCACCATAACGGTTTTGATTTTCATCTTGGGTTCACCTTCCAGCTACCGCGTTCTTTCTTTTGATAGACCCAATCCAGGTGACGCTACAGGTACGGGCGCACTGAATCAACATCTCCGGAGTTATGGGTTGATTGGAACTTATCAACTGAACCTACTCTGCGCTCCGGCTTTGGCAGAGCTGGACTGAAGCAATCGAGCAGAATGTCGCTTGTATTACCATTTAGTTCCCGTAACTGCTCCGCGACGATCCGTCGGACTAGATCAGGGTCGCCTTTTGCCCGAAGGTTTACGAGCAGTTCATAACGCCTGGTCGGCGATGCATCAAGTTGGCCGTCGACCCTCGGTTCTTCTCCATTCTTACAAATGGCTGCCTTGAGCCAGCCAGCTGCTGAGTTGCAGAAGATCTTCAGATGCACAATTTGAATTCCAGCCGTCGTAAGGGCCTGATCCAGACCATCGAGAAACGGACCCATCACATCGGGAGAAGCAATACTGATTGTCGGCTCAAAGACGAAGCTTAGATTGAGCCACGCCAGAGCCGCCTCTGCTTCTGCGTAGCGTGTGTAGTCGATGTCGAGAATGGTTTTTCCGGATTCGAGTGCTCCAAAGAGAATTTCGTGGAGCCATTGTTCCACGCCGCTGCCGGTTACTGCGCTAAGGCAGTGCGCTTTCACTCCGGGAATACCTGGCAAGTCCGGATAAAGATCGGCCTTGCTCATGCAAACCACGTCGGCTTCCTGCAACTGCTTCTCAAAAAGAAACACGAGATCAGTGTTTGCATCATTTCGGAGCAGTGCGGCAGCTCGCTCCGGATCTACAAGCACAGTAAAAGGCGCTATCCGGTACTGGTCGAAGTCTTCCTTGAGTGGTCCCAGAACCGTGGCCGAGATATCTGTACAAGAGCCGACAGGCTCGGCAAAAATGACATCCGGCGAGAAGTCCCGCAGCGCTTCAATCTCCCCCATCAGATCAGAAAACCTGCAGCAAAAGCACCCGCCCGTTACCTCACGGGCGGGCACGCCCTGCATGGCGGCGTAGCGAGTATCCACAAGGTCCACACCCTGATCGTTGAGGATCACCGCGCTGCGCAAGCCGCGATGCTCAAGCAGATGAGCCGCAGCCATGATCAAAGTCGTCTTCCCCGATCCCAGAAAACCTCCAACGACGACTATGGTAGGTCTCTGCTGCGAAAGCTGAGTCAACTCCGCACCTCGATCTTGATCTCGCTTTTTGCTGCCGGGCGTAGACTCTCGTTAAATGTCACGATCATCCGGTCTCCGCGGTGGCTTACCTGGCTTTCAATTTTCCTCCCGTCACTTTGTACAAGGGCCTTTGTGCCGGATGCGGGAATCTCGCAGGAACGGCAGAATAATGTTCCAGACAGCACCTTGATTGCAAAGAACGTGCTGCCACCTTGATGCCGCAAGGAGAAAGTGCCCCAAGCCGTACCTGTCGCCCAGAAGCTTTCGAAATCAGGATGAGCAACTTTAGGCGCCGCGATCACCGAACCGGCGACGCCGTCGTAGCAGAAGCCGCACAGAGCGAGAAGGGTCGACCACGACGACATCGCGCGCGCATAGTGATGCCCGCACTCTGCTTCATCCCAGGGATTTCGCTTTTCGCCGTCAAAGCGCATTCGTACATCGTTGACAATATCAATGCCCTCTTTCACCATGCCCCACGACATAAATAGGGTGGCTATTAGGTACTCGAGTCCTGTCCACGCCTCTGCGTAATAGGGGAACGGAATGTGCGGTCGTTCACCTTTTCCATAGTCACAAACCAGTACCGCGGCCTCGTCGTTCAGGGCGTAAGTTCGCTGGACGTTGTCGTGCGCGGCCAAGCTCGCTCTGTGGTTGTAGCTAAAGATAGATTTCAACGCAGTTCGAATGTTCTTGCTTGATACCAATTGCCCGAGTCCTCCCAAATCAGCAAAGTATTGACCGATAAGTTGATCGACCAAACACCCGTTGCCAACCTGATACTCCGGAGACTCGGGATTGTCAGCTCCCGAACCACTCCGCAGGCTAGTGGCAATTTCGTCTCTACGGTACCCCCTTACCTTCTGGACATAGAATTCGCCATTAAACAGATTTGTATCGATCCAATGACTGCCCTTTTCGAACAGCTCTCGGTAAGTCTTCGCGGAAGCGTCATCGCCTGCTGCGCGCGCCATCTCTTCGCCAGCCCTCAGGGCGCCAAGATAATAGATCCCGCACATTGGATTCGGGCCATAGAACTCCACATCGTAGGTGTTATGCTGCACACCTTCCATGACTCCATCTTTATCGGCGTCCCATCCGCCGGGAATCCAGGCAAACTCTATTGCCTTCTTTACTCGCGGCCAGAATGTACGAAGCAATTCGTCATCACCTGAGTTCTTCCAATCCAGCCAGGCATGAATGATCTGCCCCATTTGACCGTCAGCCGCGGCAACTCCCAAGCGCTCTTTGCCGTCGGG
>Ga0105240_10003944_pt1 | contig 22929 bp, 20 predicted proteins | sample KBSC54metaG_FD_80426 | JGI IMG/M metagenome (GOLD analysis project Ga0105240, IMG submission 80426) | Corn rhizosphere microbial communities from Kellogg Biological Station, Michigan, USA - KBS C5-4 metaG | ecosystem: Host-associated > Plants > Roots > Rhizosphere > Soil | place: Michigan, USA... | reverse complement strand
TTGCTTCTTTGTTCGCCGCCACCAGATTGAGTCGAGCCATTCAAGCACCTACCCGTCTTAGAGTTGACACCTGCGCCTTGGCCTTGCGGACTTCCGGACGCGCCTAAAGAAGAAAGCGACGAAGGGGGTCAGCCCTGCGCCGCTTTTTCCCGCTTTTTTTCTCGCGGGGTCAATCGGGAAATAAGACCTATTGCCCCCCCATGCAAGAAAAAATTTCCTCTCTGGCCAATTTTTTACACAGCCGTGTCTCCGACACCGCCGCCGCGACGCCACGGAGCAGCGATAGACACACGCCTAATCGCGTCCTATACGGCGCGCCTCTGCCACAAGCTTTAAGGAATGGTTATGGCCAAGCTCGCAAGCGTTAAAGAGCGCCTTCACAAGGGCTACGCCCAGACGATGGACGTCACGAAGATGCTGGCGGACGAGAAAAGCCGCTACCAGCACATCCGCATTTTCGACACCGTCGCCAATGGCCGGGTGATGACGCTGGATGACATCGTCCAGATCACCAGCCGCGACGAAAGCGCCTATGCCGACATGCTCACCCATCTGCCGATTCTGGAGCATGGCAAGGTGGAGCGGGTGATGATCGTGGGTGGCGGCGATCTCTCGATTGCCGACGAGGCGCTGAAGCACAAATCCGTCAAGGAAGTGGTGCTGGTGGATATCGACGGCCGGGTGATCGAGCTTTGCAAAAAGCATTTCGGCGGCGTCAACGCGAAAGCCTTCAAGGATCGCCGGATGACGCTGGAAGTGGCAGACGCGTTCGAATATCTGGGCCGCAAAGAATCCAAGAACCGCTTCGATCTCATCATCGCCGACCGTCCCGATCCCGTGGGGCCCGGCAAGGCACTGTTCGGTGAAACTTTTTATGACAGGATCAAGGGCGCTCTGAAGAAGGGCGGTTACGCCACCTTCCAGACCGGCGTGCCGTTTTACCAGCCCTGGGAGATCACCGAAGCACTGGAGGAACTCGCCCGCTTCTTTCCCCGCTCCGGCCTCTATCTGACGGTGGTGCCGACCTATATCGGCGGCTTCATGGCGTTGTCATGGGCCAGCAAGGGTGGCAAGCCGCTAGGAACACCGGCGGGCATCCGCAAGGCCAAGGCCTCTTACAAACGCACGAAGTTGAAATGCGACTATTACAATCCGGATATCCATGCAGCCGCCTTCGCCTTGCCGAACTGGATCCGGGCTTTAGTTCCTTGAACTCTGGAGCGTCTTGGCTCTGACTTTCTTCCCCCGCGCAGCGAAGCCGCTGGCGGGGGAAGATGTCCGCTAGCGGGCCTGCCCGCGTGGCGGACAGATGGGGCCTAAAAGAGACCTTTTCTTTCAGCCCCTGAGTCTCCATCTTTCCCTATTCAACCGAGAGAGATGATCTTATGGCTTTGATTGGTCCCAGCGGCCGCCCTGTCACCTCCACGCCCGCGCAAAGCGCCGAAGAATCCGGCGCCGCCAGCCCCTATATCAAGGATTCCGGGCTCGCCACGTTTGCCGCCGATGTGCTGGAGGCCAGCCGCGAGACACCTGTGATCGTGGATTTCTGGGCCCCTTGGTGCGGCCCCTGCAAACAGTTGGGTCCGGTGCTGGAGAAAAGCGTGGCGGATGCTGCCGGCGCGGTCAGGCTGGTGAAAGTCAATATCGACGAGAATCCCGAGATCGCTCAGCAGCTTCGCATCCAGTCCATTCCCACCGTCTATGCCTTCAAGGATGGCCAGCCGGTCGACGGCTTCATGGGCGCGCTTCCGGAAAGTCAGATAAAGGCCTTCGTCGCCGGACTGCTTGGCGGCGGTGGCCATGGTCATGGCGGCGCCGAACATGCCGAAGAGGTGCTGGCCATGGCGGCGGAAGCTTTCGCGGCCGGCGATATCGGCACCGCGGCGCAAGCGTTCGGCCATGTGCTGCAGGACGATCCCGGCAATCCCAAGGCGGTGGCGGGCCTCGCCACTTGCTATCTTAAAAGCGGCGACCTCGAACGCGCCAAGACCACGCTGCAGCTGGTACGTCCCGATGCGGCTACCAACGAAGCCATCCGGGCCGCCGAAGCGGAATTGAAACTTCATGAAAGCGCCACCCAGGCGCCCCGCGGTGAAATCGAAGTATTGAGGGCCAAACTGGCGGCGGACGCTGGCGACCATCAGGCCCGCTTCGACCTTGCCCAGGCGCTGGACGCCGGCGGCGATCGCGAAGCGGCGCTGGACGAATTGCTGGAGATCGTGCGGCGCGACCGCAAATGGAACGACGATGCCGCCCGCAAGCATATCGTCACCCTGTTCGAAGCGATGGGGCCTACCGATCCGCGCACCCAGGCTGCCCGGCGCAAATTGTCCACGCTCCTCTTTTCGTGAGGCTGACATGAAGAAAGGCTTCCACGCCCCTTCCGACCTGCCGCAGACTTTGCCGATCTTTCCCCTTACGGGCGTGGTGCTCCTGCCGCATTCCGCGCTGCCGCTCAATGTGTTTGAGCCGCGCTATCTGGCGCTAGTGGACGATGCTTTGTCCGGCAACCGGCTGGTCGGCATGATCCAGCCCACGGAAAGCGAGGAAGCCGTGCTGAAGCCGCGCTTGTCCGAAGTGGGTTGCGCCGGCCGCGTCATCTCCTTTCGCGAAACGGAAGACAATCGCTACCTGATCACCCTGGCAGGCGTGTGCCGTTTCCGGGTCAAGGAAGAGATCCCGGTCTTGTCGCCCTATCGCCAAGTTGCCACCGATTTCTCGCCTTTCGCATCGGATCTGGTGCAAAGCGAAGACGGCGATTTTCCCCGCGAACGGTTGCTCGCAGCCCTCAAGCATTATCTCTCTCGTCGCGACATGAAAGCGGACTGGAAGAGCGTCATGACGGCGCCACCGGAATCGCTGGTCAATGCGTTGGCCATGATGTGCCCATTCGAGCCTGCGGAGAAACAGGCTCTGCTGGAAGCGCCCAGTTGGGTGGAGCGCGTCACCACGCTGGTGACGCTGCTGGAAATTTCCACCGCACCAGGCCCTGGTTCACTCAATTAAATCATGACCACAGATCCAAAATTGCTGGAAATTCTGGTTTGTCCTCTGACCCGCACCACCTTGCGCTATGACCGCGAGCGGCAGGAGCTGCTCAGCCGGGCCGCAGGGCTCGCCTACCCCATCCGGAACGGCATGCCGATCATGCTGGCCAGCGAGGCGCGTGCGTTGACGGACGAAGAGCGCGACGGGCTCAAGCCCAGAACGGCGCCGGGCTAGAGCATTTTCGCTCTTCGTTCAAACGCGAAAATGCTCTAGCTTCTTTGTTGGTCGCGGTTCCGGACGGAAAACCGCTGCACACTTTTCCTGGAACCGCTCTAGACATGGCCTGGCCTTTGGAATTGCGGGTCAATCCCGCGCGCGACGCGCTCAGCATCCTGTTCGAGGACGGCGCCCGCGCCATGATCTCGTCCGAAAAATTGCGCGTAGAATCGCCCAGCGCCGAAGTGCGCGGCCATGGCGGCGAAAAGCCGCCACCTCTCTTTGGCAAAGAGAATGTGAAGATCGCGCGGCTGGAGCCGGTGGGAAATTATGCGGTCCGCATCGTCTTCGATGACGGCCATGACAGCGGCCTTTACAGCTGGGACTATTTGAAAAGCCTCGCGCGAACCTGACTAAGGCGGCTCGACGCCGCCCAGGAAAAGTTTTGTCGCGGCTTGCGTCGCATGCGCCGGATCGCCGCCGTCCCGCAAAAGCCTGCCCGCAATCTCGTCAGCCGCCGCCAAAAGCGCCGCCGCCAGCGCGGCGGTATCCAGCGGTGGAAACAGGCCGCGCGCCACGGCGCCGTCCAAATCTTCCCGGAGGTCACCCAATCCGGCGCGGAGGTCGGCCCGCTCCAATCCGCCGCTTTCGGTGCGCAACGCAAAAACGGAACTGAAAAAGGCGGAGAGAAATTCTTCCGCCGTGCCGGCCTCGGCGCGGCCTTCGGCCAAACGAGGCCTCAGCAGCACCGCGATTTCATCCTCCAAGGCATGACGGACTTCTTCTTTGGACGTGAAGTAATTGTAGAAGGTGCCCGCCGCGAGTGGCGTGGCCCGGATGATGTCGCGCACCGTGACGGCATCATATCCCTGCTCGGCAAAAACCCGCCGCGCCCCGTCCAGGATCAGCTGGCGGTTCTGCTGCTTGATGCGCTGGCGTTTGGGCAGAACGGTATCCATCACGGCTCCCAGCCAAGAGGCGGCGACTCTACAATTCCATGACAGATCGTCAACTTATCCGACCCCCTCTCCCTTCGCACGCTCGAGAGCGTGCTACGGGTATCTCCCCCGCCAGCATGCTCCGCATGCGCGGGGGAGACTGGGCCACAGCCAAGTTTCAAGAGGAGTTAGCCGGCGCCAACAGCGTCCGCGATCGTGGCAAAGCCGTCGCGGGCAAGACAGGCGAGCAACTCGCGCTTGATGCGGGCGACAAGGCCGGGACCTTCATAGACCAGACCGGTATAAAGCTGTACCAGACTCGCGCCGGCGCGTATTTTTTCATACGCGTCAGCGCCCGAGGAAATGCCGCCAACGCCGATTAGCAGAACCGACTTCGGCAAGCGCGCTCGCATCTGGCGGAGCTTTTCGGTCGAAGGCGCGAACAGTGGTTTGCCGGACAGCCCACCCGCCTCACCAGCGTGACTGCTTTTCAGAACCGGCCGCGCGATGGTGGTGTTGGAAACGATCACACCTTCAATGCCGCTTGCGGTCACGGTTTCAGCAATCTCATCCAACGCATGTTCGTCCAAATCCGGTGCAATCTTCAAAAGCAGCGGTGAAGGCTTCGCGAGCATTGCGCGCTTGTCGCAGACGGCCGCCAACAAACGCGTCAGTTCGTCCCGGTTCTGCAGACCGCGAAGTCCTGGCGTGTTAGGAGACGAGACATTGACCGTCACATAATCGGCCAGCGGCGCGAGACGCGCGAACGCCGCGGCATAATCGGCGATGCGGTCTTCGCTGTCCTTGTTGGCGCCGATATTGATACCGACGATCCCGGTCCTCTCCCGCGCCGCAAGCCGTCCAGCAACCGCCGCCGTGCCCTGGTTGTTGAAACCCATCCGATTGATAACGGCGCCGTCTTCGGTGAGACGAAAAAGACGGGGGCGCGAATTGCCCTTCTGCGGCCGGGGCGTGACCGTCCCGCATTCCACAAAACCGAACCCCAGCTTCCGCATGGCGCCGGAGACTTCCGCGTCCTTGTCGAAACCGGCCGCCAGTCCCACGGGATTGGGAAAATCGAGCCCCAAGACCCGGAGATTGAGGCGCGCGTCATCCCTCGGCGGCCCGGGCAGAAATGGCGCCGCCATGGCGGTCAGCCGCACAGTGGCGCGGTGAGCCGCCTCGGCCGGAAGGGCGCGAAGGCCCCGTGCCGCCATATCCAAGATCATGGGTTTCTCACCTGCTTTTAAGCCGCTTGTATAGGAATAATTCCCGCAAACTGGACTAACTTCTTATATGGTCGGCTTCATGTTGACCCATCCCCAGATCTGGCGCGCTTTGGACACATTGGCCGACCGCAATGGCCTGTCGCCATCGGGTCTGGCCAAACTCGCGGGCCTCGATCCCACCACCTTTAACAAGAGCAAACGGGGCGGGGCCAACGGAAAGCTGCGTTGGCCCTCCACCGAGAGCCTGGCCAAGGTACTGGCCGCTACCGGCGCGAGCCTGGACGATTTTGTGGCGCTGGCGGGCGAGACCATGGGCCGGGGGCGCCTGCACCCCGTGCCGCTGATCGGCTTGGCGCAGGCCGGGCAGGCCGGTTATTTCGACGATGCCGGTTTTCCCGCCGGCGCCGGATGGGACGAGATCGCCTTCCCGGAAATGGCCGACAAGCACGCCTATGCGCTGGAGATCGCGGGCGATTCCATGATGCCGGTCTATCGCGATGGCGATCGCGTTCTGGTGTCGCCATCCGGCAGTCTGCGACGCGGCGACCGCGTCGTGGTCAAGTCGCGCAAGGGCGAAGTCATGGCCAAGCAACTGCATCGCCTCACCGCCCATCAGATCGAACTCAAGAGTTTCAATCCCGCTTTTCCGGACCGCAATTTCCTTTTGAGCGAGGTTGCGTTCGTGCATCGGATTATCTGGGCGAGTCAGTAATTGGTTCTTTCAACCCCTCCGGCCTTCGCATCGCAAGCGCTGCTACGTTCGCACGCTGCCGCTACTCACCCTCCCCTTCCAGGCGCTTCGCGCCGAAGGGGAGGATGGTCACGACCAAGCTTCAACAGGCGCTAAAGCGTCTTGATCGAGACTTTCTTCCCCCGCGTGGCGAAGCCAGTGGTCAGGGAGGATGTCTCTGAGCGCTTGCGCGAAAGAGACAGATAGGGGCCAAAAATTACGGGTATCCTTGGAAGGTGCGGAGCTTGGTGTCGAAAGCATCGCGATCGCCGCGTTTGAGCAGCGCCAACAACTCAGCCGCACGGCTTTGCACGAATTTTTCGTAAGTGGTTTCCGGCGGCGCCTGGATGGCTGCGTTCAGCTCGCTTTCGATCCGGCTGCGATACTGTTCCGGATCCAGTCCGGCAAGCGACAGCGCGATCTGGTAGCGCACGGCCACATTGTGCGGCGCCGCCTTGATTGCGCGATCGAATAGCGTGAGGCCTTGCTCGCGGCTGGCGCCATAAAGTTTGCCGGCCAGGAAATCGCCGCCGGTCTTGACCACTTCCACATGCCAGCCGCCCAGCGCCGCTAAAGCATAAGCGTTGTCGGATTGCGCCTTGAGGGCGGCATCCAAGTGCTCCTTGGCCTGGGCCGGATCATTGTCCAGCCTGGCGCGCACCAATCCAATCACACGCGTTTCATAACCAAGCGCCGCCGCAAGCCACACATGACCGTCGGACGCGTTCCAATCGGCGGCGATCGCGCGGCGGGCGAAGCTCTCGCCCCGTTTGAGACACAGCAGGCAAGGCGTCGGCCGCATCATCGCATCCGCCAATGCAGCCCGGGCGGCGATGGCAAGACCCGGCGCGGTGTTGGCGGCCGCGCCCTCGCGCATCGCCTCTTCGTAATGTCCCTGGGCATAGAGTGCGAACAAGGCATTGCTATCGAGCGGCGCGCCCGCGGCCATCAGCGCGAGCAGCGCCGCCCTCATGCCAGGAATTCGCCATCCAGGGCGCGCCGGATCAAGGCCGCCGTCTCGGCGCAACCGAACAAGGCGGCAAAGGAGCCGAAGCGCGGGCCAGCGGTCTGGCCGAAGAGCACTTCGTAGAGCGCCGCGAACCAGGCGCGCAGCGGTTCGAAACCGTGCGTCTTGCCGACTTCGTAAACGACATTCTGCACCAAGGTACCGTCGCGTTCGCCGCCAAGCTGTTCCAACCGGGTCGCAAGATCGGCGAGCGCTGTGCGCTCCTTGTCGTCCGCTGCACGATATTTCTTCGCCGGCTTCACGAAATCCTCGTAATAGCGCAGCGCATAGCCCACCAACCGCTCCAAGCCCGGATTTCTTTCCGGCGAAGCCTCAGGCGCGTAGGCACGGATGAAGCCCCAAAGCACGTCGCGATTATGGGCGCCCGAAGCACTCACCAGATTGAGCAGAAGCGCGAAGCTGACGGGATAATTTTCCTTCGGCACTTCGCCGCCATGAATGAACCACACCGGATTTTCCAGCCGCTGCGCCACATCTGCGTTGGTGTGGTAAGCGTCCAGCAACGCGATGTAGTCGTCCACCGCTTTGGGAATGACGTCGAAATAGAGCCGCTTGGCCGCGCGCGGCTTCTGGAACATAAACAGCGCCAGGCTTTCCGCCGGGCCATAGGACAGCCATTCCTCGATGGTGATGCCATTGCCCTTGGATTTGGAGATTTTCTGGCCCTTCTCGTCCAGGAAAAGCTCATAGACGAAATGCTCGGGCGGCTCGCCGCCGGCGATTTTGCAGATCGCATCGTAAAGCGGCGTCTGGGCGAGATGGTCCTTGCCATACATTTCGTAATCGACGCCAAGCGCCGCCCAGCGCATGCCGAAATCCGGCTTCCATTGCAGCTTGCAATGACCGCCCGTGACGGGAACAGTTTCGAGCGAGCCATTCTCCTCGACATAGGTGATGGTGCCTTTGGCGAGATCGCGCTCCACGACCTTGGCGAGCAGCACTTTGCCGGAGTGCGGACTGACAGGAAGGAACGGCGAATAGGTCTGCTGCCGCTCCTCGCCAAGGGTCGGCAACATGACATCCATCACTTCGTCATAATGCGCCAGGATTCGCAGCAATGCCTGATCGAAGGCGCCGGACTTGTAGGTCTCGGTCGAGCTTTTGAATTCATAGCGAAAGCCGAAATGATCCAGAAAGGCTCTGAGCCGCGCGTTCATATGCGCGCCGAAACTGTCATGGGTGCCGAAAGGATCGGGGATGGCGGTGAGCGGCTTTCCCAGATTGGCCGCGATCATCGCTGGGTTGGGAAGGTTGTCGGGCACTTTGCGAAGCCCGTCCATGTCGTCGGAAAAGGCGATCAGATGGGTGGGAAGGTCCGACAAAGCCTCAAAAGCCTGGCGCACCCAGCTGGTGCGGGCCACCTCGCCGAAGGTGCCGATATGCGGAAGGCCCGAGGGGCCGTAGCCGGTCTCGAACAACACCTGGGTCAAGGGCCTTCCGGCGGCCTTTTGACGCTCGATTCGGGCGAGAAGCTTGCGGGCTTCCTCGAACGGCCAGGCCTTGGCGGCAAGCGCCTGATCCCGCACATGTTTCACCGGACAATTCACTTTCTATTAGGGTTGCTCTTAAGCGTTTCGAAAGGGCGCGAAAGCTAGGCTTTGGCAGGGGATAGCGTCAATGACTGCCAAAACCGCCTCCCAGCGCGATGACGCGCGGCAAATCTTCGCCGGGCGCATCGACGTTCTCTACGCCGTGGGAAGGCATTATCTGTCTCTCCCTTTCGCGGTTTTGTGCGTGCCCGCCACCCTGCTTGCGGGCAACAGGCTTGGTTTCCTGCCGGTAACCCCTTTGCTGCTGCAGATGGCGGTTGTGGTCGCCGCCGAGCAGTTGACGGCCGCCTACCATCGCCGCCCCGTGGGCAGCGATCCGCATTTCTGGGCCCGGCGCTACACCTTCGTTTCAGGCATCGCCGGCGCCACCTGGGGACTGGGCGCGGTCTTCTGGTTCGCGTGGGGCTCCTTTCAAGCGCAAGCCTATCTGGCGCTGGCTTATCTGGGCATGACCGCAACGGAGTTCATCGCCCGTTCGGCGCATCGCCCAGCCTTTGCCGTGCATACGATTTTCTCTCTGGGCCCGCTCGTCGTCCTGCTGCTGATCCAAGGCGGCCTCTTTCCCGTCATGACGGCGGTGCTGGTCGCTTTCTTCGGCGGCGTCCTGATCAGCTATTGCAGCGGCGCCGGCCGCCTGATCGACGAAGGCCTGGCCTTGCGCAACGAGAATGCGGACCTGGTGGTGAAGCTGCAGAACGAAAAACAGGAAGCGATCATCGCCCGCGACAGCGCTCAGGCTTCCGCCCTGGCCAAGTCCGCCTTCATCGCCAACATCTCTCACGAATTGCGCACGCCCATGAACGCGCTTTTGGGCATGGCGCAGATGCTGGAGCGTGCCGATCTTCCCAAGCAGCAGGCCGATCACGTCAAGGTGATGCTGGAGGCGGGCCGCGGGCTTCAGACCCTACTCGATGACGTGATCGCACTCACCCGTGACGACGACGACGCGCTGGAGGATGAGGATTGCGATCCGGTCCAGATGGCGCGGGCGGTGGCTCGGCTGCTGCAGCCCCGCGCCTGGGAGAAACGGTTGCGCCTGACGCTCACCGCCGCCAACAATCTACCCCGCGTTGCCGCCGATCCGCGCCGCGTGCGCCAGGCATTGCTCAAGATCGCCGACAATGCGCTCAAATTCACCGAACGCGGTCTCGTCGATATCCGGCTCGATCTCGACAGCGACCAGGCCGGCCAGCCGATGGTGCGTTTCTCTATTTCCGACACCGGCTCGGGCGTGGCCAACGATGTCGCGCCGTTGCTGTTCAAGCCCTTCTCACCCGGCGATTCTTCTTACGCCCGCAAACAGCAAGGCGCAGGCCTGGGCCTGGCGGTGACCAAACGCATTGTGGAACAGGCGGGCGGCGAAATCGGTTTCGAGAGTGCGCCCGGAGATGGTTCGCTCTTCTGGTTCACCCTGCCCGTCTCCGGCCAGACCGGCATTTCCGCCACCTTCGGTCCGCCGGCCGAAACGCCCATGGTCGCGCCCCACGGCTTGTCTTTCCTGATCGCCATGCCCCACGCCAATGTCGCAGCGTCGCTGGCCAATATGCTGGAGCCTTTCGGCAACCGGGTCGTCACCGCCGCCAACGCGGCGGAAGCGGCTGCACGTGCCGGACAGGAACATTTCGACGCGCTGATCGCGGCTGCCGATGAAAGCGATTTCCTGGCCGTCGCTCCCGGGGTCAGGGCGCCTATTGTTGCGGTTCTGCTGCGCGGCGATCGCACGCCGGGCGGCACCGATTATGTGCTGCGCTGGCCCGTCACCAATGATGCCCTGTTCCGGATGCTCGATTTCGTATGCATCGCGCCGGCCCGCGAGAAGGCGGAGATAGATTTGCCGCCGGCGATCGATGCTGTCGCCTTTTCGGCGCTGGAAAAATCGGTAGGCCTCAAAACCCTGGTCGAGATCCTGCAATGTTACGTCGGCACCGCCGAGCAACTCACCAACAGCCTGTCCGGCGCGGTCGACGCCGAGAAATGGGACGAAGCTGCACGCTTGGCGCAGGACATTGTCGGCGCGGCGGGCGGTCTGGGACTTGCCGCCATGACCAAGGCGGCGCGTCATTTTGCGCAAGCCACGCGCGAAGGCGAAGATCCCCATGCGCTGCGCAACGCCGCCCAGATCGTGGTCGGCGAACATCTGCGTGCCCGCAAGGCGCTGGTCAATCTCTATCCGGATTTGCGCTAGTTTAATTGGTCGCACGGCCCACGGAAAACCGTTCCGCGCCTTGGCGCTTCACACTTTTCCTGGCTGATGCTCTTTTTGGTCGCACAGCCGGACAGAGTTGCCTAGCGGCAGCGTCGTGGCAACGCCTTGCACTTTTCCTGGCTGATGCTCCCGTGCTCCCGGTATGATGCGGGATGCTCCCCCCAACCGACTCACTCGCCGATCTTGTGGCATTGGTGCCTGCGCCGCCGGGCGCGGCCGTCTGCATCGGAAACGGCGCCTGCCGCCGTGTGAGCCGCGAGGAGGCGCGCGGGATTTTCCAATCGGGAAAGGCCCTGGTGGCGCACACCGCCTTTGTCGCGGGGCGGCTGAAAGCGCCACCGGCGCAGCCCCTGTTTGACGTGCTGGAACTGTTTGTTTTCGTGCGCCCCGGCCAGCCGATGGTGCCCAGCGCCCTGGGCCTTAGCCGGGCGCTGGGACTCGAAACGCCGGAAACGCCGGAGGAATCGGCGCGAACGCTCTTCTCCGTGGCGCGCACGCTTTTGGATGAAATGCACGGCCTCGCCGCTGATGCGCGGGCGAAACTCGCGCCCTTGGCGGCGACCTTGGCGCGCAGTGGCTGGCGCTGGGGCCCTTTGCTGCAACAGGCGCTTGCCGTCGACACGCCGCATGGATCGCCCATCGCCGGCATGGAAGCGTGGCGCGGCCTGCCGCAATGGGAAGACGAAGCCCCAGTGAGCGCACCAGGAAGTCAGCCGGTGGCGGCGGAGGAAGTGCGCGCGCGCCTGCTGTCGCTGGTGGCGACGCCCCGGCCGGAGCAAGCGGCCTACAGCGACGCGGCGACTTACGCCTTTGGCCCGCGCGAGGAAGCGGGCGCGCCCAAGATCGCGCTGGTGGAAGCCGGCACCGGCACGGGCAAGACCCTGGGCTATCTCGCGCCCGCCAGCGTCTGGGCGGAGAAGAACGGGCCGGGACTTTGGATATCGACCTACACGCGCAATCTTCAGCGCCAGATCGTGCAGGAGATTGCCCGCCTTTATCCCGATCCCATCGAACGCGCGGAGAAAGCGGTGGTGCGCAAGGGCCGCGAAAATTATCTCTGCCTGTTGAATTTCGAGGAAGCCGCCAAGCGGACGGCTTTGGCACCCGGCCAACGCGGCGTGGCGCTGGGCCTGATCGCGCGCTGGATCGGCGCGCATACCGACGGCGATATTTCCGGCGTGGGCTTTCCCGCTTTCCTGGCGGCGTCATTGCCCTTGAGCGAGATCACCGACCGGCGCGGCGAGTGCATCTATGCCGCCTGTCCCCATTATCGCATCTGCTTCATCGAGCGCGCCATCCGCCGCGCCCGGCATGCACCCATCGTGGTCGCCAATCATGCGCTGGTGATCGCGCAAGCGGCGTCCGACTGGCTCGCCACCGACCAGACCACGGACACGCCGCCGGAACGGCGGTTGCGTTATGTCTTTGACGAGGGCCATCACCTGTTCGATGCGGCCGACAACGGCTTTGCCGCTTCGTTATCCGGCCGCGAGATGGCGGAACTGCGCCGCTGGATTCGCGGCCCCGAAGGCCGCGCCCGCACGCGCATGCGGGGAGTGGAAGAGCGGTTGAAAGATCTGATCGCCGACGATGAAGAAGCACAGCATGCGCTGGAAGATGCGGTGCAGGCGGCAAGCGCGCTGGCGGGCGAAGGCTGGATGGGCCGCGTCACAGGTGCGGCGCCGCGCGGGCCGGGTGAAATTTTTCTCTCAGAAGTTTATGCCCATGTCCGGGCCAGAAGCGACGACCGCGACCGCTTCTATACCCTGGAAGCCGAAGCCCAGCCGCTCGGCGAAGAGACGCTGCGCGCTGTTGGAGAATTGTCGCTGGCGTTGAAGCGCATCGCCGATCCCCTGACACGGTTGGCCAAACTGCTGCGCAAGGCGATGGACGAGAAGAGCGTCACGCTTGAGCCCTACACCAAAGCGCGGCTGGAAGCGGCGGCCCGCGGTTTGGATCGCCGCGCCCGGCTGGTGCTGCCGGCCTGGATGCGGATGCTGGAGACGCTGGAGACCGGCGAGATCAACGATGATTTCACCGACTGGTTCGAGATAAGCCGCGAAGATGGCCGCGATGCCGATATCGGCTTCGAGCGCCATTGGATCGATCCCACCATTCCGCTCGCGTCCGAAATCCTGGAGCCTTCCCATGGCGCCCTGATCACGTCGGCCACTTTGCGCGACACGGGCGCCGATGGCCTGGACTGGCAGAGCGCGGAAGTGCGCACGGGCGCGCTGCATCTGCCGCAGCCGCCCCGGCGCGCCTCCTTCGGTTCGCCCTTCCGCTACGAAGACCAGGCGCGCGTTTTCGTCGTCACGGACGTGGCCCGCCGCGACGCTGACGCCTTGGCGGGCGCCATGCGCGAATTGTTTCTGGCGTCGGGCGGCGGCGCGCTGGGATTGTTCACGGCCGTGCGGGCGCTACGCGACACCGAAGCCCGCATCGCCCAGAAGCTGGCCGACGCAGGACTTTCGCTTTACGCCCAGCACATCGACCGGCTGGATACCGGCGCGCTGGTCGATCTCTTCCGGGCCGAGGAGAATGCCTGCCTGCTCGGCACCGATGCCTTGCGCGACGGCGTCGATGTGCCAGGCCGCTCACTTCGGCTTTTGGTGTTCGACAAGGTGCCCTGGCCCAAGCCCACCATTCTGCACAAAGCGCGGCGCGCCCGGTTCGGCCGCAATTATGACGATCTGATCACCCGCTTCCGTCTGAAGCAGGCCTTTGGCCGATTGATCCGGGGACCGGAGGACAAGGGTTGCTTCGTGATCCTGGAAGGCGCCATGCCGTCCCGGCTTCTGACCGCTTTTCCGGAAAAGGCCCTGGTCAAGCGCTGCGGCCTGGCCGAAGCGATTGGGGATATAAGGGACTTCCTGGGCTGATTTGCGCCGGGCGACTCTCTATAACGCCGGGAGCATCGGCCAGGAGTCGTTAGCGACAGCGTAACGGCGCGAAGCGGTTACCACTACGCTGCCGCTAAGCAATTCTGCGCGGCCGTGCGACCAGGATAGAGTCATGACTGAGCATCGCGAAATGAGCGCCGACAGCGAAGACGGCTATGGCCGCAATTCCACCGGCATCCTGCCCAGCCATGTGCTGAAGCGCTTGATCGCAGCCGGCCGCGAGATCATAGCTGCTGAGGATTTCACAGCGGCTCAAATCCAGCCCGCCAGCATCGATCTGCGCCTAGGCCCCAAAGCCTATCGCGTCCGCGCCAGCTTCCTGCCCGGGCCGAACGCAACCGTGGAAGACAAGCTCGCTTCGGTCTTCATGCATGAAGTCGACCTGACGCAAGGCGCGGTGCTGGAAACCGGCTGCGTCTATATCGTGCCCCTGCTGGAGCGGGCGGAATTTTCCACCCGCGTCGCCGGCATCGCCAATCCCAAAAGCTCTACCGGACGTATCGACGTCTTCACCCGCCTGATCACCGACCGAGCCCAGACCTTCGACCGCGTGGATGCGGGCTATCATGGCCCGCTCTATGCCGAGATCAGCCCCCAGACCTTCCCGGCCCTGGTGCGCAAAGGCTCGCGCCTCAACCAGCTCCGCATCCGCCATGGCTCGCCGCAATTCGGCGATGCGCAACTGCGCCGCTTGCACGCCGAGCAGCCCTTGGTGGATCGCCAGCCCGATATCGATGGCGGCCTGGGACTTTCCATCGACCTCAAAGGTCACGGCTCCGCGGGAAGCCGGCGCATCGGCTGGCGCGCCAAGCGCCATACTGGCTTGATCGATGTGGACAAGCTGGGTGTGCTCGACCCCTATCAATTCTGGGACTCGATCGAGGCCAATAACGCCGGTCATCTCGTGCTGGACCCCGGTGAGTTCTACATCCTGGCCAGCAGCGAGCGCGTGGCCATTCCCCGCGACCATGCCGCCGAGATGGTGCCTTTCGATCCGCTGGTGGGCGAATTCCGCGTCCATTATGCCGGCTTCTTCGATCCTGGCTTCGGCCTTGGCGCGGATCGCCGTCCATCGGCGCGCGCCGTTTTAGAAGTGCGCTCCCGAGAGGTGCCCTTTATCCTGGAGCACGGCCAAACCGTGGGACGGCTGGTGTTCGAGCGGCTGACCGACCCGCCGCCGGAAGCTTATGGCACGGGTCTGGGTTCCAACTACCAGGGCCAGGACCTGAAACTGTCCAAACACTTCCGTACGCCTTGATACCATTTGGGGCGTGTTGCCGCCGGTACATGCAGGCGCGAGTAGCCGCTTTGTTTGGCAAAGCCTCCCTTGCATTTACCAATCTGTGGAAACCACAGCGCTTTTGTTGCTGAAAATCCACAGAGCATTGTCAAAAGCGCAAAGCTGACCCGCTACCCTGTTGCGGTTTGGCTTTCCTCCGGCACAGTAGCGCCACTCGCGGATGGACGGTTTGGGGAAACCCCGCGAGGTTTTGGTGCCGGTAGTTTGGGGATCGGGATCAAGGGTCCGTATTGAAGGGGGCAGTGTGAGGCGGCTACGGCGCGAAAGCAGCCGGCCGCCTCATAGTTTTTCCGGACCCCTTTTCCGGCCACTGGCATGATCGTCTTATGATTCTCGAAACGGAACGGTTGCGGCTGGAACCGCTCTCGGCCGCGGATGCAGATGCGCTGTTCGCCATCCTGTCCGATACCGAAGCGATGAAATTCTGGCACAGCCCGCCGCTGGTCCGTCCCGCCACCGCTGCGGAAATCGTGGCCGGTCAGCTGGCCGCCATGGCGGACGGACATTTTCTGTATTGGACGGTTTGGCGTGGCTCGGATGCCATCGGCAGCGTCGATCTCAGCAATCTGGACTTTACCCATCGCCGAGGCGAGATCGGTTTCCTGTTCCGGCGGGACCAATGGGGCTGCGGCTTTGCCCGGGAAGCGGTGGGAGCTGTTGCGGCGCACGCCTTCGGCCCGCTCAAGCTGGAGCGGCTGGAGACCAGGATGCTGGCGGGCAACCGGCGCGCCAAGCGCCTGGTGCAACATCTGGGGTTCCTGCCGGAAGGCCGGCTGACAGGACATGTGTTCAAGGACGGCGTGCGTCAGGACGTGGATGTCTTCGGACGCCTCAATTTGTCGATGACAAAGAACGGCGCGTAATAGACCGCGACCGACAAAAGCCCGATCAGCACCAGCTCCGCGATATACCAGGGCCATGGCGCCAAAAAAGTCAGCAAGCTGACGCGATCGCCCTTGCCGCGTAGGAAGCCGTAATTGGTGGCGAGCGCATAATCGGCGATGCCCGCCAGCGCGACATAAATAAGCGTGGCGGCGATCACCCGAGGCAGCGATTTCGGCACGGGCCGCAGCCCTGTGCCCAGGGTGAGATAGAGCAGCACCGCAATCAGCCCGGCGTGATCCAGCATGAAGAGCAGGAATTGAATGTCGGGAAAGCCGCGTCCGACATCCGGGGTGATGACGCCCTGCAGGGTGCCGCCCAGTCCCCAGAAATAACCAAGCTCATAGGCGAATTGATTGCGCGATAAGAGTGCAATGATCAGCGCGGCCTGTGCCCAATCGCATAGATTGAGTGGCAGTTCGTTTCCTGGCGCCAGCCAGCCGCGCGACCAAAGCATCCCATACCACCCCGCCCAACCTGCGACGAGCAACGCCGCCAACACCATCCGCACTGCGAAATCGCTCTGAGGCGCACGCCGCGTCCACGCCGCCAGGACCAGCGGAATTGCGACGCTCAGACCCAGCGCGATCAGATGCGCTGGGCCGAACAAAATGAAAGGCGGTGGCAAGATCTTGCGGCCAGACTATTGCGGCATGTGCAGAGTCATCAGCACCAGCGGTCCATCCTTGACGGCGGTGATCTGATGCGGCGTGCCATGCGGCACCATGATGAAATCGCCCTTGCCGATGGTGGTGTCGGAACCACCGCTGATCGAAGCCGCGGACTGATTGGTGGGATTGGAGCGCGTCGGATTGACCATCTGGCCACCCATTGTGATGGTGCCCGCGCCTTCGATCACAACCATCACTTCGTTCTCGGTGTCGTGCAGCGCCGCGGGCCCGGCGATGGGACGGTATTCCAGATTGGCGTGATAGGTGCCGAACACCAGGATCGGCTCGCTGGTGGTGGGCGCGTCGCCTTTGCGATCGGCTTTCGCCTTGGCGATCAGCTGCTGCACTTCGGCGGAAGAGGTGAACGTCTTCGCCATGGCAGGCGTCATGGGTTGAGCAAAAGCGGGCGCGGTCAAAGCGGTGCCAAATATCGAAATCAGGAACAGACTGCGCATCAAATCCTCCTTCCAGAGATGAGAATCACTTTGGGTATTACCTAGCGTGTCGCGTCATTGGTTGGCAGCAATAGCCCTAGCGACGACAAGGTGACTAGCTTACGGACGCGACAGCCCACGATAGTCACAGGCATCGTGGCACGCGCAATGCGCGAGCGCGGCGCAAGCTCTTCCGCGTCGTGAAGTTCCCCGATTATGATCCGTCACGCCTGTCAGGGACTTAGCCATCCCTCAAATCACCCGCTGAAAATCTTTGATACAATTTCGGTGTGCGCTGCAGCAAAAGAGAACAGGAAATCCAATTTTTCAACTTTTATCCAAATCGCGAAATCGGCCCAGGTTTCCTTTGGCAACACAGCTTCAATAGCTTCCGCGCACATGGAAATAACGTTATAGTCAGTGTTCATCGGCCATCTGAGGGATGCGGCGTAAGCGGCATCGCACTCTCGCCAAAGCCTCGGTGTTGCAGCGATAATGGGGAGGTTACCTTTGGAACAGAACGTGAAGACAGGACAAAATCGCAGGTCGTTTCTGAGAAGCGCAGGTTTGGGCGGTGGCGTCCTTGCTCTCGCCCCTCTGGCGGCCAGCCTCAGCGGCGCCAGCGCTGCCGAGAAAGCAGCCGCGGCCGGTGGCAAATATGATTTCGACAACATCGCCAATCGCGTCGGTCACGACAGCGTGAAGTGGGACGGCGGTCTGCGCAACGAACATGTCGACCATCTCGTGGCGGGCATGGGCATCGCGGACATGGACTTCAAGGCCGCGCCCGCTGTCACTGCTGCGCTCCGCAAGGCGGTGCAGTACGACAATTGGGGTTACATCGACATGGGTCAGCCCGGCCGCCAAGCCTGGCTGAAGAGCATCGTCGACTGGAACGCGAAGCGCTACGGCATCAAGGTGATGAACCTGGGCAATATGGGCATCACCACCGGCGTGCACGCCGGTATTCTCGCCACCATGCACGCCTACTCGCCCCCGGGCAGCAAGGTGCTGATGGCGACGCCGATCTATAACGGCTTCTATGGCGACATCCGCGCTACCAAGACGGTCGCGAGCGAAAGCCTGATGAAGTTCACCAATGGCCGTTGGGAAATCGATTGGGCGGACTTCGAAGCCAAGGCTTCGCAACCCGACACCAAGATCTCGATCCTCTGCAATCCGCAGAACCCGGTCGGCCGCGCCTGGACGCGTGAAGAACTCACGCGCTATGGCGAGATCTGCCTCAAGCACAACGTCCTAGTGCTCGCCGATGAAATCCATTGCGACTTCATCAGCAAGGGTCAGAAGTACACTCCGTTCTCGACCCTCGAGAACAAAGCCGTTGTGGACAACTCGATCACCTACAAGTCGGTCTCCAAGAGCTTCTCGCTCGCCGGCATGAAGGCGGCCTGGTTCTTCACGACCAACCCGGAAGTGTACAAGGCGACGGCCTTCAACAATCACGCCGACCTCAACACGCTCGGCATGGTTTCGGCCGAAGCGGCGTATGCCGGCGGCGAAGGTTGGCTGAATGATTGCGTGTCCTACATCAGCGACAATCATGATTTCGCCAATGCCTACATCAAGAAGAACATTCCCATGATCAAAGTGGGTAATGCTCCGGAAGGCACCTATCTGCAGTGGATCGACGTTACTGCGATCGCTGACAAGATCGGCGCCAAGAAGATGGCCGACGACGCCAACCAGGCGGCGAAGGACGCGGCAGGCAAGATGGGCACGGATTATTCCGGCCGTCAGGCGATGACCGCCATGCGTGAGCAAACCCCGGAAGACATGGTCCAGCATTGGATGGCGAAGAATGCCTTCGTCCAGCTCAATGCCGGCACCAGCTATGGTCTGGGCGGCGCCAATCACATGCGCATGAACATCGCCACTTCGCGGAAAGTCTTGAAAGCGGCCCTCGACAGCATGGCGGCCGCCACCAAGAAGATCTCTGCGTAATCTCCGGCGAACCCTCTTCGGAGGGTTCATCGAGACGTCATACCACCGGCCCGGACCTTTGGTTCGGGCCGTTTTTTTTGCGCCGGCGTCCCGCGTCTGACGCGCGCGGCAGTTTTTAGGCCATCGGAACTTCGACCGGGACGAAAGAAGTTCCGTGTGCGGAACGAAGTGTGAAGTTTCGTTGACTCCCTTCTTGACCGGGCGGAAGCTTGACCGCGCACGAAGAAAGTCACTCGGGGGCGTGACCCGAGGAAGAGCGTAAGCCCAATTCCTCCCAGTGCACGCAACAATATTGTGGAGGTCACTTTGGAACAGATCGAAAGAAACGGAAGCGACCGCAGGTCCTTCCTGAGGAATGCGGGGCTTACCGGCGGCGTCCTGGCTCTGGGCCCCCTGGCTGCGTCGCTCGCCACCAGCAACGAAGCGGCTGCAGCCATGGCGAGCGGCAAATACAATTTCGATAAGCCTTATAACCGTGTCGGCTTCGACGATGTGAAGTGGGACGGCGCAATGCGCACCGAACAGGTGAAACACCTGGTCGCGGGTCTGGGCGTAGCCGACATGGATTTCGAATGCGCGCCTGCGATCACCGCGGCCCTGGCGAAGCGCATCCAGCACCACAATTGGGGCTATATGGACATGGATGAGCCTGGCCCCATGGCGTTCAAGCAGGGCCTGATCGACTGGAACGGAAAGCGTTACGGCATCAAGGTTATCAACCACCAGAATTTGGGTATCACCACCGGCGTGCATGCCGGGCTTCTGGCCTGCTTGCGTGCCTATACAAAACCCGGAGACAAGGTATTGCTGGCGACGCCAATCTATAACGGCTTTTATGGCGACATTCAGAACAGCCGGACGGTCAAGAATGAAAGCCTGATGCATTGGGTCAATGGCCGCTACGAGATCGACTGGGTCGATTTTGAGAGGAAAGCGGCGATTCCCGGCACCAAGGTTTCGATCCTCTGCAATCCGCAGAATCCGGTTGGCCGGGTATGGACCAAAGAGGAACTCGCCCGTTACGGCGAAATCTGCCTCAAGCACAATGTCCTGGTCCTGTCGGATGAGATCCATTGTGACTTCGTGACCAAAGGGCAGAAATACACACCCTTCGCCAATCTCGACGACAAGAAGGTCGTCGCCAACAGCATCACCTTCAAATCGGGCAGCAAATCCTTCTCACTATCGGGACAGATGTGCGCCTGGTACTTCTCGACCAATCCGGAAGTCTTCGCCAGGACTTCGTTCGAGAACCATCCCGATCTCAATGTACTGGGCATGGTTGCCGAGCAAGCAGCCTATTCCGGCGGCGAGGAATGGCTCGACCAGCTGGTGGCCTATATCGACGGCAATTTGGATTTCGCGCACGACTACATCAAGACCAACATTCCCTTGATCAAAGTGGGCAACAAGCCGGAAGGCACTTACCTCATGTGGGCGGACGTTGGCGCGGTCATCGACAAGATCGGTGCCAAGAAAGAGGCCCAAACCGCCAACCAGGCCGCGATGCGTGACCAGGGCAAGGCCAAGCTCGGAACCGACTATGCCGGCAATCAGACAATGATGGCCCGCGAAATGGTTACGCCGTCACTGATCGCGCAACATTGGTTCGCCAAGAATGCCTATGTGAAGCTCAACGCGGGCTCTACCTACGGGCTTGGCGGGGAGAATTATATGCGCATCAATTGCGCCACGGCCCGTAGCACCTTGAAAGCTGGGCTGGACAGCATGGCGAACGCGCTGAAGAAGATCTCGGCCTGAGCCATCGCGCCGTTGTCATCGCTGTGCGAATCCCAAACAAGGCCCGGATCCTTTGATCCGGGCCTTTCTTTGCTGCCCCGTGCCTTCCGCGCCCCAGCCCCAGCCGCTATAGTGCGCGCCAGCCCGGGAGCCTCCGGGATCCGATAAAATTCAATCAACCGAGGGAGCTTTAGGCATGAGAAAATTGTTGGCGGCCGCGATCTTGATGGCCGGGCTGGTGGGGCTGTCGGCCAGCGCGATGGCGCAAGATTTGCCGATCCCCGGTGTCGATCCCGCCAAGGACCAGCCGGGCGCGCATGAATATCCCGATCCCAAGCTGACCTATAAATTCGTGTTCGATCTGGCCGGCGGCCCGGACACACCGGACAAGGTCAATCCCGGTCTGCGCGGCGTGGCCGAATTCATCAACACGCTGGCGAAATACAATGTGCCCGCCAGCCATCGCCAATTGGTGGTCGTGTTCCATCAAAAGAGCACGCCGGCCATCCTGATGAGCGACGAATACAAGAAGCGCAACAATGGCGTGGACAATCCCAACATCGCGCTCATTCAGGCGATGAAGAAGGCGGGCGTCGATTTCCGTGTCTGCGGCCAGGCCGTGTTGGGCATGAAGATCGATCCCAAGACCATCCAGCCGGAAATCCAGCTCGATCTGTGGGCCGGGATGACCATCCCCAACATGATGATGCGCGGTTACCAGCATCTCATGATGTGAGGCGACGCCGCGAGCTTTACGAGCGATGAAAAGGGCGCGCGGGCTTCCCGCGCGCCTCTTTTGTGGGCGACCTTACCCGTTCAACCGCACATCGCGGAATCGCACGAGCTTTTTCCGTTCTTCGCACCACAAGGTCAGCCGGACCGTCCTCAGGCTTTCCCACAGGGTCAGCCGGCCCATATTTTTCAATTCCGGATGATCGTTCAGCACCTGGGGCAGCCGGTAATAAGGTATCCGGCTGTTCATGTGATGTACGTGGTGGATGCCGATATTGGCGGTGAACCAGCGCAGCAACAGCGGCAAGTCATAATAGGAGCTGCCGTTCAGTGCTGCTTTCTGATGATCCCAGTCCGAGCCGCGCATCCAGGCGACATCTTCAAACTGGTGCTGGACATAGAACAGCCACACCCCCATGGACGCGGCCATGATCGCGATCGGCATGTGAACCAGCAGAAACGGCCTGGTCCCCACCAGCCATATCATCCCCGCCGCAAGAGCGGCGATGGCCGCATTGGTGACCATGGTGCTGACCCAGGGCCGCCACCCGGCCCGCATCTGATGGATTGGCAGCCGGTGCTGGATCAGGAACATATAAGGGCCGCCCACTGCGAACATGACAACCGCATTGCGGTACAGCCGGTACATAAAGCGCCGGCGCGCAGGCAAAGCCTTGTATTCGTCCACCGTCAGAGTCTCGATGTCGCCGATGCCCCGGCGATCCAAATTGCCGGATGTGGCATGGTGGAGCGCATGGTTACGCTTCCAGTAATCATAGGGTGTAAAGGTCAGCACACCCAAGGCGCGCCCGACCCAATCGTTTAGCGCATGGTGGCGGAAGAAAGAGCCATGACCGCAGTCATGCTGGATCAGGAAGAGCCGTACCAGCAGCCCCGCCGCTGGAACCGCCAGCATAAGCGTCAGCCAGTATCCGACACGCAACGATGCCCACATCAGAAGCCAAACCACGGCCAGGGCGGCGGTGGTTGCGGCAAGCTCGAACAGCGACCGTAGCGGATTGGGCTGCAGATAGCGTATCAGTGACTTCTTGAGATTCCGGGCTTCAAACATCGCTCAACATTCAACCAGTCGCTGGAGCGGGTGAAGGGAATCGAACCCTCGTATGCAGCTTGGGAAGCTGCCGTTCTACCATTGAACTACACCCGCGCGCGCTCTCAATAACATGCGGATTGTTGCTAAGAAAGTCGGTGTTTTCGCCCGGCCGCTCGCTGGGCTCGCGGCGTTCGCAACGCGAAATGGTCCACTGGACCATTTCGTCGGCCTTCAGCCGACCGTTGCTCACCCATTGAACTACACCCGCGCGCGCGCTCAATAACATGCGGATTGTTGCTAAGAAAGTCGGTGTTTTCGCCCGGCCGCTCGCTGGGCTCGCGGCGTTCGCAACGCGAAATGGTCCACT
>Ga0105240_10003936_pt1 | contig 22946 bp, 17 predicted proteins | sample KBSC54metaG_FD_80426 | JGI IMG/M metagenome (GOLD analysis project Ga0105240, IMG submission 80426) | Corn rhizosphere microbial communities from Kellogg Biological Station, Michigan, USA - KBS C5-4 metaG | ecosystem: Host-associated > Plants > Roots > Rhizosphere > Soil | place: Michigan, USA... | reverse complement strand
TTCAATAACGAAGACCCTAACAATGACCTTTCAATATTTTCTTCTTACGGTTATAATCATGCCAGGTATTTGAATGGCAAAGTAGGCGCGGTTGATCTGACCGGAAAAACGTTAGAAGATGTCCCTCAATTTGTTAGCCGCTCGGGTATAAATGGCTCGGTACATAACATCTCCGCTACCTTTTATTATTCGTACGTCGGCGGATCATGGTCGGATGCGAATAATACAGCTGCTACCAATACAAGCTCTAATGTAGGGTATGTGCCACGATATGGCGTGGCCGACTTTGCCCTGGGCTATAAGTTTTCCGACAAGTACAACATCAGGATCGGTATAAATAACCTAACAGATAATAAATACTTTACCCGCCGAACTGAAACGCTCGTTTACCTCGGCAATGGTATATTACCCGGCGATGGAAGGTCATGTTATGTTACATTAGGTGCTAAATTCTGACAGCAGGATATGAAAAACCGGTAACAGCGCAGGACCGGTATATGGCAGCCGGATGGTGCGTAAATAATCATTTGCCTATTTTACTGTCATTAAACCAGTAGCTATTGAATTCAAATTAAATAGGTAGTGTTATGTTAATTCACCCCAAATCCGCTCTACTTTTGTAAAGCGGATTTGTAGTTTGTTAAATTCATCAATTATTGCTTGGGTCGAACTCTACGATCCATTCAATACCATACCTATCTCTGAACATTCCGGCATAGGTACCCCATGGACTGTCGGCGATGGGCCCTTCAACGTCTCCGCCTATTGATAAACCGTTAAATATTTTGTCTGCCTCTTCGCGGCTTTCAGTAGCAACATATATTTTAGACCTGTTCTCGCTTTCGCTTACCCGGCCTATAAATCCAGGAACGTCATTGGCTATCAGAACATTGTTTTTGCCAATAGGTAAACCTATATACATGATCTTGTTTACCTCATCTTCTACGATCGGAAATTCATCGCTCGCGAGATCCTTAAAACGGACAATCTTTGTAAACTCTCCGCCAAAAACTGATTTGTAAAAAGTAAATGCTTCTTCAGCATTACCATTAAAGTTGATCCAGGGATTAATTGCCTTCATGATTTTTTATTTTAGAGTGTCTAATTTTTCTATCTATTATTTCACGGGTCTTTGCTGCAATGATTGCAGGCCTGATTTAGATGGCTATGAAATTGTCAACTGTTTTAAATGTATTTCCTTTTGTATCATATCTGCAATGGAAGTAGCAGCTAACATTTTTACTTCCTGATCCCTGACAGCAGCGTAAAGACGTTTAATACTGCAGGTAGCTTCATCGTGACACTCGTCACATTTATGATAATGGAAAATACTCGCACAGTACACGCGTGCGATTGGGCCGTCGATAAGCCTTACAATTTTGTCCATAGTGATTTGTTCTGCAGGGATGCGAAGTGAATAACCGCCACTGGTCCCTTTACGGCTTTGCAGGTACCCGGCATTCTTCAATTCTATCAAAATAACATCCAATGACTTTTTGGGGATTCTTTCGGTATCTGCAATTTTTGATGCATTAAGTTCAACGTCTGAATTTTTACCCAGGAGAATAAGGGCCTTGATGGCATATTTTACTTTTTTAGATAGCATAGGAATTTATATATAATACAATTAGGCTATCTGTAGGAGATGTATGTGGCCTCCCTCCGTCAAGCATACCTGCCAAAAGTAATAATAAGCACCCCATTAATTGTTAAAAATTCCAGGGACTTAACATTCAAATATTTACGAGTGAACCAATAACATAAACAGTCATCATAGTCGACTGTCAATCATGGATAAGGGTTTAGCGCTGCATACAAAACTACCGTTCAACAATTCCACTTTGTTATAATCGAAGGATTCGCCGTTGGGCTTGAATAAATATGCGCCGCTATAAATGGCGATAGCATGCCCTGCAGCCGTGTCCCATTCCATCGTAGGTCCGTAGCGGTAATAAATTTGCGCACTGCCCTCGGCGATCATACAAAACTTTAAGGAGCTGCCTGCTGAAATAATATTAGTCACGTTATGCTTAGCCAGGTAAGCTGCTTCTTCTGGCGATGAATGTGTCCGGCTTCCTACTGCTATACATTCGGCATCTGCTGTTGAAGCCTTTAGTTTCTTTAGCTCACCATGCGGCCCGGCTTTCCAACTGCCTATGTTTAATCCGCCATAATACATCACATCTGTAACCGGCACATAAATGATACCTAAGACGGGCTGATTTTTATGAATTAAGGCAATGTTTACGGTAAATTCACCATTGTGCCGGATGAATTCTTTTGTACCATCCAGCGGATCGACGCACCAAAAATACTCCCAATTTTTTCGCTCATTATAAGGAATATTTTTCCCTTCCTCAGATAGAATCGGAATATCGGGTGTAAGAAGAATTAGTCCCGATGCAATAATATGGTGCGAGGCCGAATCAGCAAGCGTAAGAGGCGATTTGTCATCTTTATACTGAACATCCATTTTCTCCGGAGCATCATTATATATATTTAAAATTGCTGCGCCGGCATTTCTCGCTATAGATAAAACTTCGTCAAGTTTAATTTTATAGCCAGTATTTAATTCAAAAACCATAATATCAATCGTTTGCGTTGACCTATCAGGCACTAATTTTGATCTCGGAAACTGCATTCGCTTTTATTGTTTGCAGAATACCTAACTGCGGCTGCCTGTTATCAAGGTCAGATTGACGCGCATGAAGCAAAATATTCGCTTTCAGAGCCCTGTTTTCCGAATCATATTCTTTAACTGCATGAGGGGCGATTAATGCTGTATTATTCAAATCAGTGTATAAAGGATAATCTAACTCTGTCAAAACACCATGCGCCATTAACTCAAATATTTCAATTTCCTGTGGGCTTAGCTCTTTATGAAACTTGCCTTTATTATCGCTCATGATCGGCTTTTCAAGGTTCTGCCACATTTCTCCGGCAGCAGCTGTAGCCTTTGATTCGTGCGAAGTATGAAAATTCATCATACGTTCTACATAAGGTATATCAAGGAAACTACACAGTTTCTTAATGGTAGTTTCAGGCTGTTCTATCAATGTTTCATAATTCAATGCAAAAAAACGGTCTTTGCTTATTTTTTTTGATAGTTCGATACAAGCAGCCTGGTCTTCTTCCCATTGTTTTGCCAAGTGATAGATATGCTTTTCGCCAACTATAGCTTTTTTAAATGATACTGCTACATCCCTGCCATCCCTATACAAATAAATATATTTAATATCCGGACTGTGCCGTTCCAGTTCGTCAGCATAATGAACGTTTGCCATACTTTTACAGCACCAATACTTTGCTTGCCTTACGGTAGCAACCTGATCATATATCAAACGGTTGATCTCGAAAAGACTGTAAGCATTCGAATCATTAAATATCAGTTCACGATCGATCTGTATCCCTTCCCAGGGTACAGGGTTGGCTTCAATATAGTCGACTACATCGTTAATGAGGATACGATAGGTAACGATATCCAAATCGCCATATAAATGCAACAGTGGCACAAAGGTAACCAGGATGTGCGCAGGATGCGGGGATGCAATGTCGCCTGACTGATCAAGCATAACCCTGAGCAGATTTGAGCCCGAACGCTGCGTGCCGATCATTTGTATACCTTTTGAACGTAAAGTATTACTCATATTAAATATTGTTTTATGATACCTAAAAAAATGGACGAGATGATTAAATAAACCGGATTTACTTTGTATTTAAAGTTCAATGCCAAAGCCACTAACGCGGCAATAATTAAACTAATAGAGAATGGTTGTTGAAGTAGTATCCTGACAGCTGAAGCGATGATCAGGCCGATCACTACAACCTTTATTCCGCTAACCATATCTTTAATCAAACTATGTTCTTTGTTTTTCTTAAAAAATTTACTCACCAAAATCATTAGTATAGCTGATGGCGCGAACATGGCAATAGTAGCCAATACAGCACCTATTACCCCGCCAAACTTATAGCCAATAAAGGTCGCGCTTACCAATATCGGTCCGGGAGTAGCCTGGCTAAAGGCGATAGCATCTACAAACTGTTGATCTGTAAGCCAGTGGAGACTATTTACAAACAATGACTGCATGATAGGTATCATCACATAACCGCCACCAAACAATGTAAGACTGATGCCCGAAAAAACTGTTACTAACTTCAGTATCGGGCTGCTGTAAAGTTTATAGGCATTAGATAGAAAGACTACTTCGTTAATCGATAACAGACCAAGTACAGAGGCATAAAGGGCATTCCATTTTACCCCGTTCTGCTTTTTGCCGATATTCAGTTTTAAATTATCTCTTCCGGTAAAAACGCCAGCTAATGCACCAATCAATATTAAACAAATTGTCGATGCATAATTGCTCATTAAAATCGTCACGACGATGACCAACAGGCACGGCAATGCTTTCGTGTAATTCCGGCCTATCTCCTTTTTGTATAAGTTCAAACCTGTTGATAAGATAAGGGCACTCACTACTCCGACCACGTAATACATTACAGCCGACCAATCGAACCGGTATGCATAACTGAAATATGACCATGCTAAAAGCAACATTAGCACGCAAGCGGGCAGTAGTACCGCAAACATGCTGATAAAGGCGCCTGCTTTCCCTTTAAGATGATAGCCTATATTGGCTACTACATTTACGGCCAAAGGGCCGGGTATCAGGCTAGCTATGGCTATGCTATCAATAACCAGGTCGTTATCTATAGTTTCATCCTTTTCCACCATGATCTTTTGGACAAGTGAAACCAGCGACATGTATCCCCCAAAGCTTACACTTCCTATTTTAAGGAAAGTGCCGAATAGGTAGCCAAGTGATGCTTGTTTAGTTGCTGTACTTTCCACTTGCAGGTATTCCATGATAGCGAATTTTGAGTAATATAGAATTTCTGCCAGGACAACGCAGCTCCGGACTTTGCGCAAACGTTTGCGTTAGCAAGAGAGTTGGCAACGAATATTGATTGGGATTACCCTACCCCTGCGGGAATAGAAAAAATTAAGCCCCATATAGGGGCTTAATAACCAGTTGTAGACCTACAAGCGGGGCAATTCTCCCCCCGCAGAGGTCAGAAGCGGGTTCGAACCGCTGTAAAAGGTTTTGCAGACCTCAGCCTAACCACTCGGCCACCTGACCAATAACCGGCGAAACCGGTCACAATACCACAGGCGTTAATTACGCCGGTGTCTTAAATTCTGAATTGTTGTTTTGTTATCTTATTAGATCAGTTAATAACTAACTCTTAAGCCGGTTGATCGATACCTTGTACCAATGCCCTTTTACGCCTGCGCAGCAGGAAACCAATGAGTAGTGCGATCAGCATAATCTATCGTACTATTCCTGCAAAACGTTGGTAAAATGCAGTTGGGCTGTGCTGATGTTTTGGTGCATATTCCCCGGCAATTATCGGAATATAGATGACCCTGCGGCGACTCTCTTCGCCTGCGACGGACGATTGCGCCACCCTGTGCCATAGTCGACCGTCGTGTATTGTCAGGTCACCTGCCTTAGGTATAATGGCCAACTCATTCCGATCTGGTTTGTTATCCACAAAATATCGTTTGCGAAAAAGTAATTGCAGCAGGTTTTGCCTGTGAGTGCCGGGAATGATCCGCAATCCACCATTTTCAGGTTTAAGATTGGAGAGGTGAATACCCACGTTCAACATAGGGTTCAGCTTTTGACCGTGAAAAATATCACGTAAGCCGTCCGTATGCCAACCCATTTTTGTAAAACGGCTCTCCGGTCCGCTAACGTAATGGTTAAATACCATTCCATCTTTTTCGTCTGTCCCAAGCCTCGCTTCCGGGCCAACCAGGTTTAACAGGACACGAAAACGTTTATCAGCTGCTAACTGCTCAAAAACTTCGTGCTGTTGGTTGATGAATGCGAAGCGCTGGATCAACTTTTTGCCGTCAAGGTCGGTGCCGTATTTAAGTGGTACCCCGTTAATTTTATAGGTATTGCTTTCGATGAGTTGCTGCTGAACGTCATATGAAGCGTCGGTGAGTTCTTTTACTGCCGTCGGGCTTATAAAGTTCTCGAAGTGTATAAAGCCATGTTCGTTAAAGAACCGGCGTTGTTCAGTTGTGATGAATGCACCTAAGCTGAACTTAGGATATGAGTTGTGCATGTAAAAGAAATTGTAAGTGAAAGACTTGTTTTAAAGAAAGAGAAGGAGCGTTAGTACGTGACTAACAACAACAGCAGCAACATGTCGATTGCGGAGTGTGCATTCGCATGGGTAATAAAAGTGTGATATTTTGCTGTATCGTTTTCAATTAATATCTATTAAGTCTATAGACATACAAGTATAAATAATTAAAATGTACCTGTCAAGAGTTTTTCAGCTTATTTTAAAATTATTGCTTATACAAACCAGCTGCCAGACGTTCGATAATTTTTCTGGGGGCATGACGAACGACAGCAGCAGAAATTTTATTAAGTGCACCAGGAATAATCTCCGCTCTCCCATTAAATAAGCCCTTCAATCCTGCGGCAGCGACATCATCTGCTGACATATTGAATTTTTCCGCCAATTCTGCCAGGGCGTCCAGTCCTGCTCTTTTTGCAAAGCCTGTGTCGGTCGGCCCCGGGCAAAGGCAACTCACCGAAATGCCCGTCTGCTTAAGCTCATGGCGCAAGGCCCGGCTAAAAGACAGTACAAAGGCTTTGCTTGCCGCATATATGCTCAATGTGGGAACGGCCTAGAAAGCAGCAGTGCTTGAGACATTCAATATGTAAGACTTTTCGTTTTCGGCTAACAAGGGAAGCATAACATGCGTCAGCCTGATGAGTGCCTCTGTATTCAACCGGTGCATATTCACCTGTTCTTCAAGATCAAGTGCCGGAAAATCGCCCCACAAACCAAAACCTGCATTATTGATCAAAATGGCCGGTGCAATATCAAGTTCGTCGCACCATTGTTTGATCTGAGTCGCCGCATTTACTTTAGAGAGGTCCAGTGCCAGGACATTTGCTCCTACTTTATAATTCGAACGGATATATTCGGCTAATCCTTTTAAATTTGGCCCTGACCTTGATGTTAGCATAACGTCATATCCTTTCTGTGCAAGTTGTAAGGCAAAGGCTCTTCCGATACCACTGCTCGCTCCTGTTACGAGTGCGTATTTCTTCATTTATTCCGCATAGTATCTATAAACAGCCTGTCAAAGCTGCCGGTGTCTTCATTATTAAACTTCCCTAACAGAATGCTTTGCCCGGTTATGCCCGGGTTATTGCCTGACCCAAGCAGCCAGCTGCCTTTGGTATCGCGTATTTCAAGTCCGGCAAGCTGCGCTGCTTTTAGTCCAAAATCGGTACAATTATTTTTGCTCAGGTTATAAGACTGGCCTTCATATTGCCTGGTGAGTTGCAATATTTTTTGAAAACGCCGCCTTGAAATAAATTTTCCGACCACTTCATCCCAGGCGTGTCCCCCGTCGTCTGTAAACTTGGATGAGGTGGAAGGCACCAGCGGAGTCGCTGAAAGCAGGTTGTCTTTGTGCGGGCCGAATCCGAAAGTCAGGGCCGTATAGGATGAATCCGTGTTGAATTTTATTAGTGTAATAAAAGTATGACCCGTATTGATGAGTTTATGAACTTTGGCCTTACCACGTACAGGTTGTTTCACATGAAGGATCATGGCATAAGCCATCGGCTGCTTTCCGTCGGTAAACGTTTCGAGGATATGACTAACCTTGATGACTTCACTTTTTACCGGCTTAGCTTCTAAAGTAATACTCTTAAGCTGCTCGGCGATCGACTGTCCGTCCCTATCGGTGATTGGAATGTCTGCCGATGCCAGACTATCGGGAGTCAACGTCTTCAAAAAGCATTTCATTGCCAGGGGATAAAGCCGGAGTCTCGTAAAAAAACCGGCAAGTTTGCCCCACTGCTGGTCGGCAGGTTCGTTATAGTCGACCTCGGGAACATTAAGCTCCTTTAGAAGGTTCATTAATTTTTGTTTCTCTGCCCTTCCTTTGGGTGGTGCTGTTACCCGGGGTAATTTGAGTGTAGCTGCGCTATCAGGCCTGGCATTGGCAATCAGCTGTTGTTGTGCACCTGAAAAAAGCGGCAAAGATAAACCCGCGATAAACACAAACAAGTACTTGTATTTTTTAAAGTGACCTGGTTTCATGGTTCAATTAATCTTTATCTTTTTTTGATCTCGAGGCCAGTTGTCCCGTATCTGGCTCACTAGCATTATATGGTGATCGGTTCAAGTTCGTGAATAAATTGGCGGCTGTAGATTCAGAACCCGCTGCATTTATGGCAAATAACCAGAACTGCTCAAGGTCGCCGTCATTCATTGTCATTTCCGTCGCACCCTGGCTTTTGTGCGCAGCTAATTCCCAATTAGCGACGATCTTATAGTTTGTTTTATTCCCATAACCAAAGCTTACCGTCCTGTCTACTATAAACGAAGGCTGCCGATTTATGGTACGTGTTGAACCATAGTTATTTAATTGATCGAATTTCTTCGACTTATCTCCTTTGTTGTGCAGTCCGGCACCTAATATTACCGGGCGGTTCCCGGCTGGGATTTCGGCTACTGCCTGCAAAGCAAGCAGTGTCGCAGCCTTGTGACCGCCATGGGTGTTTTTCTCGGGTAACAGACAAAAAACTTCGTCATAATGTCCGCGGACAAGCAAGTGGCTCAGCTGTTTTTTCAGGGCCGATACATTCCAGCTGGTATCGAGCGGCTCATGCTCGTCGAGGCTGAAATGACTGTCGGGTTGATTACCGAAATAGATATGGTTTACTCCTAAAATTTTACCGGCTTCGCGTAATTCCTTTTTCCGGATAGCAGGTAAATTTTTATGGGCGTCTGCCCGATTAGTTAGTGAGCAGCCATAATATTGTTCTGCCAAAGTCGAGTATTTATACCCTGCTTCGCCATTGGTGATCACAAAAAGATCCACCGTACTGTGCTGTTCTTTTGCCAGTTTGTATAAGGTAACCGATAATATACTTTCATCGTCCGGGTGCGCGATTACGACAAGCACACGGGATGGACGTAGTGCAAACGCTTCGAATCCGAAGATATTGAAAATCAAAAGCAGATAGATTATCTTTTTCATACACTTGTCCTTTCCGTTTTTCTCATCACACCTTTTCCTTCAACAATTTGTCGACTTCCTCATTAAACTCTTTAATGAATTGCGTATAATATTCACCCGTTGCCGGCCCGGTGAAGCCTGTGTAAATCTTGTCTACTTTACCATTTTTATCTATAAATAAAATGGTAGGAAAGGAAAGAAATGTGTTCAGTGCCGGGAACGATTCGGTCACTGCTTTCTTATCTGCCAGTCCGCCAAATACCTCGGTATATCCAATATCAAAATGACGCTTGAAATTCTCCATCGCATTTTTTACATAGACCGGATCAGATTTTCGTTCGAATTGTACACCAACGATCTCCACGCCCCGATTTTTGTTTTTCTTATACCATGGAGCTACAAAACTCGCCTCGTCCATGCAGTTAGGGCACCACGTACCGCCGATCGTTAGAATGACCACCTTGTTCTTAAACTTGTCGTCCTTTAAGGAAACTTTATTACCGTCAGCATCCGGCAACGAAAAATCAAATGATTGGTATCCTTCTTTAAGATAAGTCAATTTATAAGGGTCAGGGAGAGCAGCGTCAGGGTTTTTAATTGCAGTAAATGTCGCGCCACCTGCTGTGCCGGTCAACTGGCCGTTGCTAAATGTGCCTGTATAATAAGCCGGCCCGCTTCCAATAAATGAAGAAAGATAGAACTTGTCTCCCTGCACAATGCCTTCGAGGTAACGTGAGTCACCACTAATGCCCAAAAATGTCGCGTATAACCTGTTGCCTTGTTGCCGGAATAAACCCACTTTCTTTGTGCTTTCTCCGCCTTTAGGAGATTCGAACGTGACATCATATTTGCCACTTATATTTGCATCAGGCTCTTTATCTTCATCCGCAAAGCGAAATGTTTCACCCCACTTCGCGCTTACCGGCAGCGTTCTGCCGCTATGATCTTTCTTGCGCAATACGCCGGATAGCTCTTTGTCAGAAATTTTGAGGGCAAGTTCATTATCAAACTGATCGAAAGCGATATACAGGGAATCGCCCTTCTGTGTTATCGCACTTGCCGGAAAATGCTCCGGGCCATTGATCAAAAATAGCTTTGCCGTTTCGGCGTTATTACCTTTTATTTCGAAATTGAACGGGATATCCGTTCCGTTAGATTGGTGAAAAACGCCACGCCATGGCCCTTCAGTGACAAAAGTTTGTGCGTGTAAGGTTATTGCAAAAATTGAAAAAAGGATTAAAAAAGGTGCTTTCATATTGATGTGATTTAATTCAAGGATATATATGATTATGCAGCGGCCAAATGACAAAGAGCGGCAAGCGTTTCAGCAGCCCTGTCAATTTCGGCAGGCGTATTATATTTACTAAATGAAAAACGGATAGTGGTGCTGCCTGCATCTACTCCCAAGGCACTCAACACATGCGAAGATGCACCACCAGAACACGCGCTGCCACCTGATACTGCTATACCCTGCTCATCTAATAATTGTATAAGATCGGGCCTGCCGTCCGGAAGATTAACACTAAGGACGGTGTAAAGGCTTTTTTCGGCATTTGCAGAATTGCCATTAAATCTAACTTCGGGCAATACGTCTTTTAACCGGGAGATCAGTCTATCCTTCAAACCTTGGATATACTTTCTATCCCGGTCCAAACTTTCATAAGCAATCTCTAATGCTTTGCTAAGCCCTACAATTCCGGGGATATTTTCAGTGCCGGAACGCAGTCCTTTTTCCTGGCCGCCCCCGTGTATCAACCGGGATAAATGTGTACCCTTGCGTGCATATAAAAAGCCAACACCTTTAGGACCATGAAATTTGTGGGCAGAGGCCGCGAGAAACTGTACCGGCAAGTCAGCCAGGTCATAAGAATAGTGCCCCATTGTCTGTACTGCATCAGTATGAAATAAGCCGCCGAAATATTCTGTAAAGGCGCTGATCTTTTCGATATCATGAAGATTACCTGTTTCGTTATTTCCATGCATAACAGATACCAGGTTGCGCGTGTTGGTTCGTAACAAATAATGAAGGTGATCCATATCCAGGTTCCCCAAATCATCATGTCGCAGGTAGCTTACCACGATTTTGTGAGATTTGACAAGCGACCGCAGAGTTTGCAGAACTGCCGGATGTTCAAACGGCGTTGTTATCACATGATCAATCTTCGCATTGATTATCGCTGAAACGATGGCCATATTATCCGCTTCGGTTCCTCCCGACGTAAAGATGATCTCCTCCGGTAATGCGTTAAGCTGCTTTGCGATAGTGGCGCGGGACTCTTCAACAGCTTGCCTGGTATGGCGGCCATAAGCATGAAGTGCAGAAGGGTTGCCGTAGTGGTTCAATAAGTAAGGCGTAATAGCCGCGAATACTGCCGGATCGAGCGGTGTGGTAGCGGCATTGTCCAGGTAAATGTTCATAGTCTTTCATTTAAAATTTTCCGTCTTCAGTCTTACCAGGAAGCGCAGGCGGTCGCCAGCCGTTTCACCCCTTATCTATCTTCCTTACCGGAAGCAGGATTTGGCACCTTTTATCTTTTATAGTATATAGGTTGCCAAGACGTCACAGGGCCTTTTCCCTCGGTCTTTCTGGATAAGTATTGAAGTATTTCCGGGACAAATATAAATAAATTATATAATGTCTATAGATTTAATAGAATTAATTTCTATGTTTGTAACGGATTTGTTGTGCAGAAGTCTCCAGGCGTATTTTATCATCCAATACTACCCCTCCTGCTGGACTATATTGCTACTATATCTTATGAAAAACTTATTACTTAATCAATTAAAGCAATTCATCCGAAGCGGACAGCTTCGATTTGTAGAAGCCGAAAATCTGATTGCAAAAAATTTCATCTACTAACTAAATAATAAATATCTACTATCAAAATCTCATGTATTCAAATTTCTATTTTTCAAACACTGGTCTAAATGCATTCCCCTCATGTATAATGAACAACCGATGTTGATTCCGGCTCAAAAAATGATCATTTGATAAAAATCCGCGCTGCAGCCGGACGCTATTAAGGATCAGCATTTAGTAACGCAGTCTCAGTAACAAGGTATTAACCGAAGGCCTCAAAAAACCCTTCATGCTACTTTATTGACTAAAAATTCTATTTAAAATTCAAATCATGTTCAAAACTTACAAACTTTTACTGGCAATTCTGTTGCCTTTTATATTGACGCTGAGGGTTGCGGCACAATCCGTCAGCGTACATGGTGTAGTCACATCGCAAACGGATAAAACACCTTTGCCCGGTGTCAGTATTTCTGTTAAAGGAACCACATCGGGCAGCCAAACAGACGCTAACGGTAATTTTTCGATTAACGCCAAAATCAATGACATACTGCGCATCACCTATACTGGATTTACGACCCAGGAAATCACGGTAAAACAAAATGAAACTAATTTGCAGATCGTATTACAGGAAGCCCAGAATTCACTCAATGAAGTAGTCATCACAGCGCTGAATATCTCGAAGGATAAAAAATCGTTAGGATATTCGGTACAGGGCCTGAAAGCGAAGGACATAGACGAAGCAAAGGAAACGAACCTGGTAAATGCGATCAAAGGCAAAATTGCTGGTGTAACGGTAACCAACAGCCAGGGAGATATGGGATCATCCCGTATCATTATCCGGGGCGAGACGTCGATCGCGGGAAATAATCAGCCTTTATTTGTGGTTGACGGTGTCATCGTAGACAACTCGCAATTTTTAGGAACGAACGGCTCGAGGGATTTTGCCAATGCCATAGCCGACCTTAATGTGGAAGATATTGAATCATTAAGCGTTTTAAAAGGACCAAATGCAGCTGCGTTATATGGTTATCGCGCTGCGGCAGGTGTCATTCTAATTAAAACCAAAACAGGTAAAGGCTCAAAAGGCATAGGGATTTCGCTTAACTCGAACGCGACTTTTTCAACAGTGCAGTTATTACCGACGTATCAAAACGAATATGGCCAGGGATCAAATGGTCAATTCAGCTATGTCGATGGCAAAGGCGGCGGCGTGAATGATGGTGTAGACGAAAGCTGGGGACCGCCGCTGGATGGCAGACTGATACCTCAGTTCTATTCTAATGGGACACCTGTGCCTTTTGTTGCGCATCCAGACAATATTAAAGATTTTTTTAACACCGGCGTTACCCTGAATAACGGGATCGCATTAACAGGGAGCAGCGACAAAGCTGATTACCGTTTATCCTATAATAACTTGCACCAAACGGGGATCGTGCCTAACAGTTCGCAGGGAAGAAACTCTTTTTTGCTGAACTCCAGTTTCAAATTAACTCCTAAATTGACATTAACCACCATCGCCAATTATATTAAGGACGATGCGGACGACCTACCGGGCGCCTATGGGAAGAGAGCCACAAGCACTATGCTCCAGTTTACCTGGTTTGGCCGGCAGGTAGATGTCAGTCAGCTTAAAAACTATAAGGATGCTAACGGCAACACTTTCAACTGGAACAACAGCTACTATAGTAACCCGTACTGGCTTGCATATGAAAATACCGTTGGTCAGCACAAAAACCGGCTCATTGGTAGTGTGGAGCTGAACTATAAAATCATAGATGGCCTTTCCGCCAATTTCCGTACAGGAACAGATTACTATAACGACAGACGCAAGATCAAAGTAGCTTACGGTACCAACGGAACCCCTTTCGGATCGTATGAAGAAGATGCATATACCGTAAACGAAACCAACACGGAAGGCAGGTTGCAGTACACCAAAAAATTAGATAAAGATTTTTCCCTAGATCTTTTGGCCGGCGGGAATATCAATACCATATTAAATGAGGAAAACGACCAGATAGCACCCAAACTCGCAGTTGCCGGATTGTATACCCTAAGCAACTCCCGCGACCCACTGGTATCCTCCAATTATTATGGCAAGCTTAAAACCTATAGTTATTTTGGTTCAGCACAGATCGGGTTCCGCAATTACGCATTCTTAAATTTGACTGGCCGCAATGACTGGTCTTCGACCCTGCCCGCTGCAAATTTATCCTACTTCTATCCTTCAGTTAACGGAAGTTTGGTACTTTCAGAAGCACTGGATATTAAAAGCGATGTGCTGACTTACGCTAAGCTTCGTGGCGGCTGGTCAAAAGTAGGTAAGGCTACCACTCCGTATCAACTACTTAATGCCTACACATTTACCGCTCCTTTTGGAGCTAACCCACAACAAAGCTCCCCTACTATTGATCTGAATGACCACCTAAAGCCGGAAACAACCACATCTGCTGAAGCTGGCTTTGAGCTGGGTTTCTTCCATGACAGGGTTCACCTGGATTTCAGTGCCTATAATACCAATAGTATCAATCAAATACTGACAGTTGACGTGAGCCCTTCAACCGGGTTTAGCCAGAAAGTTATCAATGGCGGACGCATCAATAACAAAGGTATTGAAGTTCAATTAGGATTGACGCCTGTAAAATCAGACGCTTTTAGCTGGGATATTAACACAAACTACTCTTTAAACCGCAGCAAGGTAGCATCACTTGATGCTGATGGACGGTTGCAGAGCATAGTTTTAGGCAGCGACCGGACAGTACAGATACTGGCAGCGCTTGGCCAACCATATGGAACTATATATGGTAACGCCTATCAACGTAATGCAGCCGGGCAGATCATTATTGGCGCCAATGGTACCCCAGTAATTAATCCAACCAAACAATATCTCGGAAAATATACTCCGGACTGGCAAGGAAGTATCAATAACAGTTTTACCTATAAACGGTTTAACCTAAGCTTCCTGATAGACGGGCACTTTGGCGGTTCAATCTATTCTAATACAAATCGTACCGGCACATACACGGGAGTTTTGGCGTCGACTCTCCCGGGCAGAGGCGCACAAAACGGAGGTCTCAGCTACTATTACCCTGGTAATAATACGTCTGCGGCGGCAGTTCAAGCCAGCTCAGCTCCTAACGGAGAAACCGTTTACCACGACGGTATGATCTTTAACGGCGTAACTGCTGACGGCTCAAAAAACAATGTGATACTGCCGGCTCAGTCTTATTATAAAGGGTTTACCAATGTTGATGAAGCGTTTGTTTACAACGCAACATACATTAAGCTTCGCGAAGTAAAAATCGGCTATTCGCTGCCATCAGCCTGGATAAAAGGTGCAGGTCTGCAATCGGCTACTGTATCCCTGGTTGGCCGCAACCTATGGATCATTCATAAAAACGTGCCAAACATAGATCCGGAAACTGCATTCAATACCGGCAATGGTCAGGGCCTTGAGGATCTTACCTTACCAACTGTACGAAACATCGGCTTTAACATCAACGTCAAATTCTAATCGATATGAAATTTACATATAAAACTATCATAGCAGGGCTGCTTCTATTATCAGCAACGTCGTGCAAAAAAGAGCTGGTCAGGATAAATCAAAACCCGAATGGGTCCCAAACGGCGCAGCCAGACTACCTTCTTACCGCTGCCACCAAGGCCACAGCCGATACCTATTGGGGCGTGGCTAATAGTATGGACGCCAGTTTACTCTTTGTTCAGTACTGGGCAAAAATTCAATATACTGATCCCGACAGGTACATTTATACCAATAGTTCTTTCCAGGAATTATGGACGGTGGGTTATTCTAAGAGCATCGTCAACCTTAACCAGATCATTAGGCTGGCCGATGCCCAGGGAAATACAAACTACAAAGGCGTAGCGCTGGTGTTACGGTCCTGGACCTTTTCTTTGTTAACCGATGCCTTCGGTGATATTCCTTACAAACAAGCGGCAAATATTGACCAGTCTATAACACCGGCATACGACACACAAAAGGATGTATACTATGGAATATTGGATGACCTTAAAGCTGCGCAGGCTGCATTGGACCCATCAGGTAAAGCTATAGCAGGTGACATTATATATGCCAATAATATAACGCTTTGGAAAAAATTCGCCAATTCGCTGCGTCTGCGCATAGCTTTACGCATTGCAGACCGCGATGCCGCTAAAGCAAAGCAAGTGCTTGACGACATCCAGGCCGAAGGCAGCGGTTATATCAGTTCTAACAGTGAGATAGCACAACTGGTCTACCTGGATTCGCCCAATCAGAATCCTGTAAGCAATTTGTTTGATACCAGGGATGATTACCGCATAAGCAAGACTATTGTAGATAAACTGGTTTCCTTAAATGATCCGCGCTTGCCTATATATGCCAGTCCAACGCAGGACCCTACGCCACAAACCTATGTGGGTATACCTAACGGTCTTCTTGTAGGCGATGCCAGCAGCCTGGGCTTCACTAAAACTTCAAAACCGGGCGCTTATTTTCGTGCTCCGCACGCTCCTGCAGTGATCATAAGTTACGCAGAGGTGTTGTTTGACAGAGCCGAGGCAGCTGCCCGGGGTTTGACAACAGAAGACCCGGCAACTCTATACAATCAGGCAGTTACCGCCTCTTTACAGCAATATGGTGTTGCCGATGCTGCTGTTGCCACCTATACTGCATTGCCGGCAGTTCAATATGATCCTGCGAACTATAAAAAATCAATTGGCGAACAAAAATGGATCGCCTTATTTGGACAGGGGTTGGAAGCATTTGCCGAGTGGCGCCGGTTAGACTACCCTCAATTGCAACCGGCTGTGGCTGGTACGCTTGGCGGCAAATTGCCAGTCAGGTTTATCTACCCCGGAACAGAGCAGTCGCTCAACGGAACAAATTATAAAGCGGCCATTGCTGACCAGGGAGCAGATTTGCTTACCACTAAGCTTTGGTTTGATGTAAATTGATTCTTGAATAGCAAATGCTAAAAATAAATGCTCCTTAGTATCGCGCTAAGGAGCATTTTATCTAGACCCCATCAAATTGACCCTTGCGCATTGTAACAGAGATATAACGACAAGCTTACATCTGGCGTATACCAGTCCACTCCCCAATTAATTTAAAAACGACAAACCTTTCAAATTAAAACCGGGTCCTGAAAGTAACGCCATAAACTTGCGGATTGCCCAAATGCGAGGCGCCAAAATCATAGGCGTAGTCTATGTAATGCTTGTTAAATAAATTATTGTCCCATAAGAATACGTCAAATCTTTTAGTACTTACACCTAATCGTACATTAAACAGATGATACGCTTTTTGTTCGATCTGATTAGCAAGATCAAAATACTGATCCCCTAAATAATGCCATTCGCCGCGGCCTATGAGTTTGAGATCAGGAGTCAGTGTGTAAGCATATTGCAGCGCCAGCATGGAAGTTATATCGGGTGTGTATATCGCGTGATTGCCTTTTAAATTCAGGATAGTTCCGTTATTGGATACTTCAAGTGAAGTGTACCGGGCATGCGTATAGCCGAAGTTGTAGACGATATCCAAACCTTGTAAAACGGTTGCAGCTATTTCCGCTTCAGCACCTTTGCTGTTAAGTTTGCCTGCGTTTTTGGTAACAGTTATTGCGTCGGGCAGGATCAACGTCGGTACCTGGGCGTTATTAACAAGCGTATAGAATAATGTAAAATTTGCTCTTAACCTATTATGAAAAAAGGCGTTTTTTGAGCCGATCTCATAGTTGTCGCTATATTCCGGCTTATAGGCAAATAATGGGGGCTGAGAAGGATCTGAAGAAATCTGGCTGATGCCCCCTGCTCTGAAACCACGGCTATAACTCCCAAACAAATTACTCTGTCCGGTGGCGTGATATACCAGGCTCATCCTGGGTGTAAATGCGTGGAATTTAGCAGCTGATGATGTGTCATTTTGTGTAACCTGCACGTCCCCGCCATTAGGTTGGAACTCTCCCTTCACCTCTTCTTTTTTGTGCTCATAATCATAGCGAAGCCCTGCTATAATATCCCATTGCGGGTGGAAAGAATATACGATCTGACCGTAAAGCGCGGCTCCATAGTTGCGTTCTATATTCGTGTTTATACTCGTAAAATCATTCATCGGCGAGCCAATGTCTGCGGCATCGTCGCCAAAATACGTGCCGGTTTTGGTAGGCGCATTGCGATAAAATCCATATACCCCGGTAACCCATTTTAAATTGGATTCGGACGCCGGCGATGAGAGTTTAAATTCCTGCGTACCAACCTTAACCTTATTAAACCGGTTACCATAGTTGTTGATCACGGACACGATATCAAGGCCAGAAAAATCGGCATCAATTGGGTTAGTATAGTACCGGTAGTTTTCCTGGTAAGTGCTTATCGAAGAAAAGTTGACCATGCGGCCGGAATAATTGACGGCAAGCGAAGCATTGAAGATATTATCGATCATTCTCGTTGTTGCATTTTGATCCACTTTGAATGGAGCGGACAATGCTTCTGCCGGACCGCCTGCCAAAGCAAACGGTCCGTTACTACGATTGATGTAATTTTTAACATTTAAAACGAGCGACAATTTTTGCGAGGCAAGGTATTTTAAATAGTAGTTACCCAAAACAGCGTGCTGTTTATCTAGTTTGGTATTGTTAAACAGGTTAGTGTAAAACCCGCCAAACCCACTGTAAAGCCCCGCTATACCAAAAAACAGTTTGTCTTTGATCAGTGGCCCGGTAACTCCTATGCTATACCGCTGCTGATTGTAATTGCCGATATTTGCTTCCACAAAACCGCCAAGCACATTACCGGGTTGCTTTGTAACGACATTGATTATACCGCCCATGGCGTTTCGCCCATACAACGTTCCCTGTGGCCCCCTCAATACCTCTACTCGTTCTATATCAAAAAGCTGGGGGATATATGTGTCCAGGCTGAACTGGCTCACCCCATCTATATAAGTGGCTACCGCCGGATCATAAGACGTGGTGGAAATACCACGTATCCCGGTCACGTTACGATTATCTCCCGGATTGGCTGAATATAAGTTTGGAACAATTGCCGTAATATCTTTAAGGCTCCATACCTGGTAATCCTGTATTTGTTTGCCGGAGAAAGTTGAAATGTTGACTGGTACGTTTTGCACTTCCTCTTCTCTTTTTTGAGCGGTTACTACCACTTCATCCAACTGCTTGTTTTTCTCACTAAGCCGGATATCCAGAGTTTGATCCCGGTCAATGACAGTTATTTCCTTGTTAACTTCCGCAAAAAAAACATCGCTCACATGCAAAATATATTTACCTGCAGGCACATTTGCGAAACGAAACTCCCCGTTCTTCCCGGAGGTGAAAACATAATTGGTGTTCAAAAGACTTACTGTAGCTCCCTGCACCCGCTCAGCCTGGCCATTTGTAACAGTGCCGGACAAGGTGTGCCCCAGCTGAGCATGCACCGAAAGAAAGCAGATTAGTAGTAGAAATAAGGTAGTTACTTTTTTCATATTAACAAGCCCGGCGAATACAATGAGTTGTATTCGCCGGCTGAAGATTTTGATGAATTTATTTAAGTGAGTATATCCAGTTGAGTATCTTTTTAATCTCGTCGGGTTTCAAGGCAGGATGTGCCGGCATATCAACGTCTCCCCAATTACCATGCCCCCCTTTGATGATCTTTTGCGTTAGCTTCTCGGTTGTAGTTTCGCTTTTGGCGTACTTCCTGGCAACATCGGCAAATGAAGGCCCTACTGATTTCTCACTCACCTTATGGCAGGACTTGCAATCCAGGGACATCATTAATGCCTGACCTGCGCTGTTTGTCTTTTCAAGTGCGAGCTTGTTGATCAATAACTGAGAACTACTTCCTGCCAGTACCGAAACGATTTTGCTTTTGGCAGTGGCAGCCTGCTCATCAGCCACCTCAACCGATACGTTATATTTAGCTTTTTTCGTAAATGTGTACGCTAGCACCGGCTGCGCTGTATGCTTTTTTACGCCATTGCCGAGGTCCCAGGTATAGGTCAGTTTATCATGTTCAGGGTCAGCAGCTGTCACTTTGAAAGTTACCGTTAGCGGCAATTTGCCATAGGCCTTATTAGCAGTTATATTGGTTACTTCCGGCGGGCGGTTGCCGGTATTATAGTCTATCCTTGCCAAACCCGCATCCTTGTTTTTAGAGAACCAGCCCGAGCCATATTCCAATACGTAAATTCTGCCGTCAGGGCCGGTTTCCATATCAATCGCTGCGTTGAATTTAGTACCAGCCATAAATGGTTCCATCTTATCGAGGTCACCGTTAGGCAGCAGAGTCAATACTTTGATCCAGCCTCTTATCCAATCGTAAAAGAAAACCTTTTTATCATAGTACTCAGGCAGGCGCGTAGCTTTTGGATACATAGCTGTATAATAAGCCGGGCCTGCCATGGCAGTACGGCCTCCTGTTCCAACCTGCGGAAAATCTTTGGAAGGGCCGTAAGGATACCAGATCAGCGCAGACTGTGCGGGCGGCAGCTCTTTCAAACCGGTGTTGTTACGTGAATTATTTACCGGGTGCAGTGGGTCAAAGGCTTCTCCGGAGGTGCCGGTCTCATAATCATAAGCACGGTATGGTATATTCGGGCCAATAAATAATGGCCATCCGAAGTTACCTGCAGTTCGCGCCTGGTTGAATTCGTCATATCCCCTGGGGCCACGGGTACCAAGACTGTCGGCATTTGCGTCGGGTCCCACTTCACCCCAATATAAAAATCCATTCTTCTTGTCCACCGAGATGCGGTAAGGATTCCTGTCGCCCATCACGTATATCTCCGGACGTGTGCCGGGCGTTCCCGGCTTAAACAGGTTCCCATCGGGAATGCTGTATCCGCCGTCGGCGTTCACTTTTATTCTTAATATCTTACCACGCAAATCATTGGTATTCCCGGCTGATCTTCGCGAATCGTATTGGAAATGTCCCGGACGGTCATCCAGCGGTGCAAAGGCGTGGGTATCATACTTCGCGTGATTGCCTTCATCAAAGGGGGTGGAATTGTCGCCGGTAGATAAGAAAAGCGTATGATCATTTCCGATTGCTATCGACCCGCCGGTGTGACAGCATATCTCTCGTTGGGAATAAAGCTGAAGAACCACCTTTTCAGTTTTAACATCAAGCGTATCGTTCACAAAAGTGAAGCGCGAAAGCCGGTTTACAGAAGTATCCGTTGGGCTATAATAAATGTAAACATAGTGGTTATTCTTAAAATCCGGGTCTGCCTGTATGCCCATTACCCCTTCCTCTGCATTGACGCCTGGTGTATGCGATTTCCAGTAAGCATCCAGGAAACCCGCCTGTTTTACCGTTTTGGTATCGTTCTTATAAAGCATTACCTCCCCCCTGCGCTGTACTATCAGGACATCAAAATTTGGGAGAATTGTCATTTCGGTAGGTTCAAAAAATGTACCTGTCACCAACTGGGTCTTTACAAAGCGATTTTCCTCCGGTTCCCTCAGTGTGGTACAATTTGCATAGTTTAACTTTTTCGGTATGCCAATAGCATACTTAATACCGCCTAATAAATGTTTAAGAAACGCAGGGTCGCTGTAAGATTCTTCCGTATGTCCCAACTCGGTGTAAAAAGCGCGACCACCTTCAAAGTTGTGATACCATGCCACGGGATGGCCGTCGCCGTTTGTACCACCCTTATAGCTGCCCTCATCTATCGTGATCAATACGTGGATGTCTTTACTAATACTCTTAAAATTATACCATTCATCAGTCCTTTTCCATTCGTCGGGAAAGCCATTTGTTGAAGGATGGTTTTTATCGGTCACATGTAAAGTTGCAGGTTGGATCTCGGGGTGGCTGTCAAAATATGCTCCGACAAGCCTGCCATACCAGTGCCAGTCATATTCCGCATCAGCGGCTGCATGTATACCTACAAAGTTTCCGCCTGCCTGCATATACCTTTCCAGGTCTGCCTGCTGATAGTTATTTAACAGGTATCCGGTTGTGTTCAGGAAAACCAGCGCTGCATATTTACGAAGATTAGCTTCAGTGATCTTTCCTGCATCGGAAGTGGTATCGACATCAAAGTTATTATTCCGGCCCAGCTGGATGATCGCACTTGTACCGACGGTTATGGCGCTATGATGGAAGCCCTGGGTCTTTGTAAATACCAATATTCTGGGCTTTGTAGCTGCGCTGCAGAAGTTCAGCACCAGCAAACTTAAAGCAAGTAGGAGAGTAAACTTTAATCTCATTAATAAAAGTTTTGATGTTTAAAATGACGGTTTAATGTATTGTTTTTTTATGATGTTTTAAGGCTTAATGATATGATTGTTACAAAATATACTTTTCCGAATGAATGAAGTAAATATGATTTGCCTGCGCATCAATGGTGCAACAAATAAGCTGGTACCCCAAAATGCACGCCCGGCGCTTTTCATTTACTTATTTATGCAACGCATTCTTAACACAGGATACATGCAGCTACGTGCAAAAGATCACAAGCCGGCACCTATAATGAATAAGCAAGGTTATCACTATTTGTGATAACCTTGCTATATAAAAAAGATAATAAAACTAAATCGGGTAATCAATATCCGGAATTCCCGCCGTTATTATTATTACCGTTACTTGGAGGGGTTGAATTGACGATTTGGCTGCTCAAATACCCAAAAAGTCCATGCGCTTCGCCGTCCGGGCCGGCTGTAAAATACAGGTGGCTCGATGCGGACGGATTTGCGGTTAAAAAATCGAGCGCCCACAAACCGGAAATTCCCACCGGCTGACCAGCCGATTGTAAACTTCCCTTAAAATTTCCGTTCGTATCAAATACACTGATCTTGCCGTCTCCAAAGTTTCCAACCAGTATAGTAGGTGTACTTGCGGCAAAACCTGCCGGGGCAAGTGTCATTCCCCACGGTGAATTTAACGGGCCCTGGGAGGCAAAACGTTTAACCAGGGTACCATCGGGCTTAAACACATTAACATAGCCATTGCCCGGGGCAGCACTGTCGTCGACATTGTCAGGCCCCGCTTGTTTGGCATATGCAACGTACAATGATCCCTCTATATTCTGAACATTAAACGGTGCAAAGCCGGCAGGGATAGTATTGTCAGTAAAGC